>Ga0111541_10000232_pt1 | contig 18098 bp, 15 predicted proteins | sample Knorr_S7_td_DCM__FD_83039 | JGI IMG/M metagenome (GOLD analysis project Ga0111541, IMG submission 83039) | Marine microbial communities from Southern Atlantic Ocean transect - Knorr_S7_td_DCM_ad_131m_LV_B (version 2) (version 2) | ecosystem: Environmental > Aquatic > Marine > Oceanic | place...
CCAGGAGGACCAGCAGGACCAGGAGGACCAGCAGGACCAGGAGATGCGGGACCAGGAGGACCTGGAGGACCAGCAGCACCTGGAGGTCCAGCAGGAGACGGTCCAGGAGGTCCAGCAGGACCTGGAGGACCAGGATCAGTACTTGGAGGACCAGCAGGTCCAGGAGGACCAGCAGGAGACGGTCCAGGAGGACCTGGAGGACCAGCAGGACCTGGAGGTCCAGGATTAGTTCCAGGAGGACCAGCAGGACCTGGAGGACCAGGTTCTGTTCCAGGAGGACCTGGAGGACCAGCAGGTCCAGGTGTCGTTGCTGGAGCACCTGGAGGACCAGCATTACCAGGAGGACCACCAGGTCCAGGAGGACCAGGAGGACCACCAGCAGGACCAGGAGGTCCAACAGGACCAGGAACTGTTGAATCTTGACCAGGAGGACCAGCAGGACCAGGAGGACCTTCAGGACCAGGAGGACCTGCTACATTTGACGCAGGACCAGGAGGTCCAGGAGGACCAGTATTACCAGGAGGACCAGCAATAGTAGACGGATTTCCTGGAGGACCAGCATCACCTGGAGGACCACCAGCACCTGGAGGTCCAGGAGGACCTGCTACAGTTGATGGAGCACCAGGAGGACCAGAAGGTCCAGGAGGTCCATCAGGACCAGTAAGACCTATATTACCTTGAGGACCAGGAGCACCAGGAGGTCCTGGATTTACATTACCACCGCCTGAGTTAGCAGTAACCCAAACACCAGTTCCATCTTCATCAATAAAATATATGAACATATCACCACTATCAGTCTCCCACCACAACTCTCCATGTCTTGGATCAGGAGGTGGATCTGTAGCAATTGTAGTTGGTATAACAGTTACAGTAGCAGCAATACCAGGATGTCCTGAAGGATTTTGAACATCTACAAAGGCTTCAACAGCAGCACCTTCAAAATTAAGTTGTGTAATACTATTAGCACTACCTACTATAGTTCCTTCATCATATACACTAATAGCACCTGGAATTAATCCACCACCAACAGGAACCCAATATCTTTTACCAGGATTACCAGGAACAGCAACTAACTGATACTGAGATCCAGAAGGAACAGGATCACTTGTACCAGGATCACCTAAAGTTGGTTCTGCCTGTTCAAGACCTAAAAATTTATACCTTTCTGGATCTAACTTCTCAGGAGGATCCTTTCTTACTCTACCACTAAGATACCTTGGCATAATTATACATTACTATTTTCGAGAATACTTGCTATCAATTCCATTTCCAATGGAGCAACAAACCCACCAGAAAGAGAACTTCCAACATTAATTCGTATTGAACTATTTGCTTGTGCAACCGCTAATCCCAGAGCAGCATTTGCAGCAGGATCTGTATCACGGGGATAAGCATGTTCACTATCATGATTATCCATAGTACAAGTAAATATTAAAGAATTTTCAACAAGCATTACACTGTCATTATTAGCAAGATTATTTGGACCAATCGTTAATTTAACTTCACCCAAAATAGGATCATACTCAGCATCATAAACATTAAACATAGTTCCTTGTTTAGTTATGCCATTTGCAGTAGATTCTTTCCAATAATGATTTGATGTATTAGTAGAGGGAACAAAATTTAATACCTGTACATCAAAACTATTAGCTGATGAATTGACATTAGAAACTTCTAACCACTTTCCATTAATAGGATCACTTGCTCTTGGATATTGGTGTTCTGTTGCTCTACTATCCTTATCACACTCAAAAGTAAAGGAATTAAGAGCAAATTTAACTCTATCACCATTCTGTAAACTATTACTACTTGTAGTTGTAACACTAAGAACACCTGTATTTGGATCATATGATGTACCTGAACCAGCAGTAAACTGATCTACACCACTATGCCCACTACTACTAATAACCTCAAGAGCTTCTGGTTGAGCACGAACAAATTTATGAACGGCAGGTTCATAATTGTGAACATTTCCTTTAGCACTACCAAGATAAGTTGAAAAAGTTCTCGATGTTCCAACGTTATCAACTATTCTATCAACAACATAAGACTGTTGTGGATCAGGGAATATATTTGTAGTGATACCACTATATGCTAAATCAGCAACAGAATTAGCAACTCCACTATCAGCAACAAAACTATGAGCTGTTGTATTTGTAGAAGGAGGACTATTAATAACCTGTACAGTAACAGTAGTTCCTGTGACTGCTGAAATAGTTAAAGAAGTAGCATTACCAGCAGGGTCTGAAGAACGAGGATAAGCATGTTGACTAGAACCACCATCTTGTCCACAAGTGAACTTCATTGCCCCATTATTAATCTTAATTTTCTGTCCAACAGTCAAAGAATGAGTACCAATATCTAATACCAGAAGACCAGTAGTAGGATTATATGTTGTTGCATTACCAGGTGTATAAGCACTACCACAAGTAAAATAAATTCCACCCATAGTTATTGGATTACCTACACTTAACTTATGAAGTCCTCCACACATAACTGTGGCAATACCTGTTGGTTCATCATAGTTTACACCTGTTATTATACCAACATTTTGCTGAGTTCCTCTAATATAAATCTTATCCAATACCAAAGGTGTCTTCTCCAACACCATTCTACCATCAACTAATATTACACCATCATTTGGTGGTATTTCTGCTCCCTTTAATACCCTTATATCTCTAGTATTACCAGTACTTCTTGATTCTCTTCTCTGAAAAAATTCAACTGTTGGATATGTCTGACCTATAGCAACATTAGCAACCTGTGCGTAAAGTAATAATGAAGTTGTTCCTGTAGGAACTTCATATATCTTCTGTGTACCTGGTGCTACAGGAACAGCAATATTAATAAACTTATTTACGGGTGCTATTGCCATTTATTTCAATGCTAATATCAGTGGTGTTAATTGTGCTTGTATTGCTCTGTTAAAATCCCTTCCTCGTATTGTAGACGTAGTTTGATCAATTGTCAATCCGTCACCAATTCTAAAATTACCTTTTTGATCCGTACTTGTGAAAGGAACTTGACCACCATTAATGGCAACAACTTCATTTTCTGGTATTGGTTTTCCAGCCTGGAATGGGTTAGCTGTATTTATATCTGTACCAGCACCTATGTATTCAAACGAATGTGAACTGGTAATAATCCTACTCAACCTTACTAACTCTACCTTAGTACCAGCAGTTACAGCATATGGGATAAACTCATTAAAAGTTATTGTAGTCTTTCCTCTATCTGGTAATACTGTAGGAGTTTCAGTTGCTTCATCAACAGTAAATAATATAGGATCCATATTTGCTTCAGCAGTTGCTGACCCACCACCAGATATAGTAATTATACACTCTTGCTCTTTAGTATTATCTCTGGTAGAAGCATCATTATTTACTGGTAAGAAATTTCTACCACTAGCAATTACATCAATTGATTCAATTCTACCATCTTCAGTTATATTTGGAGAAAACTCAGCAAAAATTGCTTCTGGACCTCTAGGTAAAGTAGCAGTAACAAGTGGTGGAGCAGAAGCACTATACTCACCAGCATTACCACCATTTGTTACTTCAACAGACCTAATAAATTCTAATGGTTTAGTTACAGTTCCACTATATGAAGGTAAAACATCTTGATATGTACTTAAATCTAAATGAAAATATGCTCCCTGACCATCAAATGGTGTTCTATATCTTCTGGGACTATTAAAATCTTTACATTCCAATAATTTAACACTATCAGATTCCCCACCAATAGCTTCCTCAGTTGTTCCATCAAATTCAACAGCACCAACACCATCAGCAACTAATCCAAAAATACCAAATGATGAGTTAGAGTTTGTAAGGTCACATTGTCCACCAGAGGTACAACCAATAGCAATCTTATTTCCAATAGTGAAAATAGAAACTAATTGAGCATATCCATTATTAGAAATAGAAACACCAATACCTGCCTCATTATATTGGGTGAATGAATCACACACCATACTCTTCAAATCTTGTCCAAGATCATTTGTTGGACCATAAGAAGCATCTACATGACGACCATTAATCTTCATACCAATACTACCTGACATAAAGTTAGTACAGTTTCTAATATAAGGACTCTTATATCTACCCGTTGATCCCTCATTTGCTGGTCCAGCAACAGTATATCCTGATACTGCTCCAAAAAATTCACCAGTATTAATATCTGCTGATGTTGGTGGGAAAGCAACAGCACCCATCTTTCCATCATGATTCGTTGCTACACCATTTGAACCATGAAAACTTAAATTCTGTATTAAGCAACCACGCCTGACATGGAAAACATCTTTATTAATATTAGAAGGAACAACACTAACCAATCTAAGATCTTCTCCAGTTACAGTAACATTATCCCTCAATCCAATAGGATTATTTTCAGTATAAACACCAGAACGAACTTTAATTGTATCACCTTCTTGTGCTACCGCTGCAGCAGCACCTATAGTTGCCATAGCATCACCTTCTAGCAATCCAGTATTGGTATCATCACCATCCTTTGTTACCCAAAAAGTATTCTTAGTTTCTACACCAGAAGGTCTCCATTTTACACCATCTGCATATGCGGATAATCTCCAATCATTCTTAGTTTTACTAGAATCATATCCAGTTTTATTAATTTTATCAATTAAGAAACTTTCTAATTCTAAAGTACCAATAAGTTTTGTATTCTGACCTACATTTAAGTTCTTTTCAATACCAACACCACCTTCAGTAACTATAGATCCAGTATCTTTGTCATTTGATTGAGTAGCATCATCAACAGTTACCTTTCCACCAATATGTACCTTTTTAACAACACCTAAACCACCATCAATCTGAACAGAAGCATTTGTAGGACTAGTGGCATCATTACCATCATTGAATGTGGTAAGACCGTCTACATCTAAAGTAGAATTTAAAGTTGTACCACCATCTACATCTAATGCAGCGTTTAAAGTTGTATTACCATCTACATCTAGTGTAGCATTTAAAGTTGTAGCACCGTCAACATCTAGTTTAGCATTTAAATACGTATCACCATCAACATTTAACTGAGAATCAAAATCAACATTACCAGTAGCATGAACTTCTCCAGTTATATCTAAATCAGCGTTTGGACTATTATTATTAATACCGACCTTAGTCATCCTATAGATGTCAGTTCCATTGTGACCCCAGAAATCCTGTGTCTGCACATCGCAGATCATTGTTGGATTATTTGGATTTGGTATTGGAATTAAATTATCTACACCAATACCTTGACTGTTAACTTGTTTATAATTCCAAACAGTAAATAACTGAGCAGCACTATTATTAGGTAGATAAACACCCTCATCTTGGGCATACATACCATCAAGACTTAAAGGAGATGCTTGTATCCAACGAATACCATTTACATCCTGATTCATGTAATATCCATTGACACCTGGTGAATCAGCAGAGTCAATTATATTCCTATCAATCTTGACCGTTCCTTCTACATCAAGTTTTATTGGACCATCATTAGCAACACTATAACCAGGTATATTACCAGGATCTGTACTACCAATACCAACAATACCCGTTTCAGTTACAACAAAAGAATCATCCTTTTCACCAACTTGCAGACGTTGGTATGGTTGTGTTGTTCCAATACCTACTGAAGTAACTCCAGTATTAGAATCTTGTGCTAAAATAAATGATTTTTCTCTTACTCCAACCTGCACTTTACCATCAGGCAGACTAGTCCCTATACCAACTCTACACTCTTCAGTAACTGTTATACATTCATCACCAATCTGGAATTTACCATCAGGTTGTGTTGTCCCAATACCAATACCACCCGTATCAGTAACAATAAGAGCAGAATAAAGGGGATCAATTGGCATTTCTGGATCAAGACCCACACCACCAACAGATACCTGCAATCTACCATCAGGTTGTGAAGTTCCTATACCTACTCGACCTGGTATCTGCCCATCATCTTCATATTTTTCTGATGATATAGCGGTAAGAACAGTACCACCAACACCAACATTAAATCTTTGCTTTACTGTTAAATATTCTGAATATAATTCCCCATCAATATAAACATCTTTCTTAAAGAAAGCGTCATCAGTAACTATTAATTTACCAACTTCTAATTCTGTTAAACTATCAACACTTAAAGCAGAACCAAATACATCAGCATAAAGTGTGCCATAAACATATACATCATCATTAAATTCTACTACACCACCGTTTTCACCATCACCAACAACGTTGGTAGTAGCACTATCCTCATACGACGGATTACCAGGATACCTTTCCTTCTCTTGTGTCATGATATCAACCCACCAGATGGAATTTTATCAATACCAAGTTTACTACCTCCGTATACTTGACCTAAAAATGTAACATCTCTAGGTGCTAGATTACCTCTTAAAGCATCACAATCTGCTACGTTTGATTTAAGTAATATTCTATTTCCAGCTTTAATAGTTACATTATTACCTGCAACTAGATCCATATCCTCATCAGCATCTACCACAATCTTCTTCCCTCTTATCTTCACCTCACCATTCTGTTGTGCTGTAATCCAAACATCACCATTCTTACCAATAATATTAATATTAACTCCACCAGATTCATCCTCTTGTCCACCAACTATTTCAATTGCTTGATCATTATAAATGTGATAAAGACCACCATTTGCCATGCCAACAATGCTTTTATCACCATTAGCAGTTTGAGCAAACAAATCATAAACTATAGATCCATTGATTCCCATCTCAGGATTAGCAGATTCTATCCTAAAATGTGGACCAAAAGAAAGATACTGTCTTTGTTGCCAATTGGTTGGTCTATCTGACATATTCTAATACTATACCCTTTTATTTATTTCAACTAATACAGTCGATAACTTGCTTAACTTCTCCCTGATAAGTAGGCTTAACTTTGAAAGCAGGTTTTAATACAGCACCATATCCAGTAGAAGTATTAACTTGTAATAAAGGCATCTCTGTAATTTCCTTCTGATTTAATAATGTATTATCAGGTGAAAGAACATTTACAATATGTCCTTTTCCATCCACAACAATGTTATATTCATTATCACCATCAGTAACAGTATCATCTTTATCATAATCTTGTCCAGGATTAATAATAACAACATGATCTATCACAACAGGATCTTGATCTTCAGGTATTGGATAACCTTCACCCTCTGATACTACATAAATCTCAGTTACTTGTTGATAAGTAGGAGAATCTTCATCCTGATCTATAATTGCTCTTGCTATAGCACCAACTCCTTTATTACAATTATCAGTTATCTCAACATATGGTGGTGTTGTGTATCCAGATCCACCACTAACTAAATCAATTCCAATAAGACTTCCTACAGCAGCAGCATTTTCACCAACGATAGATCCCATAATTGCTTTACCAAGTGCCTGTGTACCTCCACCACCAAAAATATTAACCTTCAATCCAGCACAATTTAATGGAGGACCAGCATAACATTCCCCAAGTCCACTCTTAAATCCAGGATTACTTACACTTGGATTCAAGAAATCAAACATTCCTAAAGATCCAGAGGCAACACTTATTCCCTGAATACCACCTACAATATCTTCTACAAGTTTATCCGCAGCATTAGCAACTTTTACTATAGCATCAACAGAAACACCAATTATATTTTTAGGACCTTTACCAATTGTCCATTCTCCAGTCTTCTTATTAAATGTTGGTTCTGAAGTATCACAAGTTAAAGCACCAACTAATCCCATCAATCCCTCTGCCTTACCTCTAAGAAAACCACCTATATCAAATCCACCCATAAAACCAAGAAGTCTACCTACTCCTCCCATAACTCCACTCATCGCATTAGTGATTCCACCTACAATAGAATTAAATAAACCTCCAACAAATTGATCAGCAATACAAGAAACAAAATTAGATACATTATCCGCTACACTCTGAAGCAATTGCTTAATTATTCCACCAAGACCATCCATTATTTTAGAAGTAACACAAGGTAATATATTTTGCATAGCTTTAATTGCTGGCATCATTGCTCCCTGTGCTGCAGCACCAGCTCTCTTTGCTATAGAAGTTTTTCCTGTAGCAGATAAAACTTGACCGAAAACAGTTTTATATAATATACCTAATCCACCTTTCAATACAGGTGCTAATCCCTTACTAAAGAGATTATTAGTCATATTATTAACCAATCCCTTAGATATACCTTTAATACTAGATGTGACACCATCTATAAGTTTAGAAACTTTACCAGATATAGCACCAACAGCATCTCCAAGACCACCAGTTATGGATTGAATTTTACTAACAAGATTATTAACTTCTCCACTAATTTTCTGTACTGCAGAAGATTGTGAAGGAGTAGCAGCAACAACAGTAGATCCTATAGCATTATAAGCAGTCCTAGCATCCTCACCAAGTGCGGATAACATTGATGTAGGAACATGTCTTGGAGAAGGTTGAGATTTAGTATTCATCTCATTAGATTCTCTACTTACAATATAAGCACCATCATTCTTTATCTTAGAAGTATATCCTTTAAATGGTTGAAACGGATTTTCAAATGTTTCAGTTATATACGGTTCTGAAGTAAGTGTACCACCAAATACCCCCATTATAACTGGTTGTTGAGCATCATCTCCATCTAAAAAGAATCCAAAAACATTATCTCCTGGTGATAATTTTACACTAGTTGCCCTATTACCTCTTCCAGAACCATCAGTAGGACTTAATAAAACTTGTGCCCAAGGAAGATCGTCATTTTTTAAAGTTGCCTCATCATAAGGATGATATCCAAGAATACGAACCTTAAATCTATTACCTAATCCACCACCATTTAATTGAACTCCTTGTGCTTCTTCAGGTGCAATTTGACCAATCCACCATATAAAACCATCTCTACCTAAAAAACTACTCTTTATTAATGTCTCTTCAATCATTTTTCTTGCTCTCCAAAAGTATCTTTAATTAATTCCAAAGAAGTATAAGATCCATTAGGATCAAAATGATGGCACAATGCCCTAATGATATATAGACCACTTTGCTCAGAATCTTTCTTTTTATCATCTGATACAGTAATCAAAGGAAAAACACATTTAATAGAATTACCTGCTTCCAAATTAGTATTAGAAGGTATTGTCATTGTTAATGTTTGAGTTGTAATAACATTATATCTCATTAAAGATTGTGATTGAACCTTCATAGGATTAGCATTTGGTTCCTTTTTATCTTTCAATTCTTTTGCGGTATCTGTAGGATCAGGATCAAAAGTTCCCCTATCTATAACAGCAGTTAAAAATCTACTAGGAATTTCCCCCAAAGTCTTATCAGCATCTTCTGAAACTGGAGGTAAACTAATTGCTTTTCCTGTAGGTTTTACCTTACCATCATAATCAGAAAATTCAAATACTTTATCCCTATAATTTAATTCAAGAGGATCAAAATACATTCTATAACTACAATATGTACCTCTTTTTAATTTACCAAGCAAATCCTGATTCTCATTAGTATTGTATTTTACAATTCTATAATCATCTTCAGAAATAGAAGAATCAACAACTTCAGTATAAAAATATTCTGTTTCAAATGGATCTTGAGTTACTAAAGAATCGATAGATCTATATTTAAATCCACTAATTGTTTCATAAAAAACATATCCAGCAGTTCCACCGCTACCTTCCTTAGTTTCCTTTCCACCTGGAACGGATTTAGATGCTAACCAAGTTATTAATGAGAATGGTTTTCTCATATTAGCAATAAAATTATACTTATTCTCAGTCTCATCAATATCTAAAGGTTTTTCTGTTTTTAAAGAATCCTTAACTATCTTTTCTATATTTTCAGATATTTTACCAACAAATTTTTTACCAACTCTAGAGGTCTCATTTGTTATAGCCTCTCTAGAAACTAAATTTAACGTAAATATTTCAACCAAAGATGTTCTACTAACATTGGTTATACTAGAAACATACAAATACTTTGCTGGTTCATCAAATTTTAATCCTGGATTATCCTTACTATTTCCAGAAATCTTTAATTCAACCCTTTCACCACCCCTTAAAGGCAATCCATTATAAAGAGATTGTAATTCATCACCATCAGGATTTTTTATAGTTTGACCTGTATTAACAACTAATATCTTTGCAGTAATTGTGGGAGAAAATATATCTTCAAAATACTGAACAGCATTAACAAGAGCAGTTATATCAACCACACGACCAGAGTCTTCTACTGATTGGATACTAATACGTTCAAAAATAGATGGATCTTTTGCTGTCATTAATTTATCTGGAGTATTTTAAATCTTGTAGTATTTTTATCATATTTGTTTCAACCTTTGTGACCACCTGAGATGCTCTTTCAGTAACTGCCATAATAGATGGACTAAGAGTTGAATCATCCACAGGAAATGGTACGAAAATCTCTTTACTTTTTTTATTTGGTTGTAAAGTCATACTTCTTTCAGAATTCCTATTAATAGTATTAATAGTATTTACAAGAACATTTGCTATGGATCTTATATTTTCAGATTCAGATTCCAATAAATCTTCAACCTGATTAACACCAGATTCTATATCTACTGATGTAGCATTACTTTTAAATCTATCAACCTCATTATTTACTGCTGAAACAAAACTCTTAAATGCAAATTCCCACTTACTACTAAGTCTTTGTGCAAACTTTCTATATCTTTCAGTCTGATCTTCAGTAAAATCAATATCCTTAATTGTAGGATGATATGACATAGAATTTATTATATTAAAAAATTCTTCTCCCAAATCATTAACAACAGGTGAAGTTATAACATATTCACCAGAAGTTAACCAAGCAGGTATGGTATCATACCCAACTTTAACCTTTTTAGCTTTAACTGGTCCACCAGTATTCATTTTCAATTCAGTAGGAAACATTTTAACAGTTGGTTGAGGTTTTGAAATCTCAGTAGATTTTTCACTAGGTTCAACCAAACCACCTTTATTCATACCCTCACCTTCTGGTGGTGCTTCACCCTTTTGCCATAATATTTTCTTAATCATATTAAATCCATATGTTAAAGGATCTGTTAACATTTGTAGGGATTCCTCAAAAGCATCAAGTAACTCACTAAATCCAGAAACAACTCTTGACATATTATCTTCAAGTTCACCCTTCAAAGTAGTAAAATCAGCAGTGAATAATGATTTTGAAATTGCCACCAAAGATCCACCAAATCCCCTAAGAATATTAAAAGTTCCTGAAAGATAGTCCTTAAGAACTAGGACTAATCTACCCATTGTCTTCATTAATGTAGCAGCACCTTTTACAATTGATGGCAAATATTTGAGACCCCAACCAAGAAAAAGAATACCAAAGAAATCCATTATTCTACCTAAGAATCCCTTAGTACTACGAGTACGTATTTTACCAGTAGTTTTAACTACTCCAGTGATAGTAGAAGCTTCTATAAGATCTTCGTTATCTCTTCTTCTTATAGCTTCTCTTCTTTTTCTAAAAAATCTATCATCATCTTTAATTAACCTATTTTTAAATTTAACACTCTCATTAGTTGCTTCTACCAAATCTTCAGTATTCTTGGATGATTTCATAATAGCCCTTCCAAAATCATTCATCGCATCACCAATCTTTCTGATATTAATACCAGACTTTAATAATGATCCTCTAACCCTTCTAGTTTGTATTGGAGTGAGTGCCATAATTATCTAACAGGACTTATATTAAATTGACTATAAGCACCATAAACATAAGTGTTTGTATCATTTAATGCATTTATAGATGGAACATCATTTTCTGTTCCTGAAGTTTTACCACTATTATCAAGAGAATTATTTCTAGATCTATTAATTGGAATAGGAATAATAACTGGTCCAGTTTCAACTTGTTGATTTATTTCTTTATATTGAATTTCTTTTAAATTTTTAGCTTCAGGATTTGCATTAAATCTACCACTTTCATTTGCTCCAAAACTATAATCTACATCAGGAAAATTAAATTGATTATTCTTTTTCCAATCCTCATAAGAATCATACTCTACTGGCTGATTATCTATTTCTATCTGATCTTGCGGTGTTCTTGGTTTACCCTCCTCATTGACATCTATTTCTGGTCCAACTAAAAAATCAGGCATCGTAAAATTATCAAGCCAAGTACGAGGATTAACCCAATTAAAATCTCTTTTCTCAGGTATAAGTTGTTGCCTCTGATCACTACTATTACTATTGTCTTCTGATTGAAATACCTCAGTATCATTTGTATCCCTCTTACCATTAATATTTTTCTCTTTCCATTCATTATATTGTTCATCAACCTGTGCTATACCACCATCATTTAACTTTAGTGGTGATTTAACTATACCACCTTTATTATATCCATCACCACTACCTCTACCTGCCCAAATCCAAGCTAATTGAGGAATATTACCCATTCTGTTAAGAACACCACGGAAAATATTACCAAGCCAAGCAAAAGGAGTTCTTATAAGTTTACCAAGAGTAAGTCCTTTTGTTCTAAATGCTATTCTACCTAATAATCCAACTAATTTAAATATTCCAAATTTAGCTGACAACCATAGACCACCAAGAGTAAGTAAACCACCAGCAACAGTTAATCCAATTTGTTTTAATCTTTGAGTATTACCATCAGAAAGAGCTTGTAAAGCTAATACACTCTTATCTACTAACCACCCAAAAAATAGAGTACTAAAGAATTTACCTAATGAATTTAAAGTAATTTGTGCTTTTCCAGCTATTCTAGCAAATGGTGTTATTAATGCTGCTTGTGTTTTCTTTTCTAACTCTGATTCTTGATTACTTCTAAGTGCTTCTTCTGCTAAATCATTTTGTCTTTTTGCTTCAGCAGCTTCCCTTTGTCTTTCTAGAGCAATTTGAAGTGTTAAACTATCACTTACAGTTTTTAATCCAGTTTGTAACCCCTGTATTTGTTGAGTAACAACACCAAGTTGTCTAACAACACCAGAAAGTAATAATGTATTATTTTGTATCAATCTTGGAGTAAGACTATCCTGAACAACAGGTTGTTGAGTTTGTCTATTATTAGGGGCAGAAAAAAGATTAGAAGGTACTCTATTTCTTACTGCAGTTATTCCTCCTGATATTGGTGATTTTATTTGTTCAGCCATTTGATTGTTGCTGTGCCTTTAGATTTTCTTCTTCAATATATTGTGAAAGAAGAGATAAATAAATTTCCCTTTCCCAAGGAATCATATTTTCTAACTCTGTTAAGCTATATTTATGGTGTTGCATCAAAGCAAAATTTATTTTAAAGTATGACTCAAGATCTTCATGAGCCATACTTACCCGAAAAAACTTTGCAATCCCTCCAACACAACTTCACTTTCAACATTTGTGTTTGGATTAGTCACCTTTACCTTATGAGATAACTTAGGCATAGTTTCAAAAAAAGTTTCAATATCTTTAAACTGTTTAGAATTTAAAGATCCAACAAAATCATTCAACTCCTTTGGTGTACAATCAGATCCTGCCCAAGACTCTTCTTCAGAATATACTTGTTCAATACAAGAAGAAATTAACTTAAAAGTATCATCAACATTTATATCACCAGATTGAAAATTAGTTTTTATAAATTCATCCATAGAAGGATACTTCATTCTCATTGAATATTCATCATCTAATTTTATATCAGCATTATGTTTATCGTTAATTTGAACCTTTATATCATCTAAATTAATAGTTGAAGGAACTTGAGTTTCATTATCATCAGGACAAGTTATTGTAACTTCAACTTCTTCACCTACAGATTTACCTCTAACATTTAAAAATAAGTATTCAATATCAAAAGTTGCTAAAGATTCTACTTTAATTCCTCTAGTCAAAATACATGCTTTTAAAACATCTTTAACAGCAATTGCAATTTGTTTAGGATCATTTGATTCCATTGCAAGAATAAGAATCTTTTCCTCTTTAACTAAAAATGGACGAAACTTAATTTTCTTTTTTGATGAAGGTATAACCAACTCATATGTCGGTGTCGAAATCTTTGGTAAAGGCATAATATGCTCAATTCAGTAATTTTATTTATAGTACTATTTTAAAAATTATCCATAGTAATTACGTGTTCCAACAACTTGATCTGGATGGAAATCACCCCAAGTACCATCAAAATCTGTAGATATTGGTGCTTTAGTATTATTAGTATTAACTTGAGTGTTACCAGCAGGACCATTAAGTATACTTACATACTGCTTACCTTCACCTTGAGTGTCTAAGACATTAGGTAAATTATAAGGTCTTTCATTATAAACATTTGAACTATTATTAAGATCTGTACCCCTAAACTCAGCAGCAGTAGTAGCTTCTCCGCAGATATAACGGTCATAACTAAAATTACAAGTTGCTTTTAAAACTTGAGAATTTTGATATGTTACTCTTGTAGAGTTTAAAGATATTGGAAATAATCCAATAAATTTATATTCTAAAAATTGTCTATAATTCTTTTCAAATTTAACAATTTTAGTCTCATTAGATTTATAAAGAGAAGGATATCTCATTTTAAAATGATAAGAACCTGGATTCTTAGTATCTCCAGGATTAGCACCAGAAATATATTCCATCCAATGCTCTAAAAACTTTAATGACTTATATAAATTGTCAACATAAAATTCTAAAGATATTTGAGTAAAATTTCTAGTATGAGCAAATCTTTCAACAACACCTTGATAATTACCAACAACATCAGAAGTAGCAAAAGCACTACCTGGTAAAGAAGCACCACTACAAAGCAATCCAATATCCTCACCAGCAAATCGAAAATCTATTCCTTTTCGTCTAAGATGATCTGCTAAAGAATATCCATCATTATTATAATGAGGAGGCAACCCAAACTTAACTAAGTAATTAGAAGTTTGAGCAACATTCTGAAATTTTGGTAATATCTGAGATATTTTCTTTGGGATTGGTGCTGGCACTCTAAATAGTCTTACTATATCATTTCTATTTAGATGGCTTATAAAGGAAAATATTATCCAACTTTTCCTCACAAGTATAAAGGTGATCCTACTAATATAATATTTCGATCATTATGGGAAAGAAAATTCATGGTTTACTGTGATAATAATGCGAATGTATTAGAATGGAACAGTGAAGAAATTATTATTCCCTATACATTTGAGGGAAAACGTCGAAGATACTTTCCAGATTTTTATATGAAATTAAGAGAATCGACTGGAACAATACAAAAATATCTTGTTGAAGTTAAACCACTAAAACAATGCCATCCACCAAAAAAACCAAAAAGACAAACTCCTGGTTATATACGTGAATGTTATACATATGCCACAAACCAAACAAAATGGAAAAGGGCAAGAGAATGGTGTGCTGATAGACAATGGCAATTTAAAGTCATCACAGAGAAAGAACTTGGTATAAGTTATGGCAAGAAGAAGAGCTAAAAGAAGAACCCGTGGTGCTTCTTATGAAGAAGTAAAAGCAAAAATTGACGCTAAAGAAGGAATTAGATTAGCACCAGTTTTACAGGATTTAATTGGAAATGAAGATCCTGATGATCTTATGGTTAAAGTTACAGATGCTTTAGAAGCAGAAAATCCAAGGGGAGTTCAAGCAGGGAAATACTATACATTCATATATTATGCTAAAACACCACTCATTCAATATGATCAACACCCATTGGTAGCAGTATTTGATGTATTTGATTGGGGTTTTCGTGGATTAAACTATCATTGGAGCGAAACCAAGTCATATACATGGGATGAAGTGATGAGTGGATTGTATAATATTAAACCAATAGAGTTAAGAGCAGCAAGAACAATACCATATCAGAAGATCATTACTAAATAACTCAATAAAGTAGTATAAGTATGGCTACACTAGACGCAACAAGTATATTAGATGGTGCTCAAGATCCAACAAATTTAGTTGGTTCCCAAAATACTGTTGTTACAAAACAACCAAAAAATAATTCAAGACGTGCTGATGTTTTAATATATCCTTCAGCCAGAGATGTAAGAGAGTATGAAGATAGTTTTATGATAAAAGCTATCAAATATGTAGTTCCTCAAGACGGTGAAGGTGTAGGTGTTAATATAGTAAGTAACGCACCAGGTAGAGAAAGTGGGCAAGCATATTTACTAGGTCATAGAAATTTTCCAGATAAAGAAAAACAATCATTAATCAAACTTTATAAAGAAAAAACTGGGAATGATGGTACATTTGGTGAAGCCTTAAATTACTATGAAGGATATGGAGACATGTCTTTTGAAGCAAAACATGCTCAATTAAAAGTAAAAAATCAAGATAAAACAGATATAATTGAAAAAAGAGGTCATAACTTAGAAACAAAATATTTTATAGAATTACCAATCCCCCAACAACTAAGCGATACTAATTCAGTATCTTGGGGTGATGAAACTATGAATATTTTTGAAATGGCAGGTTTAGCAATAGGTAAAGCTGCTATGGAATTGGATGGTGTTGGTGTAGGGCAAATATCAGCAGCAATAAATGCTATGACAAAAGGTATGGATCTAGACATACAAGATGATGTAAGTAATTCCATAAAAGCAGCACTATCAGGACAAGCAATGAGTGCTCTTGGATCAACATTAGATGTTAACTCCATACTATCCAGAAGTACTGGAACAGTTTTAAACTCCAATTTAGAACTTTTATTTAGAGGTGCAAATTTAAGAACATTCCCGTTTGATATAACATTCTCACCTAGAAGTCCAAAAGAAACAAAGGTAGTAAAAAATATAATTAGAAAACTAAAACAATCTATGGCAGTAAGAAGAGGTGCTGTAAATAAAAGTTTTGGTGGTGAAGCAAGGCTCTTTTTAGGTGCTCCAGATTTATTCCTACTAAGATATTTAAAAAGTGGAAAAGATCATCCATTTTTAAACGTATTTAAACCATGTGCCTTAACACAATTAAATGTAAATTATACAGGAGCAGGAACTTATTCAACTTATGGAGATTCAACACCAACTAATATACAAATAAGAATGGTATTTAAAGAAGTCAACCCAATATATGCAGAAGATTATGATGAAGACGTAGCAGGACCAGGAGTAGGATTCTAATGGGATACTTTAATCACATACCAAATGTAGCTGTAGCTTCACATCTTCCAAATAAAAGATCGTCAAGTGAATATATTATTGCCAAAAATATATTCAGAAGAGTTAAAATATTAAATTCATTGTCTGATAAAGTATCATTATTTAATAAGTATGAAATATATGAAGGTGATAGACCAGATACAGTAGCAAATGAACTATATGGAAACTCTAGTCTAGACTATATTGTTATATTGTCAGCAAACATAACAAATATTAGAGATGAATGGCCACTATCAAATTATCATTTATATCAATATGCCTTAGATAAGTATGGTGAAAGTGAAATTAATGCTCTACATCATTATGAAACAGTAGAAGTTAGAGACAAACACAATAGATTAATTATACCTGCTGGACTAACCATAGATACAGATTTTACAATTGATGGTCCAGGTAAACAATTTCCTCCAGGTACTGAATGGAAAGCAATAAGAGAAACTGGAAATTTATCATTAACACAGGATACTTTAGGTGGAAATGCTTCTGATTTATTAAACACAATTGCCGTAGGAATCAGTAATTTTATCTATGAAACAAGAAAAAATAATCAAAAAAGGCAAATTAACGTACTAAAAAAAGAATATGTACAACAATTCGTAGAAGACTTTATAAGAATTATGAAGTATGATAGAAATTCTCAATATCTTAATAAGAATCTAATTACAACAGAAAATACTACTTTAGTTGATTAGACATAAAAAAGACCCACCCGAAGGTGAGTCTTTCCAATATTCAGGCTCTCTTGGATCATCTTTCGGATCCCAGTAGAAAAACTTCATCTGGGATAATCGACAATGTTTAAGAGGCTTGATTTTCATTAACTTTCTGCTAATTTAGCAAAGTATGATAATGCGTCATCGTCATCATCTGAAGCAGATGCTTTAGATACAGATTCTACTGTCTCAGCAACAGGAGCAGATGCTCTCACATCTTCAACTTCTTGCTCTACAGTTTCAGCATCGTTACGAACTTGCTTATTACCAAGAACATAACCA
>Ga0111541_10000234_pt1 | contig 18048 bp, 14 predicted proteins | sample Knorr_S7_td_DCM__FD_83039 | JGI IMG/M metagenome (GOLD analysis project Ga0111541, IMG submission 83039) | Marine microbial communities from Southern Atlantic Ocean transect - Knorr_S7_td_DCM_ad_131m_LV_B (version 2) (version 2) | ecosystem: Environmental > Aquatic > Marine > Oceanic | place...
AACACCTAAAGGTCCATTCCATACAATAGTTTTAGCTTCGGTAATTATTTCATTTAATTTCTTTGTTGTTTTAGGACCAACATCCATGATCATATCGTTTTTTTGAATTTCATCTAAAGATTTTATTTTAGCAATTGTATTATTATCAAAACTTTCACCAGTTACGACATCTATAGGAAGCGGAATATCACAATTATTTTTTTCAGCTTCTTTGATAATTTTTTCAGCGGTTTTTACTAAGTCTTTTTCAAAAAGAGACTTACCGATTTCATATCCAGCAGCTTTTAGAAAAGTATTTGCTATTCCTCCACCTAGGATTAGCTTGTCAATTTTTTTATAAAGCACTTCTAAAACAGTTAATTTTGTGGAAACTTTAGCGCCACCAATTACCGCAATTATTGGTTTTTCGGGATCTCTTAGTGCTCGGGTTAATGCTTTTAATTCTTTTATAAGAAGAGGACCAGCTGCGGAGACAGCCGCATATTTCGCAACACCATGAGTAGAGGATTGTGCTCGGTGTGACGTTGCGAAAGCATCATTGACGTAAACCTGACAAAGCTGTGCCATCTTTCTTGAAAGATCATCATTATTTGATATTTCGCCAATTTCAAATCTGACATTTTCACAAAGTACAATTTCTTTGTCAGACATATCTATACCACTTACCCAATCTTTTATGAGAGGTACTTCCATTTCAAGATTTTTACTTAAGGCTTTAGCAACCGGCGCAAGGGAAAATTTTTCATCATATTTACCCTCCTCAGGGCGCCCCAAATGGGAGACGATAATAATTTTAGCGCCTGCTTCTTGGATTTGCTTTAATGTGGGGAGTGTTGCCGTTATTCTTGTGTTATCAGAAATTTCACCGTTCTCCAACGGAACATTATAATCTTCTCTAACAAGCACTATTTTGTTTGATAGATCTAGGTCAGCGATTTTAACTAGTATTGACATCAGATTTATCTTTTATTTAGCATTCATTAATGCAACTGTTGTATCGAGCATACGATTTGAAAACCCCCACTCATTATCATACCAAGCTACAACTTTAACCAGACTACCATTAATAACTTTTGTTAATTCTGCGTCATATACGGATGATGCTGGGTTATGATTAAAGTCAATAGAAACCAAAGGCGCATCATTATAAACAAGCACGCCATTAAGCGACCCCTCTGATGCTTCTCTCATTAAAGAATTTATTTCATCTACAGTTGTTTCCCTTGCGGCGGAAAAACTTAAATCCACCATAGAGACATTAATCGTTGGAACACGAACAGCGTATCCATCTAGCAGACCATTTAGTTCAGGTAAAACCAAACCTACTGCAGCTGCCGCACCTGTTTTGGTAGGAATCATCGACATGGTTGCTGAGCGTGCGCGGCGCAAATCTGTGTGATAAACGTCAGTCAAAACCTGATCGTTTGTATAGGCGTGCACAGTTGTCATAATACCGGCTAGCATTCCGATATTTTCATGTAGAACTTTTGCCACAGGGGCCAAACAATTTGTTGTGCACGAGGCATTTGAAATTACTGTATGTGCAGGAAGAAGAACATCATCGTTGACACCATATACAACCGTTGCATCAACATCATTTCCGCCAGGTGCAGAAATAATAACTTTCTTTGCTCCTCCATTAATATGAGCCTTTGCTTTTGCTTTGCTAGTAAAAAAGCCCGTTGATTCATGTACGACATCAACACCAAGCTCTTTCCATGGCAACTTTGAGGGATCTCTCTCAGACAAAACACGTATTTTATCGCCATTCACAAGCATATTGTCATTTTCAACAGCGACACTGCCCGGAAACTTTCCATGTGCAGTATCGTATTGAGTTAGATGTGCATTTGTATTTGCATCGCCCAAATCATTTATTGCGACAATTTCGATTTCTTTGTTTCGTTTTGATTCATAAAGAGCGCGTAAGATATTTCTTCCAATTCGCCCATAGCCATTTATACCTACCTTTATTGCCATTATTACGACTCCATTTTAAAGTTATTTTTTCTTTTGCTCTAAAAAATTAATAATTGTTTTCTCGAGACTGTTTTCTGTCAATCCAAAATGTTCAAATACTTTTTTAGCTGGGGCTGATTCTCCAAAAGTATCTACACCTAAAGCCAAACCATCTAAGCCGGTATACTTTTTCCAGTAATCTGTTACCCCAGCTTCTATTGCAATACGATTTCGACAAGAAAAAGGCAGGACAGTTTCTTTATAACCCTCCTCCTGAGCATCAAAGACATCAGCACTTGGCATAGAAACAACTCTAATATTTTTATTATTTGCATTTAATCTTGTGGCTACGTTAAGAGCCATTTCAACTTCTGAACCCGTCGCTATAATAATAGCTTCAGGTTTTTGGCTTCCCTCGATTAGTGTATATCCACCACGTTTTATATTTTGAAGTTGTGATTCTGTTCTTTTTAGATGCGCTAGATTTTGTCTCGAAAGCAATAAGCTTGTTGGGCCACTATCACGTTCAATTGCTGCTTGCCAAGCTATCGCTGACTCCACTGCATCACAAGGTCTCCATAATGACATATTAGGCATTAATCTTAATGTTGAGGCTTGTTCCACCGCTTGATGTGTTGGCCCATCCTCACCTAGGCCGATAGAGTCATGTGTAAATACGAAAATATTTTGAATTTTCATTAGTGCTGCCATACGCAGTGCATTTCTAGCGTATTCAGAAAACATGAGAAAAGTACCAGAATACGGAATGAATCCTTTATGCAGAGAAATTCCATTATTAATTGCAGCCATTGCGAATTCACGCACACCATATGATATATAATTACCATCTTTATTTTTTCTATCAATCATGATTGAACCCGACCAATTTGTTAAATTAGATCCAGTAAGATCAGCAGATCCACCAATCATTTCGGGCAGATGTTTCGCATAGGCTTCAATTGCATTTTGTGATGCTTTTCGTGTGGCTAGTGATTCAGCTTTTTCTACTGTTGAATTTAAATATCTATCAACGACATCAGACCAATTAGAGGGAAATTCATTTTGCATTCTACGTTTGTACTCAGCAGCCAGTTCAGGATATTTTTTTTCATACGATAAAAGTTTTTTTTGCCACGCACTTTCCAATTTCTCACCATTTGGTTTTGCATCCCATGCAGCATAATATTCATCAGGTATATCGAAGGGCTCATGCTCCCAGCCAAGTTCTTTTCTTGTAAGTTGAATTTCTTCATCACCGAGCGGAGCACCATGACTTGATTCTTTGCCTGCTTTATTTGGAGATCCCCAGCCAATTACAGTATTACAATAAAGAATGCTAGGTTGCGATGTATTCTTAATCGCGCTTTCTAGTGCCCTTTTGATTTCTTTTGGATTATGTCCATCAATATCACGAACAACATGCCAACCATATGATTCAAACCGTTTTGGAATGTCCTCGGTAAACCAACCAGCAACATCACCATCTATCGAGATTTGATTACTATCGTAAATCGCAACTAATTTACCTAAACCAAGCGTTCCCGCCAATGAACACGACTCATGGGAAACGCCCTCCATTAAACAGCCATCACCAACGGTGACATAGGTATGGTGGTTAATAATATCGAGGTCATCCCTATTAAATTTTGCAGAAAGTACAGATTCAGCTAGTGCCATACCTACTGCATTTGCTAGCCCCTGACCAAGCGGTCCTGTTGTCGTTTCTATACCAGGCGCATAACCATACTCTGGATGACCAGGTGTCTTAGAGTGTAACTGTCTAAAGTTTTTGATCTCCTCCATCGGCAAATCATAACCACTCAGATGAAGTAAGGCATAAATGAGCATAGAGCCATGACCGTTTGACATAACAAAGCGATCACGGTTATCCCAATTTGGATTATTAGGGTTATGTTTTAAAAAATCATTCCAAAGCACTTCCGCAATATCTGCCATACCCATTGGCGCCCCTGGATGACCTGAATTGGCACGTTGCACCGCATCCATGCTTAAGGCACGAATTGCATTTGCTAAATTATGCTTTTCCAGCATGTTTTTCCCCTTTTTTAGGTAAAATAGCCATTAAAATCAAAGCCAATCGGCGATGCAGTAAGTTTGGTGAGATTATGACCAAAATAATCAAGATGATTACCTTATTGGCATAAAAAATCTTATAAAACTTGTTGATGCAGACGACCAGATTACATAAATCTATCTTGATATTGTCCCTTACCTATAGGATTGCAGCAAGTTTCTAGACAATTATATTTTCCATTTAATGGAACAACCCATACTGGGAATTTGTTTTTGAGGGCCTTTTGATGTTTTGGCGACCATTATCATCGCTTCTAATAAATCATGGTTCGATTTGTTTTTTGATGGAGTCATGCCGGTTTCGTCGAAACGACCTCTATATTGTAATTCAAGAGATTTGTTGTAGCCAAAAAAATCAGGTGTGCAAACCGCATCATAAGTTTTGGCAACTTCTTGCGTTTCATCGAATAGGTACGGGAAGGGATAGTTATATTTTTCGGATATTTTTTTCATATTTTCAAAAGAATCTTCTGGGTAATCTTGAGGATCATTCGACATGATTGCTACACTTTTTATGCCAACTTCTAGTAATTTACGGGCATCTTCTACTAATTTTGATTGAATTGCTTTGACGTATGGACAATGGTTGCAAATAAACATTATCAAAGTGCCGTTGGTTCCGGCGCAATCAGTCAATGTCCATATTTTCTCATCGGTTCCAATTAATTTAAAATCAAATGCTTTTTCATCAAAGTTGCATGTAGGAGTTTCTTTTAAAACCATAAATTAATACTACCTAATATTAAAATTAATGTAAGAATTTTATTTTTTTTAAAATGGCTTTTTAGTTCGTGAGATATTTTTCTATTAAGGATAAACTTCCTATAACGATAAAAACTTAAAAAAGAGAGTATGGCTAAGACAAGTTTATTTACTTCAGAATCTGTCTCTGAAGGGCATCCAGATAAGGTGGCCGACCAAATTTCTGATTCAATTGTTGATGCAATCTTCAATGAAGACCCGTCTGCACGCATTGCTTGTGAAACTATGATTAATACTGGGATGGTAGTGTTATCTGGTGAGATTACAACATCAGCAAATATTGATTATGAAACAGTTGCTCGCGATACGATTCGTGAAATTGGTTACACATCAGACGAAATAGGTTTCGATTCAGATAATTGTGAGGTACTAATATCAATTGACAAACAATCACCTGATATTGCACAGGGTGTTAATGAAGGCCAGGGAATGGATCTAGATCAAGGCGCAGGGGATCAGGGTTTGATGTTCGGCTATGCTTGTGATGAGACAGATGTTTTGATGCCATGTCCAATTACCTATGCACATTTGCTTGTCAAAAAACAAGCTGATATTAGAAAGAGTGGTGCGCTTGAATGGTTAAGACCAGACGCTAAATCGCAAGTAACAGTTGTCTATGAAAATGAAACTCCAATTTCGATTGATACAATAGTTTTATCTACCCAACATGATCCAGAGATTGAACATGAAGAAATAGAAAAAGCAGTTATCAATGAAATTATTAAACCTGTTCTTCCTGAAAATATGATTAATAATGAAACACGCTTTTTAGTAAACCCGACTGGAAGATTTGTCATAGGCGGACCTGTTGGTGATTGTGGTTTAACAGGACGAAAAATTATTGTTGATACTTATGGTGGAATGTCAAGGCATGGAGGCGGTGCTTTTTCTGGAAAAGATCCCTCAAAAGTTGATCGATCAGCTGCTTATGCGGCTCGCTATGTAGCCAAGAATGTTGTTGCTGCTGGGCTTGCTAAGCGATGTGAAATACAAGTGTCATATGCGATTGGTGTTGCCGAACCGACATCCATTAATATTGAAACATTTGGTACGAGCACCGTTGATCATGAAAAGTTAATTATTGCGATTCGCAAGAATTTTGATCTTAGACCAAAAGGCATTATTAAAATGCTCGATTTGTTGAGACCAATTTACCAAAAAACAGCGGCTTATGGGCACTTTGGCCGATCAGATATTGATTTGCCCTGGGAGAGGACAGATAAAGCCCAGGTTTTGAAGCAGCAATTGATGTAATTCTTTGAAACTTAATATAGAGAGGATTATACTCCTCTGCTGTAAAGTTATAAAAAGTCTTTCTGAGGAGCGTTGCGACGGATATTATCCGCTAGGCTCAGATAAAGACAAAACTATTCCAACGGCGCTCGCTTATTTTGTTTATAAGGAGAAACAATATGAGCGTAGCAGCAACACCAGTTTCATCTGACTATCATGTCGCCGATATCACTCTAGCTGGTTGGGGGCACAAAGAAATTCGAATTGCAGAAACCGAGATGCCAGGGCTTATGGCAATTCGAAAAGAGTACGCAGATAAAAAACCTCTAAAGGGTGCAAGAATCGCGGGCTCAATTCATATGACGATTCAAACAGCTGTTTTGATCGAAACCTTGCGTGCATTGGGTGCGGAAGTTCGCTGGGTATCATGTAATATTTTCTCAACTCAAGATCATGCTGCAGCCGCAATTGCTGAGCAAGGCATACCTGTATTCGCATATAAAGGCGAGACACTTGAGGAGTATTGGGATTATACACATCAGATTATGACCTGGTCCGATGGCGGTTCACCAAATATGATTTTAGATGATGGAGGCGATGCCACTCTACTACTAGTGCTGGGTTCTAAAGCAGAAAAAGACCCATCGGTCATTGAAAATCCTGAATCTGAAGAAGAAATATACCTGTTTGCATCAATAAAGAAGAGATTAGCGAAGGATAAGGACTTTTATTCTCGTACGTTGTCTTCAATTAAAGGCGTCACGGAAGAAACAACAACCGGAGTCCAACGTTTATATCAAATGAAGAAAAAAGGGGAGTTATCATTTTCTGCAATTAACGTTAACGATTCCGTAACTAAATCGAAATTTGATAATTTATATGGCTGCAGGGAATCATTAGTAGATGGTATAAAACGTGCAACTGATGTTATGGTTGCCGGAAAAGTAGCATTAGTTCTGGGCTATGGTGATGTTGGGAAGGGAAGTGCACAATCATTACGTGGTCTAGGTGCAACTGTTTGGGTAACTGAAATTGACCCGATTTGTGCCTTGCAGGCTTCAATGGAAGGATTCCGAATTGTTACATTAGAAGATGTTATAGATAAAGTAGATATATTTGTAACTGCAACTGGTAATTTTAATATCATTCGCCATGAGCACATGCTCGGTATGAAAGATCAAGCAATTGTTTGTAATATTGGTCATTTTGATAATGAGATTGATGTTGCAAGTTTAGAAAAATATGATTGGGAGGAAATTAAACCCCAAGTTGATCACGTTATTTTTCCCGATGGAAAGCGTATTATACTTTTGGCAAAAGGGCGTTTAGTTAATTTAGGTTGTGCAACTGGTCACCCAAGCTTTGTCATGTCAAATTCATTTACTAATCAAGTTCTCGCACAAATTGAGTTGTTTACTGAGGGTGAAAAATACGAAAATGATGTTTATGTCTTACCTAAACATCTTGATGAAAAAGTAGCGCGATTACATCTTGATAGGATTGGAGCGAAACTAACAGCTTTAACTAAGGAGCAAGCCGAATACATTAATGTCGAGATTGAGGGACCGTATAAGTCAGATCATTACAGGTATTAGGGCTAATGCAATCACAAAAACAGTATAGGCCAAAATTTAGTTTTGAGTGTTACTCACCAAAAACACCAGATTCAATAGCTAGTTTGCAAAGCACGCAGCTTGAATTAGCAGAATTGAATCCCGATTTTTTTTCTGTAACTTATGGGGCTGGCGGAAGTACACGGAATATGACTTTTGAGACAGTCATGGATATCCGTAATAAAACAGGAATCGAATGTGTCCCACATATTTCTTGTGTCGGTAATTGGGATAATGACATCAGGTCAATGCTGCAAAAATATATCGATCATGATATTACGCGCATCGTAGTTCTTCGCGGAGACTTGCCCTCTGGAACGGTTGGTTATGGCCAGTTTCAACATGCTAATGAACTTGTTGAATTTATAAGAAAAGAAACAGGCGATCATTTTCATATTGAGGTTGCTGCTTATCCTGAGTTCCATCCACAAGCAAAAAGTGCCGCAGTGGATATTGAGAATTTTAAAAGAAAAATTGATTCAGGTGCTAATAGTGCTATCACACAATATTTTTATAATCCATTCTCTTATTACCGTTTTGTTGAGTGTTGTGAGAAACTTAATATTAATGTGCCTATTGTTGCGGGGATAATGCCAATCACTAATTGCACGCAATTAGTTAGATTTTCGGAGGGATGTGGCGCGGAAATACCACGATGGATATTGAAGCAATTATATGATTTTGGAGATGATCGTGATGCTATCTTCAAATTTGGAGTTGATGTGGTAACCGAGCTATGCGATCAACTACTTAGTAACGGTACACCAGGACTTCATTTCTTTACCATGAATCGGTCTGCTGCAAGCAATCTTATCTGGAAAAATCTCGGATTAGATGAAAGACAGACCGCCTAGATTATTTTTCGGCTTTTAATTTTGTCTTAATGTAATCAGAGTGGGAGACATGTAATAAATCTGCAATTTTTCTGATGTAATATTCTTCATATTTATGAATATAGGCATCAGCATAAGCAACACGCCAGAGATACTCAATAATTTCAGATTTTTCCTTTGCTGAAAGATGATTATTTATTATTTCTGCAAATTCATGTAAGGACACTATGTGGTCGACTTCATCTCTAGCCAGTGATATGAGTTCATCTATATTTTTTTTATCAAGATTAAATTTTTCTAATAATATTTTTTTTATGATTTCATATTCTTCAGGGCCAGTATTTTCATCAGCTAAACTAATTTCAATCATTAGAACAGCTGTAGCCAGTTCTATTTTATTTTGATGTGATGTATTTTCATTTGGAGCTTCCTGAAAGATATTATCCAGATATGATTTTAAGTTCTTTATCATGATTTTTTATTTATGTTTTATTAATTTTTTTAAGTAAGTTTAAGTATAATAATTGAAGAATCCACAGAAAGTCGATTACATTTTTTATTAAATAAATTAGAATTTTATCATATTATTAAAATGGTTTAATTAGCTATGCGTGTACCTAGAGTTTATATTGAGGAAAAAATTTATTCCGGAGAAATTACTTCTCTCTCGTCTGATAAAGCTCATCATATACTCCATGTGCTTCGATTACGTGTTGGGGATCAAGTCAAATTATTTGACAATTCTGGGCTTCAGTTTAATGCACATATTGTTGAAACTGAAAAAAGAGCTGTTCACGTTAAAGCGGAGGAACAGGAGGAGTGTCTCGGCGAATCACCGCTTGATATTACTCTATGTCTGGCAGTTTCAAAGGGTCAGCACATGGACTTTTCAATACAGAAAGCTGTTGAGCTTGGCGTTAAGAATATAACACCTATTATCTCTGAATATAGTAATGTAAAGTTGGTAGGAGACCGAGAGACAAATAAATTAACACACTGGAAAAAGATTATTGTTGGGGCAACTGAGCAATCTGGACGCGGGGTATTAACTAAAATCGAGAGCCCAGTGGCATTTGATGAGGCAATCGAATCTCACGATGAGGTGACAAAAATTTTACTGTATCCAGGCGCTGAAAAATCAATGTCAGACATTGAAATCAAGGAAAGAAAATTAATATTGATGGTTGGTTCAGAAGGTGGTTTTAGTGATTTTGAATTTCAAAAAGCGATGGATAATAATTTTGTGCCTGTTAACGTTGGACCAAGGATATTGAGAGCAGAAACCGCTGTAGTTTGTGGTGTTAGTCTCGCGCAACAATTATGGGGTGATTTAAATTAAAAAAATGACAACAAACAAAAATGTAGTCGTACCAAATTTGACTACGGCATTGACCGGGCCACTACAAAATCTAGAACGTATTATACTAAATAATCAAACGAAGATTGAATCTTGGTTTAGAAGTGTTTGGCCGAAGGTACGGGTTCCTTTTTATGCGTCTGTTGATATACGTAACTCAGGTTATAAAATAGCTCCAGTTGATACTAATCTATTCCCATCAGGTTTTAATAATCTCAATTCATCATTTGAATCGCTATGTATTCATGCTACACAGATGGCAGTTGAACACATTCAACTACCAATCGATAAAATTTTAATTATTTCTGAAAGTCATACGCGTAATTTATTTTATCTGGAAAACATAGCTGCACTTCAATCAATAATACAAAAAGCGGGATTTGAGGTTCGTATTGGTACTTTCATGGAAGAGATTACAACAGCAACAAGGATTGAGTTGGAATCATCAAAAATTATTTTGCTTGAACCAATTTACCGAGATCAAAATCGTCTCTTGGTAGATAATTTTAATCCAGATCTTATATTGCTTAACAATGATCTCTCAAGTGGGATGCCTGAGATTTTGAAAGATATTGAACAAAAAATAACTCCCCCCACAAGCTTGGGTTGGTCGTCTCGTCTTAAATCCAGTCATTTTAATTTCTATCAAAGAGTTGCCAAAGAATTTGCAGAATTAGTAGATATTGATCCATGGTTTATCGATCCAATGTTTCGTAATTGCGGCAAAGTTGATTTTATGAAACACGAAGGCGTTGATTGCCTATCAACTAATGTAAAAGCATTACTTGATCAAATAAAAGTTAAGTATGACGAATATAGTGTTGAAGGTGATCCATTTGTCATGGTGAAAGCAGATGCGGGAACTTATGGTATGGGTGTGATGTCAATACGAAGCCAAGCGGAGATTTCCGAGTTAAATCGAAAGGAGAGAACACGAATGGCCACTACTAAGCAGGGGCAGAAAGTCAGCCAAGTTATTATTCAGGAAGGAGTGTATACCCATGAAACATGGGGAGATGAGGAAACAGTTGCCGAGCCAGTGGTCTATATGATGGATCATCATGTTGTAGGCGGGTTTTACCGTGTGCACGGAATGCGGACTGCGAGCCAAAACTTAAATACGCCAGGGATGCGCTTTGAGCCATTAGCATTTTTAGATTGCTGTAATACCCCAGATCCAAATCTTGGGGCAGATTCTCATCAAAATCGGTTTTATACCTATGGCGTAATTGGCCGTCTAGCGCTTCTTGCGGCCGCGCACGAAATCACGAATGCGGTGAATTCAGCTTAGGTTATACTGCTATAATTTAAAAAATACATAAATCATATGACTTCAAAAAATACAAAAAAACCCTGGGGCGGCCGGTTTTCAGGTCCAACCGATAGTTTTGTTGAGCAATTCACTGAATCAGTATCTTATGATCAGCGTTTGGCTCACTATGACATTATGGGATCCATTGCTCATGCTCAGATGCTGGAAAAAATAAAAGTAATATCTAAAAAAGAATCTAGTGAGATTGTTAATGCGCTAAAAGAGATCGAGAAAGAAATTCAATCCGATCGATTTGTTTGGTCCACAGCTCTCGAAGATGTTCATATGAATATTGAAAGTGCTCTTGTTGATCGTATCGGCGATATAGGTAAAAAATTACACACAGCTCGTTCAAGAAATGATCAGGTTGCTACAGATATTCGACTTTATCTAAGGGATGAGGTGGATGAGATTACACTCAAAATAAATGAAGTTATAAACGCTTTGCTTAATCTTGCGGAAGAGCATCACGGGACCATTATGCCGGGAATGACTCACATGCAGTCTGCACAACCCGTTACTTTTGGACATCATCTTTTAGCTTGGGTTGAAATGTTATTAAGAGATCGTTCACGTTTGCAAGATTGTCGAAAAAGAATAAATGTGCTTCCCTTGGGGTCAGCAGCACTAGCAGGCACTACGTTCCCAATTGACAGGAATTATGTTGCTAAGATTCTAGGGTTCGATGAGGTGACACAAAATTCATTGGATGCAGTAAGTGACCGAGATTTCGCAGTCGAATTTTTAGCATCTGGTAGTTTAATTATGATGCATTTATCTCGCTTTTCTGAGGAGATTGTATTTTGGATGTCGCAGCGTAATCATTTCATTGATCTGGATGATGCATGGTGCACTGGTTCTTCGATTATGCCGCAAAAGAAAAATCCGGATATTCCTGAACTTGTGAGAGGGAAAACGGGGCGTGTATATGGAGATCTCATGGCACTATTAACTTTAATGAAATCACAACCGCTTGCCTATAACCGTGATAACCAAGAGGATAAAGAAAATTTATTCAATGCAGTCGATATAGTTAAATCATGTTTGATTGCTTATACCGGCTTGATTTCGGCTATTAGTGTTAATCAAAAAGCCATGTATGAAGCAGCACAGGCGGGCTTTTCAACAGCAACTGACCTTGCAGATTATTTAGTGGCTAAGGGGCTACCATTTCGAGATGCGCATGAAGTAGTCGGTAAAGTAGTACAGTATTTAATTGAAAATAATAAAACTTTGAAAAAAGACGATATGCCATTATCTGAGTTAGAAAAATTTTCTAACCTTATTGAGGCTGACGTCTTTGATATTTTAACCCTCGAGGGATCTGTTTCCGCGAGAGATCATATTGGTGGGACTTCTCCTACCCAGGTTAAAAAGCAAATTACACGTCTTAAAAAGCAAGTATAAACAATCTGAGTAAAATTAGATGAAGCTACTAATAAAGTTAGTTGTCAGCCTTTTAGTTATATTAGTTATTTCAGTAAGTGTTATTGCAATAACATTAGTCAATTTCGATCCAAATAATTATAAAGATACAATTGCCTCTAAAGTCAAAGAGGAAACCGGCCGCAATCTAAGCATTAATGGCGATATTAATCTCACACTTTACCCTTGGTTAGGGATCAATATTGAGGGCGTGCATCTTAGCAATACCGATAGTTTTGATAGCACCCTATTTCTAGAGGCAAAAACATTTAAAGCTCGTGCAAAGCTATTGCCTCTATTAAGAAAAGAACTAGAAATGGATACATTAATTTTACATGGAGTGAAATTAAATTTAATTACGAATGCCAAGGGAGAAAAAAACTGGGTTGATTTAGTAAACTCAAAAGAAAAAAAACAAAATGCAAATCAGAAATTACCCTTTGCAGCATTAATACAGGGCGGACTTGATATAAAAAATGGATCAATAAAATGGAATGATTTGCAACAAGGCGTTCAATATAACATTACAAAAACAAATCTAGTTACTGGTGAATTAAAGTTAGGTGAGCCGATTGATATTACTGCCTCATCAAAGATTAGTGCTACAAAACCTGCGGTTTCCTCAGATATTCAGTTTGAAGGCACGCTCTCTTATGAGAAAAAGGGTGATATTTTAATACTAAAACCAATATTACTAGAGGCGGATGTCAGCGGTAAGGAAATACCCGGCGGTAAAACTCGGCTGAGGTTAACTTCTGCTATTAAAATTAATTTTGATGAAGATATTACAAAGATTGACTCGTTAGATTTAGTCGCATTTGATAGCAATATTAAGGGGGAGGCAGAGATTATTAATTTATTCTCGGGTTTTCCAAAATTTACTTCTCAGCTTTCTATAGTTGGCAAAGATCTACCTCGACTTTTTAAAATTGCCGAAATAGAACCGCTTGCAAGCGAGTTAAACAAACTACCTGATAAAAAATTTAATTTAAGTTTACTGCTCAGTGTAAATTCAAAAGACCAGGATCTGAATATTAAAGAATTAGTATTAAATGCTTTCGGTAATAAAATAAATCTAGAAGCATACGTGCGTAGTCTAAAATCTGGCACTCCAACTGCTAAAGGGAATCTCAAGGCAACTGGTTCGGATCTTCCCTCACTGCTTAAAGTTGCACTACAGTTCTCTGGAAAAGAAAAAAAAGAAACCAATCGACTTGCCAAACAATTGTCCGCAGTACCAGGCTCATTCAATGTTGAGACAGTATTTGATATTGACCCAAAAGCAGGTGTTGCAAATATCTCGAATTTATCAATTGATGCTTTAGGTATTAGTGTTAGTGGTGAATTAAAAGGTAAAAATATTCAAAAGCGTAGTGGCAGCATGCAGGGTAATATCGAGATTATAAGTAAGAAACCTAAATCATTATTGACCGCATTTGGACAAAGTGATGTTGCAGAGGTTTTAAAATCATTCAACATCAATACCAAAATAAGTGGTAATGCTAGCGTTATTAATTTAGAACCAATTTCCTTAAATGCAGTTTTTTCAGGAAAGAATATACCAAACTCCCCAGTGCAGTTAAAAATCAATTCAAATTCCATAATTAATCTTAAGAAAGATTCTTTGAGTCTGACTTCACTACAAGTTAGTGGGCTTGGTCTCGACGTAGCTGGTAATTTAGACGTTATCTCATTCAAAGGAAATCCTGAATATAAAGGTCAGATTTCTATCGCCCCATTTGATCTACAAGCATTATTAAAAACACTCAATAAGAAACCTGTAAATACTGCAAACAAAGATGCTTTAAAACGAGTTGCTGTTAAAACTAATTTTGTAGGTAGCACAACAACCTTTTTCACAAAGAAAATAAATATGGAATTGGATAAAACAAAATTACAGGGAGATATTTCAATAAAGAACTTTGATCCCCTAGCAATAGAATTTGGTCTGGGTATTGATGATATTAACGCTGATTGGTACTTACCAAAAGAGGGTAAGTCAAAACCAGTAACTCCAGAAACAGTGGCAATAGGGGCTGCCACTACTATGCCAACAAAAGAGCTACAGGCTCTCAATATAAAAGGCGATTTAGCTATCGGACAATTAGTTATCTCCAAGGCAACACTTTCAGATATTACGCTCAGCATGAATGCTGAGAAAGGCCTTATAAAATTAAGTCCGGTTTCAGCAAAGCTATATGGAGGTAATTATGCTGGTGAGATCACGCTCGATGTTAATGGTGAAATGCCAAAACTAGACATTCAATCAAAACTCGATGGTATTGAAACAGAACCGTTATTAAATGATTTGATGGGCAAAGCCGATCTTTTAGGTATTGCGAATATAGATTTATCTCTAGGCAGTAAAGGACAAGATATTAATGAATTAAGAAGCACATTATCAGGTAAGGGCGATATTATTTTTAATGATGGTCTTTTAAAGGGGGTTGATATTGCAAGCACACTGAAGCAAATAGAAGTGATGTATGAATCTAAACGATTCGGTGAGATAAAAACATCAGGAGACACACAATTTAAATCCTTGACTGCAACATTAAATATTAATAATGGAATTATTGATAACGATGATTTGTTGTTAACTGCATCGGGATTTAAAGTAAATGGAAAAGGAATGTTAATTAATCTAAATGATGAAACATGGAAGTATAATATGAATGTTATTGTTGATCACTCAACCGCAACAAAAGGCGATGAACGTTATAATATCGGTGGTTATGATATTTTAATTAAATGCAGAGGAAAAGTTGTTAACAAAGTATGTCTGCCTGATATTGAATCTATGATCAAAGCTTTGTTCAAAGAGACTACAAAACAAAAATTACTTGATAAGCTTGGTATAAAAATCCCAGGTTCTTCAGAAGAAGCACCAAAAGAAGAAGCACCAAAAGAAGAAGCACCAAAAGAAGAAGCACCAAAAGAAGAAGCACCAAAAGAAGAAAAGCAAGTTGATCCTAAAGATGCAATTAATGAACTTAAAGATGCTGTAATTGAAGAGTTGTTTGATAAATTATTTTAATCATTATGACTACAACAGCTAAAAATTTTTCAGATTTATTGCTTACCTGGTTTAAGGATAACGGAAGGAAGAATTTACCATGGCAAAAAAATATCAGTCCCTATAAGGTTTGGGTTTCAGAGATTATGTTACAACAAACTCAGGTAAAAACCGTTATTCCATATTTTGAGCGTTTTATGAAACGGTTCTCGACTATTGAAAATTTATCCAACGCATCTCTGGATGAGGTTTTGCATTTCTGGACAGGGCTGGGTTATTACGCACGAGCCAGAAATTTACATAAAGCTGCAAAAATTATTACCGAAGAATATCAGGGCGTTTTTCCAATATCGTATAATGAAATCGTTAATCTCCCAGGTATTGGTAGATCAACTGCTGGTGCAATTTTATCTCTGTCTTACGAAAAATGTTTTCCTATTTTAGATGGCAATGTTAAACGTGTTTTAACGCGATACCATGGTGTTGAGGGGTGGCCTGGAAAGAAGAAAGTTGAGAATCAACTTTGGGAGATTGCTGAACGACATACACCAACCAGATCTATAAAGCAGTATACACAGGCTATTATGGATCTAGGCGCGACTGTGTGTACCAGCCGTAACCCGAATTGTAATTCATGCCCCTTAATGTTTAGGTGTCATGCAAAGGGAGAAAATACTCAACATAACTTCCCTCAAAAGAAACCAAAAGCAGTGACACCGGAGCGCGATACTATTTTTGCTATTTTAGAAAATACTCATGGAGAAATTTTACTGGAACAGCGACCATTAAGTGGTATTTGGGGCGGGTTATGGTGTTTTCCTGAATTGTCAAACAATTCAAAAATAAAAACTACCATTAAAGAAAGATATGGATTCAATATTAAAAAACAAATGGAATATAAGCCAATTAAACATACATTTACTCATTTTCAGTTAATGATTAAACCAGTTCATATTAAATTACAAAAAGATAAAGGTTATGATTCAAAAATGTTAAAATGGGTAAATCCAAAAAGAAATCAAACACTGGGCCTGCCAGCACCTGTTTTATCTATGCTGGTTGATTTAGGAAATAGAAAGAGGGTAATTTTAAATGAGTCGTAAGGTAAATTGTGTAAAATTGAACAAAGAGGCTGATGGATTGAACGCAATTACATATCCAGGGGAACTTGGAGAGCGAATTTTTAAAGAAGTCAGTCAAGAAGCATGGCAGATGTGGCTTGGCCATCAGACAATGTTGATTAATGAATATCGTTTAACACCTATAGAACCTAAGGCACGAAAATTTTTAGAAGAAGAAATGGAGAAATTTTTCTTTGGCGATGGTAGTGAGAAGCCAAAAGAATTTGTGGAACCTGAGAAGTAGCATAACTTGACGTATCAGATCTATACGGGTTAAATACGCGTCTTTTTTTCAAAGGCCAGGTAGCTCAGTCGGTAGAGCAGAGGACTGAAAATCCTTGTGTCGACAGTTCGATTCTGTCCCTGGCCACCATCTAGTAAGGCTTTCAGCGCATCGTTTATTTTCAGCATCATGAAGTGTGACGTAAATGTGTCACGAAGAGTACAATAATGATATGACTACAGTTTTTGAACTATTATTAATTACTATTCTTCCATCAATATTTTTATTGATATATTTCATCAAGCTAGATAAATACCCAGAACCAACTCCGATTATAATCCTAACAGCCCTACTTGGCGTTATAATTTGTTTCCCAGCAGGTTATTTAAATTCTATATTAATACCAAACCATAATTTTAGCTTTCTGGCAGCAATAACTGAAGAACCATTAAAGTTTCTAATACTCTATTTTTTTATAAAAGGGAGGAATTTTTTTGATGAGCCTATGGATGGTATAGTTTATGGCGTATGTGTTTCACTTGGTTTTGCAACTTATGAAAATTTTGATTATGTATTTAATTATTCCGAATCACTCGAAGGAGCTTTTTGGATTGCCGGTGTTCGCTCGTTTTCGGCTGTTCCTCTACATGCTTTATGTGGCGCAATCATGGGGTATCATTTCGGCCAATATATTTTTGAGAAACAAAAACACCACCTCTTTTTAAGTTTACTTATACCAATCACCTTTCATGCAATTTATAATTTTTCGTTAGGTTTTAATAATTTATACTACTTAATAGTTATACTGATAATGCTAATTTACTTTTTTGAAATTATAAAAAAGGTTAAGCAATGATTAAAATTTTTAAATTTCTTTTTTTGTTTTTGATATTTCCTTCAGTAGGTTTTACAAACACCGTTGATTGTCAAAAGTTATTAGATTCTTCTGAGAAATATTTTGAATCAATGGAAGGAAATTATATTGATAAAATGTTTAATGTAGGTGAAGAATTAAATGCATGGGGTATTACTTTTCAAAGTTATCTACATCGCCAAGATTATCTAGATGAAGATTTTAAATTAACATATAAAAGAAATAA
>Ga0111541_10000238_pt1 | contig 17888 bp, 15 predicted proteins | sample Knorr_S7_td_DCM__FD_83039 | JGI IMG/M metagenome (GOLD analysis project Ga0111541, IMG submission 83039) | Marine microbial communities from Southern Atlantic Ocean transect - Knorr_S7_td_DCM_ad_131m_LV_B (version 2) (version 2) | ecosystem: Environmental > Aquatic > Marine > Oceanic | place...
AGACATTTGTTTAACTGATGGCGAGTTATCAAATAGTGATTTTTCAATGTCACTAGTTCAAGCAATAAGCGATGCTGGACCTTGGGGCCAATCATTTCCGGAGCCTCTATTTTTGGGGAAATTTAAGGTGCTCGATAGGTATATTGTTGGAAAAAATCATCTAAAGCTTAAACTTCAGTTGGTTAATGATAATACTACATTGGATGCTATTGCGTTTAATAAAAATGACAAGGATTGGCCGCCTAATCAAGACAACATTATTTCTACATATCGACTAGGAATAAATGATTTTCAAGGTCATCATCAAATTCAATTACTGATAGAACATATCGAACTACACTAATTTTTGATACTATATGGCTAGTTCTTATAGAATAAATATTAACAAAATTTCAAGGCTTCGAATTAAATGCTCGAAATAAATCCACTTCTCACAAAAATATCTGATATGAAGGCGCGCATAGAACTGCTTAGGGGGTACCTTTGAATACGATGAAAGATCTGAGCGTTTAGTAGAGGTATTAAGAGAGCTTGAGCAGCCTGATATATGGAACAATGCTGAATATGCTCAGAATCTAGGAAAAGAGCGTGCCTATCTCGAAAATATTGTTACAACAATAGATTCTCTGCAAGAATCTCTTTCTGAATCACTAGAATTATTAAAATTAGCTGAAGAAGAGGGCGATAGTGAAACTATTGAGGTGGTTCTTACTGATCTTGATAATAGCGAAAAGAAATTAAGTAACCTTGAATTTAGGCGTATGTTTTCTGGTGAGATGGATATCAATAATGCATTCGTCGATATCCAATCTGGTTCTGGTGGAACTGAAGCACAAGATTGGGCGGAAATGTTATTACGTATGTATTTACGATGGGGAGAAAAACATAACTTAAAGGTAGACTTATTAGAAGCATCCCCAGGGGAAGTCGCTGGAATAAAAAGTGCAACGATTCAATTTATAGGGGAGTATGCATATGGGTGGTTACGTACAGAAACCGGCGTGCATCGGCTAGTTAGAAAATCTCCTTTCGATTCAGGAAATCGTCGTCATACTTCTTTTGCTTCTGTTTTTGTATCACCAGAGATTGATGACAGTATTGAAATAGATTTAAATCCATCTGACATACGTGTAGACACATATAGGGCAAGTGGTGCTGGTGGGCAACATGTTAATAAAACAGATTCAGCAGTGAGATTAACTCATATTCCAAGTGGTATTGTTACTCAATGTCAAAGCGATCGTTCCCAACATAAAAATAAAGATCATGCTATGAAACAGTTGAGAGCTAAATTATATGAATTTGAAATGCAAAAATTGCATTCGGAGAAACAAGTGCTAGAAGATTCGAAGGCTGATATTGGATGGGGTAGTCAAATAAGATCGTATGTCCTTGATCAATCGCGCATTAAAGACTTGAGAACATCGATAGAAACAGGCAATACACAGGCTGTTCTGGATGGAGATTTGGATGCATTTATCGAAGCGAGTTTAAAAAGTGGACTATAATCTTCATATCATAGAATATAGCTTTTTTGTTACTATCTCTTTTTTGATAAATTATTTTTAATAAATTAATAGGATTATGACTACAGATAACGAAAATGATTTAATCTTACAACGTCGCCAAGATTTGAAAGAATTAAGAAATACTGGCGTTGCATATTCAAATCAATTTAAACGCGATTCATTTTCTTCTGATTTACATTCTAAATATGAGAATAAATCAAAAGAAGATCTTGAAAATACTCCGATTAAGGTTTCTATTGCTGGCAGAATGATGAGCAGAAGAATCATGGGAAAAGCTTCTTTTGCACATATTCAAGATATGTTTGGCCAAATTCAGTTATATGTTAGACGCGATGATTTACCAGACGGAATATATAATGATGGATTTAAAAAATGGGATATTGGTGACATTATTGGTGCTACCGGTACTCTTATGAAGACTAATAAAGGTGAGTTGAGTATCCATGTAAATTCTATTGAATTGCTGACTAAATCACTTAGACCACTACCTGAAAAATATCATGGCTTAACAGACCAAGAACTTCGTTATCGTCAACGTTATGTTGATCTGATTATGAATGAGAAAACACGCAATACATTTAAAATAAGATCAAAGATCATAGATTTTATACGCTCATATTTAAAGAGTGAAAATTATATAGAAGTCGAAACACCCATGATGCATGTTATTCCAGGAGGAGCAACTGCTAGACCTTTTATCACTCATCATAATAGTTTAGATATGGAACTTTTTCTTCGTATCGCACCAGAATTATATTTGAAACGTTTGGTTGTTGGTGGAATCGAGAAAGTATTTGAAATAAACCGTAGTTTTAGAAACGAAGGATTATCTCCTAGGCATAATCCAGAGTTTACAATGCTTGAATTTTATCAGGCCTATTCTGATTATGAAGATTTAATGAATTTAACTGAAAATATGATGCGTGAGTTGACTTTAAATCTTTTCAATACTCACGAAGTTACTTATCAAGAACAGGTTTATGATTTAGGAAAACCATTTGAGAGATTGTCATTATTTGAATCTATTTTGAAATATAATAAGACTATATCCGATGAAGACCTAAGGTCATTAGAAAAAATTCGCAGTATTGCTAAAGAATTAGATGTATTCATAGAGGATAGCTATGGATTAGGTAAAATTCAGGTAGAAATTTTTGAAAAAACGGTTGAATCGAAGTTATTATCACCAACTTTTATAACACAATTTCCTACTGAAGTTTCTCCATTAGCGAGAAAGAATAACGATGATCCTTTTGTTACTGATAGATTTGAGTTTTTTATTGCTGGTCGAGAAATCGCAAATGGTTTTTCTGAATTAAATGACCCAGAGGATCAAGCTGAACGATTTAGAAAACAGGTTGAAGATAAAGAAGCAGGAGATGATGAGGCCATGCACTTTGATGATGATTATATAAAAGCGCTTGAGTATGGTATGCCGCCAACAGCTGGAGAGGGCATTGGTATCGATAGATTAGTAATGTTTTTAACCGATTCAGCCTCAATACGAGATGTTATTTTGTTTCCCCATTTGAGACAGAAATAAAACATAGGGTATTTGAACAATCTAATTCGTAAAATGTCATATTTTTATAGTATTTATAAATTGTTGGAGATTTATTATGTTGAAAAAAAATAAAATTAATCCATACGTTGTTGCAATTGGGGCAGGTTTTACAATTAGTATAACGTTGAACCCTATTGCAAATGCCAGTGAAAATCCTTTTGAAATTAGAGGATTAGGTACCGGTTACATGCTTGCTGATGGTCACGAAGGTAAGTGCGGTGAAGGCAAGTGCGGTGAAGGTAAGTGCGGCAGTAAAAAAACCAACAAAGAAAAGAAGAAAGAGAAAAAGGATAACGAAGGCAAGTGCGGTGAAGGTAAGTGCGGTGAAGGCAAGTGCGGCAGTAAAAAGTCATAAATTAATGAAATGTCAAAATCATACTCTGTTCAGGGCGCAGGCCTTGGTTTACGTAAATCCTTTTTAAAACAACTCGATAATATATCTCACAAAATCGACTTTTTAGAAATTGCCCCAGAAAACTGGGTCGAAGTCGGAGGACGTGATGCTTACATTTTTCGTTCACTAACAGAGCAATTTCCATTCGTCTGTCACGGGCTTTCTCTAAATTTAGGTGGTATGGCGCCATTAGATGAAGAATTTCTTAAATGCATAAAAAAATTTATTGATACTCATAATATACAAATATACAGCGAACATTTAAGTTATTGTGCTGATGAGGGATATTTATATGATTTATTACCAATACCATTTACTGAGGAAGCAGTTAAATATGTCTCTTCACGAATTAAGAGAGCTCAAGAAATTATTGGTAAACGTATCGCAATAGAAAATGTTTCTTATTATGCTGCTCCAGGCCAAGAGTTAAAGGAAATCGAATTTATTAAATCAATTCTTGAAGAAGCAGACTGTGAGCTTTTAGTTGATATTAATAATATTTATGTAAATAGCATAAATCATAATTATGAAGCAGAAAGTTTTCTAAAAGCACTTCCAAAAGAAAGAATTGCATATTCACATATAGCTGGTCATTACAATGAAGACATTGATCTTTTGGTTGATACGCACGGTGCTGATGTCATTGATCCAGTTTGGTCATTATTAGAAAAGGCATATCAGTATTTCGGTGTTTTCCCAACTCTACTTGAAAGAGACTTTAATATTCCAAAATTAGAAAAGTTATTAAAGGAAGTAGAGATGATTAAGTCAAAACAGATTTTGAATGGATGGTAACTATAATTAGCGCATAAGAAAATGACAAAAAAATTTATAAAAGAAGTAGAAGTATTTACACGACATATGAGAGACCCTCAAAATGCAGCATTACCGGATGGTATTGAGTCTAGAAGAATCTCTTTATATTCAGAACTTATTTTTAATAATATAGAAAATTTGATTTCGAAAAGTTTTCCAGTACTTCGAGATATAACTAGCGGTGATGATTGGAATATAATTATTCGTAATTTCATAAAAAATCATAAATCAAAGACACCATATTTCCCTAAAGCACCATTAGAATTTTTAAAATTTTTAGAAAAAAAACAGATTGGAATCAAAATTCCGAAATTTTATTTAGAGCTTGCCCACTACGAGTGGATCGAAATCTCTCTAGCTCAAGATATGAGGGAATTATGTTTTGATAATGTTGATAAAGATTCAAGTCTGCTTGATGGTATTCCTGTTGTTAGTCCACTAACAGAAGCACTTGTCTATAATTGGCCTGTACATAGAATAAGCAGTGATTTTTGCCCCAAAGTAAAGCCTAATGAACTAACTTATCTGGTTGTATATCGAGATATCTTTTTTGATATTGGTTTTATTGAGCTTAACAAAGTTACCGCAAGATTATTTCAAAAATTACAAACTAATATTAAGAAAAATACCCGGGATATTATTTTAAACGTAGCTCAAGAATTGAATCATCCAAACCCTGATGTCATTCTCAATGGGGGACAGGAAATTGTTCAAGAACTTAAAAATAGAAATGTAATTCTCGGAGTGAAAAAATAGTTAATTATTTTTTTTGGCTTGTAATTTTAGCCGTAAAGCATTTAACTTAATAAATCCATCTGCATGTTTTTGGTTATACATACCAGAATCATCTTCAAAAGTTACAATTTCTTCGTCAAACAAACTATCTGAATCAGATTTTCTTCCAGTTACATAGACATTGCCCTTAAAGAGTTTTAATCTCACAACTCCATTAACTCCTGTTTGTGTCCAATCAATAAGACTCTGTAGCGCCTCTCTTTCGGGACTCCACCAATATCCATTGTAAATAAGTTTTGCATAACGAGGCATTAATTCATCTTTAAGATGCGTTACTTCACGGTCAAGGGTCAGTGATTCCATAGCACGATGGGCTTTAAGTAGTACTGTGCCCCCAGGAGTTTCATAACAACCCCGTGATTTCATACCAACATATCGATTTTCAACAATATCGTTACGCCCAATACCATGTCTACCAGCAATAGTATTTAGATTCGAGAGTAAATTTGCTGGAGACAATTCTTTACCATTTAATTCAATTGGATCACCTTGTTTAAATTTAATTTCGATTGACTCCGATGAATTAGGTGCTTTCTCGGGCGCAACAGTCCAACGCCACATTGATTCTTCTGGTTCACTCCATGGATCCTCCAGCAGACCTCCTTCGTATGAAATATGAAGCATATTTGCATCCATCGAATACGGAGAACCAACTTTTTGTTTTCCTTCAATTGGTATCCCTTTATTTTCAGCATAAGCAAGTAGTTTCTCTCTGGAATTGAGATCCCACTCACGCCATGGAGCTATTATTCTAATTTTTGGATCTAGTGCATACGCACCTAGTTCAAATCTAACTTGATCATTACCTTTGCCGGTTGCTCCATGTGAAATTGCATCGGCATCAGTTTTTTTGGCAATATCAACTAGACGTTTTGCAATTAATGGTCTTGCAATTGATGTGCCTAATAAGTATTCACCTTCATAAATAGTATTCGCACGGAACATTGGAAAAACAAAATCTCTTACATATTCCTCTGTGAGGTCTTCAATAAAGATTTCACTTATACCCATTTCTTTAGCTTTAGCTCGGGCAGTCTCAATCTCTTCACCCTGACCGATATCAGCTGTGAATGTGACAATTTCACAATTGTAGACATCCATTAACCAAGCAAGAATAACCGAGGTATCCAATCCACCTGAGTAGGCCAGTACAACTTTACTAATTTTCTTTGTATTCATTTTAGTGTCTGCATTAAAAAAAGTCGCTTATTCTATCGTTTGTTTGAAAACTATCAACATATATAAAGTAATTATCAATATTTTGCCATTTTTATTGAGAAATTAGATGTTTTACAGTAAAACTCAGCGTTTTGGTATATAGAGATCCGTTATTGTGCCCTCAAAAACTTCTGCTGCCATGGCATTGGTTTCAGATAAGGTGGGGTGTGGATGTATAGTTTGAGCTATGTCTTTTGCATTGCTATTCATTTCTATTGCTAGTACACATTCAGCAATTAAATCACCTGCATTTGTACCAACAATTGCAGCGCCAATAATTTTTTTTGATTGTTTATCAAATAAAATCTTAGTAATTCCCTCATCTCTAGCAAGCGCAAGTGATCGTCCGTTTGCTGCCCAAGGAAAAACCCCTTTTCCGTAGTCAATATTTTTTAGTTTAGCTTCTGTTTCAGTTAATCCAACCCAAGCAATCTCAGGATCTGTATATGCAACAGATGGGATGACTCTACTCTTAATATTTTTTTTACTTCCAGCAATGATTTCTGCTGCTAATTTTCCTTCATAAGTGGCTTTATGCGCAAGCATTGGAAGGCTAGTTACATCACCTATAGCATAGATATTGGAAATATTAGTTTGCTGTTGATCATTAACTTTTATAAAACCATTCATGTCTACATTTATACCCGCATTTGCTGCATTAATTTTATTACCATTAGGAGATCTCCCAACAGCTACTAGAATAGAATCAAATTGATCTTTTTCAGGAGCATTTTTTCCTTCAAAAGTCACTACCAGTTTATTATTTTTGGATTCGACTGAAACTACTTTTGTTTTTAGATGGATATTTTCGTAAATTTTTTTAATTCTTTTAATTAAAGGCCTAACAATATCTTTATCACATTCAGAAATTAATGAATCCATAATTTCAACAATAGTTATTTTACTTCCTAGCGAGGCATAGATGGTTGCCATCTCAAGTCCAATAATACCGCCTCCGATTACCAGCATTCTTTTAGGAATTTCTTTTAAAAATAATGCATCAGTTGAATTCATAATACGTGGGTCATCTGGTAGATTAGGCAGTTTTGAGGGATGCGAACCCGTAGCAATAATTGCTGAATCAAATGTTACTCGTGAAATTTTACCATTGTTATTCACTTCAATTAAATTCGTCGATACAAATGACCCGTAGCCCTCGATAATTTCAATTTGTCTTTTTTTTGCCATTGTTTTTAAGCCAAAGCTAAGTTTAGTAATAATTGAGTTGACCCAACTGCGTACAGATTTAGAATCTGGATTGGTTCCTCCAAGAACTATGTTATGTTCTTTTAATTCCTCAATTTCAGATATAACCTTACTTACATGGAGTAATGCCTTTGAGGGTATGCAGCCGGCATTTAAACAAACACCGCCCAAAGAAGGGTATTTCTCAATTAAAATAGTTTTTAGGCCTAGGTCAGATGCACGAAAAGCGGCTGTATAACCACCAGGGCCAGCACCCAAAACAACTACTTCTGCATGAATATCTTTAGTCATTACCTACCTTTTTTCATTTAAGACAATTTTAAAAAAAATCTTTAGTTCACTTGATATGATTATTATTACTTAATAGATGTTAGTTTAGTTTTGTATTTAGTTAAAGTAACGTTTGATATGATAGACTGAATTTTTTAGGATATTTAGTGTCAGAACAACTTTAAAACCCCTATTTCATTAAGGAAAAAAATGATGTCAATTATATTAGAACAGCATACTTCAGCACCAACAATTGATGTAATTGACAGTGTTGATAATTGGATTATTGTTTCTTCTAACAAAACTAAGAAAAATTTTAGTTATAAAGAAAAAATAATTAGTCGTTATAAGCAAATATCGCAGGATGAAAAATGTGGTATTCCAGTTTCTATTGATTTACCAAATAAGCATTCAAGTCACGTTAGTTTTACTATGCTTAGTTCTAGTAATACAAGTTTTGATCTTCTATCACTTTCAAGAAAGTTAATTTCATTGCACTCCGAATCGAGACCAAAAGAAATAGGAGTATTCGTAGCTGGTTTTAGTAAAAAAGAGTCTGAAAGAATCATAGAAGCAATAATCTCAGCTATTTTAGCAGTATGTGCAAAAATGCCTAATTTCAAAAGTAAAAAACAATCTAAAATACCTTTGTCGAAAATTATTCTTTGTGGCTTTAAAGCAAACCACAGATTTAGAAAAAGTTTTGCTATTGCAGAAGGTAATGCGCTAACTAGAAGTTTAAGCATGATGCCTTCAAATAAATTGACGCCGACGCACTATCTTAAAAAAATAAAAGAAATTGCAAAGGAAAATAAATGGAAATTAGAATTCTATAATGAATCAACTTTAAGACAAAAGAAAGCTGGCGCATTTTTAGCTGTTTCTCAGGGAAGTCCTACGGCAGATTCAGGTATTGTACGATTAAGATACAAACCAAAACGCGCATCAAAGACAAAGAAGATTTTCCTAGTAGGTAAGGGTATCTGTTATGACACTGGGGGCACAAATTTAAAACCTGCTAACTATATGTTTGGTATGCATGAGGATATGCAAGGTAGTGCTGTTGCGCTAGGGACATTATTAGCACTTACTAAGCTTAATTATAATCGCCCTGTTGAATGTTGGATGGCCTTAGCTATGAACCATATTGGACCAAAAGCCTATAAGCCAAATGATATAGTTACAGCATCAGACGGGACAACTATTGAAGTCGTGCATACTGATGCAGAAGGAAGAATGGTATTGGCTGACACATTAGTCTTGGCATCAAAAGAAAAGCCCTCGTTAATAATCGACTATGCAACATTAACAGGGGCATGTATGTATTCAATTGGAACATCATATAGCGGTATTTTTACTAATGTAAATAAATGGCACCCAAATTTAATTAAAGCTGGCGAAGATAGCGGAGAACGTGTTTGGCCTTTTCCGTTAGATGAAGATTTTGATCAAATGATAAAAAGTGATATTGCCGATATTAAACAATGTTCTCAAGAAAGCGGTGTTGATCATATCTTAGCGTCGAGATTTTTACAGCGTTTTGTTAAGAATGATGTGCCTTGGATACATATGGATTTATCTAGCAGCAATAGGAAGGGTGGTTTAGGTCATATTCCTACTAATACAACAGGATTTGGTGTTCGTTATACAGTAGATTTACTATTAAAAAATTATCTAAAATAGATTTTATTAAATATTGAAATTAAAAGATAAAATTTATTCCAGCACTTCCACCAAGGTAGATAGCAGCTTGATCAGATAAACGCCCATTAAACTGCATATAGATTTTTCCGTATTTTCCTAAGTCATAGTCAAAACTAGTATTCATGCCTAAAGAATTTTCATTATAGCTACCACTATTAAAATCAACGATTACTGTGTTTAGTGAATGATCTTGATTTTTGCCATAAAAAACGGAGCGATGCTCAAATTCAGTGCTTGTTATGAATTGTATTTTATCATCTATCATTAGGGTAAGTTGTTTATTGAAATAAATGCTTGCTTGAGCAAGATTGCGTTCTTCCCATGAAAAGAACATGCTTTCACTGTAACTGGGGGTATGAGAAAAACTAAATGTTATCCCTAGCTCAGATTCTTGTTCATTAGTTACTGATTCGTTGACTCTTTGATTTAATATACGCGTAAAATTTACACCAGTAATTACTTCTGCGCTTTCATAATCGGCACTTACATCAGCTATACCAGTACTTACTATATTGGTAAGCACGTCTCTGCTGCTGTCATGCCAACTCCAACCAGCAACAGCGTAGCTACTTACTTTCCATTCATCGATTTTTGTAAAGTCATTAGTTCCAATACCAGCAAGAAAACTTTTTTTCGTAATATCGTGATTTTCATCAAGTTTTAATTTATTACGTTCAACGGCTAAGATTAAATTTAACTTATCAGGTACTACCGGGTAAATAAAGTTCGTACCATAAGCATTATTTTCATAACCGAGAGTATTACGACCGCTGCTTCGAAATGATGTATAAGCAAAAGGTTCTATTTTTGGTTTATCTGAATCAGAGCCGTTAGTGTAATTTTTTAGTGATGTACGAAGATTGTATGCACGATACCCTAGTAATTCGTCGACAGTCTCTTGTGCACCCATACCAACTGATGTTGCTGAGCCCGCAACAATTCGATTGCCATCTAGGTCAGTTAATCCAAGTGTTCCCTCTGTTTTGTACATATAAGCACGTCCATAACCGTGCTGAATTCGAAGATTATTTCCCTCTTTACCATCTTTCACGCTGATTAAACCCACTAATATACTGTCATCTTTCAATGTTAACGTACCATTATTTTGTTGATATGAAATAGCAGCCGCATTAGTGTGATGACCAGGCTCTCCATTTATCGTTCGTCTAATTATTCCGCTATTATTTACAGTACCATTAGTACCTATATCTATGGCATGTAAAGATTGCGTAGCAGATGCTTCAGCATCTATGAGTGCGCCATGATTATTATTTACCGTCATATTCGTCGATTTATCCAAACGAATTACTGCTTCTTGTCTACCCGTTATTGAGCCAAAATTATTGACGGTTGGATTTGTGCAAGATGCGGTACATCTTATTGTGTTTCTCTTAGCAGTGATTAAGCCGCCAGAATTATTATTGATTGTTGCGTTTGTCGTTTGTTTAATATCAATAGCCTGTCCGTCATTTGATTGAATAGTTCCCGAGTTAGTGAGTGTAAAATTAGTGTTGAACTGCGCCTTGACTGTACCATCAAAACTTCCATCTTGTTTAATTATCGCGCCTGAATTATTAATAACAGTAACACCAGTTAATCCATTACTGGTGTTTGATCCAAAAGATTCAACAGAGGCATTATCATCACCATTGTTAATAGTAGCGTCATTAATTAAGGTGACGTTATTACCACCATCGCCAATTGTTTGCTGGTCTGTTGTATCACTATTTATTGTTACATCAGATGTGTGTGTATCTTCCCCAGCTAAGGAATGTTGAAAAAAAAACACAAGGCCAATGAAAGCGATGAAAAGATTTTTTTTTAGACTCATCCTTCCATTATAATCAATATCTTAGGTTAGAACTATATTTTAAGATATTGATTAATATAGGCTTTTTTTTGATTAGTCCGTGTTTAAAATTTATAACTACTTTTTCTTTTCCTCTTCTCTTGCTAGCGTTTCAGCGATGATTTCATCAGCAACATTTTTAGGACAAGGGCTATAGTTTAGGAATTCCATTGAGAATTGACCTCTACCCGAGGTCATTGTTCGTAGTGTTCCAATATATCCAAACATTTCACTGAGCGGACATTCGGCTTTAACACGCACGCCAGTTGGATTCGCTTCTTGTGATTTAATTATACTACGACGTCGATTTAGATCTCCGATCACATCACCAACATTATCATCAGGGGTAAAAACATCAACTTTCATAATAGGCTCCATAAGCTGTGGCCCAGCTTTCGGCATAGACTGACGATATGCAGCTGCTGAAGCTAGTTCAAACGCAATAGCTGATGAGTCGACAGCATGAAAAGCACCATCAAATAATGTAACTTTGAAATCAAGACAGGGGTAGCCCGCTAAGACTCCTTTATCCATACTTTTTTGAAACCCACCTTCAACTGCTGGCCAAAATTCCTTTGGCACATTACCACCTGTAACTTTTGATTCAAAAACAAAACCACTACCAGGTTCACCTGGCTCAATCACATAATCAATTTTACCGTATTGACCCGAGCCACCAGATTGCTTCTTATGAGTATAGGTATCTTCAACGCGTTTTGTTACAGTTTCTCGATAGGCCACTTGAGGGCTACCAACTTCTACTTCTACGCCATGTGTCCTTTTTAAAATATCTACTTTTATATCAAGGTGTAGTTCACCCATTCCTTTTAGGATTGTTTCACCACTATCTTGGTCGGTTTCAACCCTAAAAGAAGGATCTTCTTTAATCATTTTTCCAATCGCAATACCTAGCTTTTCGGAGGCACCTTTATCAATTGGCGCGACAGCAATTGAAATAACTGGATCTGGGAAGACCATTGGCTCCAGAGTTGCCGGTTTATTAGGGTCGCACAAAGTATGACCAGTTTGTACATTCTTTAGACCAATCGCAGCAACAATGTCTCCCGCTTGTGCGACATCAAGTTCAATACGTTCATCGGCATGCATTTCAACAATACGTCCAATTCGTTCACTTTTTCCAGTAAATGTATTTAGAACTGTCATACCTTTTTCAATTTTTCCAGAATAAATTCTAATGAAAGTTAGTGCGCCATAACGGTCATCCATTATTTTGAAAGCTAATGCTCGCAATGGTTTATCAGGGTCGACAATTGCAAATTCTCCAGATTCATTTCCTTCCAAATCTACTTCCGGTTGAGGTTTAACCTCAGTTGGATTTGGTAAGTAATCCACAACAGCATCAAGAATCATTTGAACGCATTTATTTTTAAATGCTGAACCGCAGTATGTTGGAAAAAATGTAAGACTAATTGTTCCTTTACGTATACATGACTTAATCTCATCTATAGTAGGCTCTTCACCTTCTAAATATTTTTCCATAATAGCGTCATCTTGTTCAACTGCAGTTTCAATTAATTTTTCACGCCATTCTTCAATTTTTTCAGACATATCTGCTGGGGCATCTTCGATCTCATATTTTGCTGGATCGTTAGGGTCTTTCCATACCCATGCTTTACGAGTGAGAAGATCAACTGCACCAATAAAATCATCTTCAATTCCTATGGGTAGAGCCATAACAAGTGGATTTGCACCAAGCACATTTTCAATTTGATCAACTACGCGATAAAAATCAGCGCCTGTTCTATCAAGTTTATTAACAAAAATAATACGAGCAACTCCAGAATCATTAGCATAGCGCCAATTCGTCTCAGATTGTGGTTCAACTCCACCAGATCCGCAAAAAACACCAACCCCACCATCTAGAACTTTTAACGAACGATAGACCTCAATTGTAAAGTCAACATGTCCCGGAGTATCAATAATATTTAATCTATGATCATTCCAAAAACAACTAGTAGCAGCTGACTGAATTGTAATTCCTCGCTCTTGCTCTTGCTCCATAAAATCAGTCGTTGCCTCACCATCATGCACCTCACCAGTTTTATGTATTTTTCCGGTTAATTTTAGTATGCGTTCAGATGTTGTTGTTTTTCCAGCATCAACATGAGCAAAGATTCCTATATTTCTATAATTTGTTAAGTCAGTCATTTTTCCACTCGTATAATTAATTTAGTCAATTGATATTTGTACGTTTACTAGTAAGAATTCATTTAGGCGGCGGAGTATAAACCAGAATCACCGAATATGTGAAATCGAATATTGCCTTAGTTGCCAAAATATCTCGAATACGACAAAAATCAGACAAAATCGAGACAAAATTAAAAAAAAACAACTCTACCTAGAATATCAAATACTTCGTATAATCATCACCATGCATGATATCCCCAACAGAATTGCCGACGTCCTACTTGAATTAGAGGCGAGTTTACGTACACACGGTAAGTGGGATGACTTGAAGCCTAAGGCAAGTGATTTAAAAAGCTCTATCCCATTTTGCATGGATACTCTTAAATTTGAACAATGGCTACAATGGATATTTCTGCCAACAATGAAGGATACGATTGAACAAACTAAGCCCTTACCATTAAAAAGTGCTATTTTTGAATATGCGGAAGAATGTCTACTTGAGAATGATCCATCAACACAGCAACTTTTATTCCAGCTCAAACGTTTTGATGACTTAATCAGTATACAAGCAAGCACCAATAGACATTAGCTTTTTTTGAGAATATATAAAAAATTTATGAGCATTAAGCGTACTTTTTTTTCAATTATCTCTTTCATAATCCTATTTACTATTTCAGGGTGTAGTACTATGAAATACGAACCGGTACCTCTGGTTAAGTATGTTGATTTACAAAAATTCATGGGTGCATGGTATGTAATAGCTCACATACCCTCATTTCCTGAAAGAAATGCATTTAATGCGATTGAAAGGTATGAATTAAATGATAACGGAACAATTGCAACAACTTTTACTTTTAATGACGGGAGTTTTGAAGGAAAGTTTAAAACACTTACACCAACGGGCTTTATAGTTGACGAAAAATCAAATGCAGTGTGGGGCATGCAATTTATTTGGCCAATAAAGGCGGACTACCGTATTGCATATCTTGATAAAGAATATACACAAACAGTGATTGCTCGTGAAAAACGTGACTATGTTTGGGTGATGGCAAGAAAACCGGCAGTTAGTCCAGAAGAATATAGCAAGTTAATTGATTTTGTTGAGTCACTTGGATACGAAAAATCACTCATTAGAAAAGTACCGCAAGAGACTAACTAGCTCTTCTCAGAGTTAAATTTATCCTGGCAGCGCCAACTAAGGGGTGTACTCCTCTCTTGAGCGGGCGAACCCCATGAAAACGTAAACGATCTGGCCCTCCCCACACAACAACATCGCCATGTTTTAGCTCCTTTGTAATGACTTTTTCTTTTCGAGTTAAGCCGCCAAATAAAAAAATTATCGATACACCAAGAGAAACAGAGACTATAGGGTGTGTAAAATCATTCTCATCCTTATCTTGATGCAGCGACATACCTATTTTTTCGGTATAGCGATTAATCAGACAGGCATTCGACTCAAAATTATTATAGCCAGCATCATTTGCTGCTCTTTTAGCCAATGTTTTAAATACCTCCGGCATTTCAGGCCATGATTTGTTGGTTTTTGGATCAGTCTTATCGTACCGGTAGCCTGATTTATCAGAAATCCATCCGTATTTCCCGCAATTTGTCATAGCAGCACGTATAAATCCACCACTTCGGGTTTGCATATTGCGAAAAGCACTTTGCTCAGCAACATGATTAACAGTATTTAGTAACTGACTATCTAAGTCATTAGCGTAGTGTCGAAGAATTAGGCTGTGATCAGAAAATTTATCTACGTTACTATTTTTCAAAACTTTCATACCTTTCATTAATCATAAATACCACTATTATATAACCTTTTAACGAAGGTAATGATGAATTGAATCAAATATTAAAATTTTCTATTCATAATTAATGTAAAAACCTAGACAAAATTAGGAAATAAGATAATTTACTTTACATTTATTAAAATATTCATCTAACATCGATCGATGTTAATACACAAAATCGACTATAATGAAGACACTAATCTCACATAAAATACAACTCCTTATAATACTTATGCTATTTTCATTTAGCCCAAGGGCAGAGTTATCACTGAACGATCTGGCTCCAGATTTTGAGCTTATGGACCAAAACGGTGACTTGCATAAATTGAGTGATTATAGAGGACAATGGTTAGTTCTTTATTTTTATCCAAAAGACGATACTCCTGGTTGCACAACCGAGGCATGTTCTTTTAGAGATGATATTTATAAGATTAGAGAGCTAAAAACTAAAATCGTTGGAATAAGTACAGATGATATTGAAAGCCATGAAAAATTTGCCAAAAAATATAGTCTTCCATTTCCATTATTGTCCGATAAGGATGCAATAGTAGCCAAATCATATGGTTCTGCAGTCAGGGTTGGTCCATTTAAAATGGCCAAGAGACATAGTTTCATTATTTCACCGACAGGCAAAATTGTTATGATATATAGAAGAGTAAACCCAGCTACCCATAGCAACGAAATAATAGATAAGTTAAAATTATTAACCTCTTCAAGTTAGAGATAATTAGTAGACATTGGCAAAATAAATTCATCGTTTAGTTGGTTATTATTATTTTGAGAAAAAATAAAAAATTTTTCAGATTTTTTCTTGATTGGCTTTTGAACATTGATGTTTCAAACGAAAGCTCATCAGGTGACGGTATTAATAGCTTCCGCTTAGCAGTTTTTATAGCATTTCATTTTGGTTGTTTTGCGGTCTTCTGGGTTGGATTTAGCTGGTTTGCTTTTATATTTGCAGTAATTCTTTATTTCATGAGAATGTTTTTTATCACTGCTTTTTATCATCGATACTTTTCACATAGGTCATATAAGACGAGTCGTGTAATTCAGTTCTTAATGGCAATAATGGGTTGTACTGCTGGACAGAGAGGTCCTATTTGGTGGTCAAGTCACCATAGAGAACATCATATTACGTCAGACACAATTGATGATCCTCATTCTCCAAGATTTGGATTTTTTAATAGTCATATGCTTTGGTTCCTTAAGACTAAAAACTTTAAAATACTTAAACATCGTGTAAAAGATTGGTTACGTTATCCCGAGTTAGTAATTTTAGAATATATCGACTGGATTCCATTTTTGTCATTTGGCGTTTTTTGTTATGTTATTGGCGAGTTGTCAATATTAAGTCATTATGGAGTTCAAACATCTGGTATACAGCTATTTGTCTGGGGATTTATTGTATCAACAGTGATGCTTTATCATGGGACCTATACTATTAATTCATTGGCGCATCGTTTTGGTAAGAAAAGATATGAAACAAACGATGATAGTAAAAATAATTTCTTTTTAGCCTTATTAACCTTAGGCGAGGGCTGGCATAACAATCATCATAGATATCCTCGTTCGGCTAAACAGGGTTTTTTTTGGTGGGAAATTGACTTAACTTATTTTTTTTTAAAGTTTATGAAATTAATTTTTTTGATAAAAGATTTAGAACAAGTGCCGCCTAATATTGTTAGCCAAAAGCGCATCTAAATATACAGCTTCAAATATAGTCACTTTTCAACAACACTACTATTAAGTTTTACAAATAGGCAGGAATAATGAAAATCGCAATTATAGGGGCTGGTATCTCTGGACTCACAACTGCCTACATTCTTAGTAAAAAATATTCAGTTACTCTTTATGAGGAAAATGATTATTTAGGTGGACATGCAAATACTTTTCAGGTTCCGGAAAAGTATAGATCGTTACCTATTGATACTGGGTTTATCGTATTTAATAATATTAATTATCCTAATTTATCTAAATTATTCTTAGAAAATAATGTAGAAATTGAAGATTCAGATATGAGTTTTAGTGTGCATAATGAAAAAACAGGATTAGAATATAACGCGTCATCACTATCAAAAATATTTTCTCAAAAGAAAAATATTTTTAATATTAATTTTCTATTAATGTTAAGTGATATATTGAAATTTAATAAATTCTCGCCGATGATTCTTAATACTTCATATTCGGATAAAATCACAGTTAAAGAATTTATTGATATTAATAATTATAAAAGTGATTTTGTTGAAAACTATCTTGTTCCATTGGGCTCATCAATTTGGTCATGTCCAAAAGAAAAATTTATGGATTTTTCAATATTATTTGTGATCGAATTTTTATATAACCATTGTATGCTTACAGTAAATGAGAGACCAATTTGGCAAACGGTTAAAGGCGGCTCTAAGGAGTACGTCAAGAAAATGTTATTAAGTATGAATAATTTAGAAATTATAAAAAAATCTGTAAAGAAAGTTGTACGTAAAAAAAATGAGGTATTAGTCTATACAGATGTTAATAGAATGAATACTTTTGATGAAGTAATCTTAGCGTGTCACGCTAATCAGGCATTAAAATTAGTTGATAATTTATATCCTAAAGAGGAAGA
>Ga0111541_10000241_pt1 | contig 17734 bp, 12 predicted proteins | sample Knorr_S7_td_DCM__FD_83039 | JGI IMG/M metagenome (GOLD analysis project Ga0111541, IMG submission 83039) | Marine microbial communities from Southern Atlantic Ocean transect - Knorr_S7_td_DCM_ad_131m_LV_B (version 2) (version 2) | ecosystem: Environmental > Aquatic > Marine > Oceanic | place...
AATATGGCAAATAAACCCACAAATTAAAAACCCTCATTTAATTTATCCAGGCGATACCGTGTCCCTTAGTTATGAGGATGGGCAGCCTATTTTGAATCTTGAACGGGCAGGCAGTGTTGTATCAGGTAGAAATGTTAAATTGTCACCCACTATACGTAGTTCAGAGAATATTGAAGCAATACCAGCGATTCCACTTGATGCTATTCAGCAATTTTTAAAATGGCCATTAATACTTGAGGATGATCAGATGGAAGATTGGCCATATGTTGTCTCTAGCTATGATGGTCATTTGATGGCTTCAGTTAACAATAAAATTTATATTCGAGGTATCCCAGAGAATTTGGGGGCAAAACAGTACTCTATTTATCGAAGAGGCCCAGCATATGTAAACATTAAAGAAGATAAAAATGATGATGATGAAGTACTTGGATATGAAGCAATATATGTGGGTCAGGCAAGAATTGAAAGAGGCGGCGATCCAGCATCAGCGATAATAACATCAGTTAAGCGCGAGGTGATGATTGGAGACAGACTCATTCCAAATTCAGAAAAAGATAATTTTACAACCGAATTTATTCCGAGTTCGACACCCAATAATGTCGAAGGAAATATTCTATCTGTTTTAGATGGTGTTTCCCAAATAGGACAATATCAAATCGTCATTCTTAATCTTGGTGAAGAGAGCGGCATAGAACCAGGCAATGTTCTGGGAATATTTCAAAGTAATGTTACAGTGGAAGATACTATTGGACCAAATAAAAGAAAAACAAAAGAAGAAGAAGACAATGATAGAATAATTTTTGAAAACGAAGATACGAATTTTTTTAATCGTGAATTGAGTAAATTATTTAATGCAATAAGAAATACTGTAAAGAATATTGATGAAAATTACCCAGGTTTTGCTAATAAAAAGACTAAGTCAGAAGCTATAAATCTACCAGATGAAAATGTTGGGGTTTTAATGGTGTTTAGAACTTTTGAAAAGATTAGTTATGCATTAGTAATGGAAATAAGTGGCCCAGTACACGTAGCGGATGTGGTCAGAAACTTATAATTTTTTATAGGATAAATTGTATAGGCTATATATCACTAATAATTACAATTAGGATTTTTTATGAAAGAGTCAGTTTTAGATGTGCTTATATATCTGTTTGATCACTATGTTGAGAAAGAGCTTAAGATAATACCAAATCAAAAAGATCTAAAGGCACAGTTGAATCAAGCAGGTTTTGCAGATATTCAAATTGACAAAGCTATTGATTGGTTAGAAGGTTTAGCAATGAAAAAAGACAAGCTTGATATTGGGGCTACATATTCAAGGTCCACAAGAATTTTTAATAGCATTGAGAATGAAAAGTTGGATATTGAGTGTAAAGGATTTTTAATATTTCTTGAGCAAGCGGGAGTTCTCGATACTGAAGACCGAGAACTTGTTATAGATAGAGTAATGGCACTTGAAACAGAAAATATAGAATTGCAGCAACTTAAATGGGTTGTACTAATGGTATTATTTAATAGACCGGAAAAAGAGGCAGCATTTGCTTGGATGGAAGATATTATTCTTGATGAAGTTAGTTCTGTTATTCATTAATTTTCTTTCAAATAATTATTTTAATTAGTATTTATAAAAAATATATATGTCAAATTCGCTAGTTATCGTTGAGTCTCCGTCAAAATCAAAAACACTCGAGAGTTACTTGGGCAAGGATTTTAAAGTATTAGCCTCCTACGGCCATGTTAGAGATCTTTTACCAAAAAAAGGTGCTGTGGATCCAGATAATAACTTTGCAATGATATATGAAGCAATTGAAAGAAATGAAAAAGCAGTTAATGCGATAAAAAAAGCCCTCAAAAAAGCCGATACATTATATCTAGCTACAGACCCTGATAGAGAAGGCGAAGCTATTTCATGGCATTTGTATGAGTTATTAAAAGAAAAAGGTTGTTTAGAGAATAAGGAAGTGCATAGAGTTGCATTTTATGAGGTCACTAAAAGCGCTGTTAAAGATGCAATTAAAAATCCAAGAGAGCTGTCACCAAATTTAATTGATGCGCAACAAGCTAGACGTGCTCTTGATTATCTAGTTGGTTTTAACTTATCACCTTTACTATGGAAAAAAATACAAAAAGGTTTGTCAGCAGGACGCGTTCAATCACCCGCTTTAAGAATGATTGTCGAACGTGAAAAAGAGATAGATGATTTTAAAGCTATAGAGTATTGGACAATAGAATCTGATCTTGAATTTGATAATTCAAATTTTTTAGGGAGATTGACAGAATATAATAACGAGAAGATAAAAAAATTTAGCATTGAAAATACAGCAAAAGCATCCGATATAAAATCAAGTCTTGAGCAAGCATCGACAGGTGAATTATTGGTTAAAACTGTCACAAAAAAACAAAGGAAAAGACAGCCCACAGCTCCATTTATAACATCAACATTGCAGCAAGAGGCAATTAGAAAACTAGGTTTTACGGCACAATGGACAATGAGAGTAGCACAACAACTTTATGAGGGAATTGATGTCGGCGATGGCACGATTGGTTTAATAACATACATGAGAACCGACTCCGTTAATTTAGCGCAGGAAGCATTGAATGAGATACGTTCTTTTATTTCATCTCGGTATGGCGAAAAATCATTACCAGACGAACCCAGAGTTTTCAAAACTAAATCTAAAAATGCACAAGAAGCTCATGAAGCTGTGAGACCAACTTCTGTAACAAGAGTACCTAGCGAGATAAAAAGTAGTTTGACGGATGAGCAATTTAAACTATATGAATTGATTTGGAAAAGAACAATGGCAAGTCAAATGACACATGCCACAATTGATTCAGTAGCCGTCGATATGTCTTGTGGTGATGGTAATGTATTTAGAGCAAACGGTTCTTCAATAGCTGATCCTGGTTTTATGCAGGTATATCTTGAGGGTGTTGACGATAAGGATAGCTCAGAAGATGATGAGAAGATGTTGCCTCAATTAAAAGAGGGCGACAAGGTGAAATTAAAACAAATAAGAAATGAGCAGCATTTTACCGAACCGCCTCCACGATATTCCGAAGCGTCTTTAGTAAAATCGCTTGAGGAGTATGGAATTGGAAGACCTTCGACTTATGCGAATATTATTCAAACTTTAAGAAATAGAGAATACGTCGAAGTAGAAAATAAGAGATTTCACCCAACCGACGTTGGCAAGTTAGTTAATAATTTTTTAACAGTGCATTTTAGTGATTATGTCGACTATGATTTTACTGCCAGACTTGAGGATGATTTAGATGCTATTTCTAGAGGAGAAAAAGAATGGGTTCCTTTGATGAAAAATTTCTGGACATCATTTAACACTCAAATACAAAATAAAGAAGCAACAGTTACTCGCGAAGAAGCTATTCAAGCGAGAGTTTTGGGTAAGCATCCTAAATCCGGTTTAGAAGTTTCTGTGCGTATTGGTCGTTATGGCCCATATGCACAAATTGGTACAAAAGATGATGAAGAAAAACCAAAATTTGCAGGCTTACGTCGTGAGGTTAAAGATCCAGAAAGCGGAGAAATTTTACAGCCAGCACAGAAATTGGACAAGATCACTCTCGAAGAAGCGTTAGAACTTTTTAAGTTACCAAGACTTTTAGGTGAAACTAGTGAAAATGAAGAGGTTGCTGCTAGTATTGGGCGTTTCGGTCCTTACATTCGTTATGGTAGTAAGTTTGTATCGTTAAAAAGAGAAGATGATCCGTATACCGTTACCCTTGAGAGAGCGCTTGAGTTGGTGGCAGAAAAGAAAAAGGCGGATGCAGAAAAACAAATAAAACTTTTTGAAGATGAGGGCATATCAATTTTAAATGGTCGTTATGGTCCATATGTTACAAATGGGAAAAAGAATGCAAAAGTTCCTAAAGATGTAGAGCCAAGTAGCCTGAGTCTCGAGGAATCGATTGCCCTTTTAGAAGCAGCGCCTGCAAGAGGTGCGCGTCGTGGTAAGAAAAAAACAACTGCAAAGAAAAAAACAACTGCAAAGAAAAAAACAACTGCAAAGAAAACAACAACTGCAAAGAAAAAAACAACTGCAAAGAAAAAAACGGTTACTACAAAGAAAAAAGTAATACCCAGCTACAAAGAAGAAAGTAATGTAACAGAGCCATAAACTCTCCTCATATGAATCAAAAGCATATGAGATACATAAGATACTAGACAATAAAAGTTCTAAGAACTTAAAGCATAAGAAATTTTAAAGGTAATAAAAACGAAATTTGTATTTTGGTAAGGTTATGAAAAAGCTGCATGTGAAGAAAGCTATCCATGCTTGCCAGCAGGGTGGAATAATTGCATATCCCACAGAGGCAGTATTTGGGTTAGGCTGTATTCCTTTTTTTGAACACTCTGTTCAAAGAATTCTCAAATTAAAAAAAAGATCAATTCGAAAAGGCTTAATTTTGGTAGCTGCAGATGTTCGTCAACTTGATGAATATGTTGATTTTTCAAAATTAAGAAATTCAAAAATGGTCTTTGATTCGTGGCCAGGACCAGTAACATGGCTAATACCCGCTAAAGAAACTACCCCGCACTGGTTAATTGGGTCCCATAATACGCTCGCTGTACGTGTAAGTTCAGATCAAATTATTAGAGCACTCTGCAATAAATTAGGACCAATTCTATCAACTAGCGCAAATCCAAGTGGGAGTAGCCCCGCGAAGTCATATCACCGCGTAAGGCACTATTTTATGGGAAAAATTGACTATATTATGCCTCACAGCATAACAAATAGGGCTAATCCAACCGAGATTCGAGATGCTCAAACAGGAAAAACTTTACGTCAGAGCTAAATTATTGATAATGCGCGTATTGACAGTGGTAGTTGATTATTCGAGAATGGCCGGCTTGGATTTTTTGGAGGGGTACCCAAGCGGTCAACGGGGGCAGACTGTAAATCTGTTGGCTCAGCCTTCGTAGGTTCGAATCCTACCCCCTCCACCAGAACAATTTTGTTTTGATGATTTGTATTGGTATATATTTGGAATGCTTAGTTAAAAGGAATATTTAAGAGCTCGCCAGAAGTAAGGGAAGAGTTGATTAAGACTTACGATAGAGTTTTGGTTGAAGTGGGTGATGTAAACATAGGCGGGTGTAGTTCAATGGTAGAACCTCAGCCTTCCAAGCTGATGATGTGGGTTCGATTCCCATCACCCGCTCCAAAAAACTGAATTGATAGATTAAACGTAGTAATTGAAAAGCTGATGTTTATTTGGATTGAAAGTAGAAGCGAAAACGGGATTGTTGCTCATATAGCTCAGTCGGTAGAGCACTTCCTTGGTAAGGAAGAGGTCACCGGTTCAAATCCGGTTATGAGCTCCACTTTTGGATTTTATTAAATTAAATACTATATATAGTTAATGAAAATGAGGTGTAATTCTAATGTCTAAGGAAAAATTTGAACGTACGAAGCCACATGTGAATGTAGGAACAATTGGTCACGTTGATCATGGTAAAACCACTCTGACGGCGGCGATTACAAAGACTATGTCTGAAAAACATGGCGGCGAATTTAAAGCATATGATCAAATTGATAACGCACCTGAAGAACGGGAACGTGGGATCACTATTGCAACGGCTCATGTTGAATACGAGAGCGAGACACGCCATTATGCTCATGTTGATTGCCCGGGACATGCTGATTACGTAAAGAATATGATTACAGGTGCTGCTCAAATGGATGGAGCAATACTTGTATGTAGCGCGGCTGACGGCCCAATGCCTCAAACACGAGAGCACATACTTTTATCAAAACAGGTTGGGGTTCCATATATCGTTGTATATCTCAACAAAGCTGATCAAGTTGATGATGCCGAATTATTAGAACTGGTTGAAATGGAAGTCAGAGAGCTTCTGGATTCATATGAGTTTCCTGGAGACGCTACTCCAATTGTCACTGGTTCTGCATTAAAAGCGATTGAGGGGGATACTTCAGATATAGGTATTCCGTCAATTGAAAAATTGGTTGCGGAAATGGACAGTTATTTCCCTGTTCCTGAACGCCCAGTTGATCAGCCATTTTTAATGCCAATTGAAGATGTGTTTTCAATATCTGGTCGAGGCACGGTTGTTACAGGACGAGTTGAGCGTGGTGTTGTTAAAGTTAACGAAGAAATTGAAATTGTTGGTATAAAAGATACACAAAGCACAACTTGTACTGGTGTTGAAATGTTTCGTAAATTACTCGACGAAGGTCAAGCAGGCGATAATGTGGGTGTATTGTTGCGTGGTACTAAACGTGAAGAAGTTGAACGAGGTCAAGTTTTATGTAAACCAGGATCAATAACACCACATACTCATTTTGAAGCGGAAGTTTATGTTTTAAGTAAGGACGAAGGAGGTCGGCATACTCCATTTTTTGCTAATTACAGACCTCAATTCTACTTTCGGACGACAGATGTAACTGGAGCAGTTGAGCTTCCCTCTGGAACAGAAATGGTTATGCCTGGCGATAACATTAAAATAAAAGTGAAGCTAATAGCTCCAATTGCAATGGAAGAAAATTTACGTTTTGCAATAAGAGAAGGTGGTCGTACTGTAGGTGCAGGGGTTGTCTCTAAGATTATTGAGTAGAAAAAGTTAGCTTATTTTAATTATGAAATAGGCCAGTAGCTCAATTGGCAGAGCGGCGGTCTCCAAAACCGCAGGTTGGGGGTTCGATTCCCTCCTGGCCTGCCAAGTTAAAGCCATATAGATAAAGACTAAAGTGATTAGCGTATGAACTCTGACATAGAAACAAATTCAAGTAGGATGGATACATTTAAGCTCGGTTTGGCATTATTGATAATTCTTGCCGGTCTGGTTGGTTTCTATGTATACGCAGATTTTTCGCTGTTATATAGAGTAATAGCGTTAATTGCGAGTGTTGGAGTGAGTATTGCTATAGCCATGCAAACTGCTAAGGGAAGGCAAATATGGGGTTATTTTCACGACGCACAGATTGAAGTGCGTAAGGTTGTTTGGCCTACAAAGCAAGAGACAGTTCAAACAACACTAATAGTTATTGTAATGGTAATAATAGTCGCAATTATACTTTGGCTATTAGATATGTTTCTTGGTTGGTCAGTTGGTCTATTAATGGGACACAGCAGCTAAAATAATGACGCAGAAATGGTATGTTGTTCACGCTTATTCTGGTTTTGAAAATCAGGTGATGCGCACATTACAAGAGAGAATTCAAGACAAAGGTCTAGATGAAATGTTTTCGGAAATTCTCGTACCAACAGAAGAAGTTGTTGAGATGCGTGATGGTAAAAAACGCAAGAGTGATCGAAAATTTTTTCCGGGTTATGTTTTGGTTAAGATGGAAATGAATGAGGATACATGGCATTTAGTTAAAGAGGCTCCAAAAGTACTAGGTTTTATAGGAGGTACAAGTGACAAGCCTGCTGCAATATCAGATAAAGAAGCTAATGCAATCTTGCAACGTGTTGAGGAAGGAGTTGATAAACCAAGACCTAAAATTTTATTTGAACCAGGCGAAGTTGTTAGAGTAAAAGAGGGTCCTTTCACTGATTTTAATGGGGTTGTTGAAGAAGTAAATTATGAGAAGAGTCGTTTAAGGGTGTCAGTTTTGATATTCGGTCGATCGACACCAGTTGAATTAGAATTTGGACAAGTTGAAAAAGAATAATTTTTTAATTGATTGTATTTTTAAGCTTTTTGTATAGAAGATTAAGATTATAAGGGGAGCCGAAAAGGCGTTTGTACCCATTGAGGATATAAGTAATGGCTAAAAAGATTGAAACTTACATAAAATTGCAGGTGCCCGCTGGTCAAGCAAATCCAAGCCCACCTGTTGGCCCAGCACTTGGTCAACACGGTTTAAACATTATGGATTTTTGCAAAGCATTTAATGCTCAAACACAAAACTTGGAACCAGGGTTACCCGTTCCAGTCATAATAACGGTTTTTAGTGATAAGAGTTTTACTTTTGTTAGTAAGACTACCCCAGCATCTATTTTGTTAAAAAAAGCTGCGGGTGTTAAAAGTGGTAGTGGAACACCAAATAGCGACAAGGTTGGTAAAGTGAGCAGAGCACAGCTTGAGGAAATTGCAAAGACAAAAGATTCTGATTTAACAGCCTCCGATATTGATGCGGCAGTAAAAACAATTGCTGGGACCGCACGTAGCATGGGCATAGAAACTGATATCGAGGCTAAATCGTAATGGCACATTTATCAAAACGCGTTAGTGAATTTAATAAAAAAGTCGAGCTGGGTAAACTTTATACAGCACAAGATGCTGTGAACTTATTAAAAGAAATTTCATCAGTTAAATTTGACGAATCAGTAGAAGTAGCAATTAATTTAGGTATTGATGCTCGGAAATCAGATCAACAAGTAAGAGGCTCAACTGTTTTGCCAAAAGGCACTGGAAAAGTTGTTAGAGTTGCGGTGTTTGCAGAGGGTGAAAATGCAAAAATTGCAAAAAAAGCTGGTGCCGATGCAGTTGGATTTGAAGATTTAGCAGAGACAATGCAAAAAGGTGATTTTGATTACGGTGTTATCATAGCAACTCCAGATGCGATGCCAATTGTAGGTAAGCTTGGTAAAGTTCTAGGACCTCGTGGCTTAATGCCAAATCCAAAAGATGGGACAGTTACGAAGAATATTGAAGAAGCAGTCAAAAATGCAAAAAGTGGTCAAGTAAGATACAAAACTGATAAAAATGGAATTATTCATTGTGTCATAGGTAAGGTATCTTTTGATTCTGATGCACTGATAGAAAATTTAAATATGCTGTTGACTGATTTGATAAAAATTAAACCATCTAGTGCCAAAGGCATTTATCTCAAGAGATTAAGTTTATCTACAACAATGGGTCCAGGTCTTTTAGTTGATCATGGTAGTTTATCTACCTAAATATATGAGATGTTTGAATGGAAATTTATTGCTATTCATTAGTTCAATATTTTCTTTAATGAATAGTGTTTTAGGAACTTTGTGTTGGTAGTTTTACTATCATACGTCAAAGACCGTAGGTGGCAATAAACTGCCTTAATATCTTTATGCCTGCGCAGACGGTGCTATCGGATAATAGGATATCCTTTTATTTGTCACCGTAAACCTCTGTTTGAAAATTATTTTTTCAAATAGATTTTTTTAACGTAAACACATTCTTTTTTGTGGGTACGAATGTAACAAAGGAGGCCTAGGAGTGAGTCTTACTCTTGAAGCAAAAAAGGCGATAGTTGATGAAGTTAATAGTATTGCTGCCGAAGCTCCTTCTGCAATAGCAGCCGAGTATATTGGTTTGACAGTGACGGAAATGACTGAGCTACGTAAAGCAGCACGTGAAGCGGGAGTGTATCTAAAAGTTGTACGTAATACACTCGCGAAACGTGCACTTGAAAATACTCAATTTGAGTGTATGCGTGAAAGTTTAGTCGGTCCGTTATTATTAGTTTTTTCAAATAATGAGCCTGGTAGTGCTGCTAAAGTTGTACGTGATTTTGCAAAAAGCAATGATAAATTAGCTGTTAAGCTTGTTTCTTTAAATGGAGATCTTCTAGAAACTTCAGATATTTCCAAACTTGCTAATTTGCCTTCACTTGAAGAGGCTCGAGCTATGTTACTTGGGTTACTTTCCTCACCATTTACTAAATTCGTTCGTACAATATCGGAGCCTCCTCACAAGTTAGCGAGGGTGCTTGGTGCGCAACGAGATAAACAGTAAATATTACAGGAATTTAATAAATGCAAAGAGATTTATTGGAGGGTATTTAAAATGACAGTTTCACGTGATGAAATAAAAGAGGCATTAGGAAAGATGCCAGTTCTTGATTTAGTCGAGTTAATTAAAGAACTTGAGGATGAGTGGGGTGTATCAGCCGCAGCTCCTGTTGCTGTTGCAGCTGCTCCTGCGGCAGGAGGTGAAGCCGCTGGGGCAGAAGACGCGCAAACCGAATTTGATGTTATCTTGTCAAGTATGGGTGACAACAAAGTTGGTGTTATTAAAGCAGTTAGAGCTGTGACAGGTCTTGGGCTTAAAGAGGCAAAAGAACTTGTTGAAGGGGCGCCTTCGACCGTCAAAGAGGCGGCAAGTAAAGAAGAGGCAGAGGATATTAAAAAGCAGCTTGAAGAAGCTGGCGCATCAGCTGAACTAAAATAGTTTTAATTGTTGAAGCATAACAAATTAAAAAACATAAGAAGGTTCTTATCAGTGCCTGATGTTTTGCTGTGCCTGTTAATATCAAAGAATACTAACGAGGGAATTTAATGACCTATTCATACACAGAAAAAAAACGTATCCGTAAAGATTTTGGCAAACGACCTAATATACTTGAAGTACCATATTTGGTAGAGACTCAGCTCACATCCTTTGGTCAGTTTCTACAAGCTGACGCAAAACCGGAAGATAGAAAAGATAAAGGGTTGCAGGCTGCCTTTAAATCCGTTTTTCCAATTAAAAGTTTCTCAGGAAATGCTGCATTAGAGTACGTAAGTTACAAACTTGGTAATCCTGGTTTTGATGTTAAAGAATGTCAACTCAGAGGTTTAACTTATGCAGCATCACTAAGAGTTAGTGTTCGATTGATAATTTATGATAAGGAAGCCGGCCTTAGTAATGAAAAAATCAAAGAAGTGAAAGAGCAAGAAGTTTATATGGGCGAGATGCCTCTTATGACAAAAACAGGAACTTTTGTCATTAACGGCACTGAACGTGTAATAGTTTCTCAGATGCATCGTTCACCGGGCGTTTTCTTTGAGCATGATAAAGGTAAAACACATTCATCTGGTAAATTGCTTTATTCGGCAAGAGTCATTCCGTATCGCGGCTCTTGGTTGGATTTTGAGTTTGATGCAAAAGATCTAGTTTATTGTAGAATCGACAGGAGACGTAAAATTCACGCGACAATTCTGTTACGTGCTCTAGGCTTCACAACAGAGGAAATTCTAGATTTCTTTTTTGAGGCAGATACTTTTGAGATACCTAGTGATGGTGTAAAAGTTGTTGTTGATGAAGAAACTGATGAAATTGAATTCGGAGAAATTACATTTAATTTTGTTCCAGAACGTTTACGCGGTCAAACTGCATCTTTCGAAATAAAAAATAAAAGAACTGTGCTTGTTGAAAAAGATAGGCGTATTACAGCTAAGCATATAAAGGAAATTGAGAAGGCAGGATTAACATCCTTATCTATTCCCGCTGATTTCTTGATTGGAAAAGTGATAGCTAAAGATATAATTAATGAAGAAACTGGTGAAATTGAATACCACGCAAATCATGAAATTACCGAAGAAACGCTTGGAGGCATACTTAGCCTACCAGGTAGAAAGATAGAAACAATTTATACAAATGATTTGGATCATGGCCCATATATTGCAGACACATTGAGAGATGATTCCACAACCAATCAATTAGAAGCACAGATTGAAATATATCGCATGATGCGTCCTGGAGAGCCGCCAACAAAGGAAGCTGCGGAAAATTTATTTAAAAATCTTTTTTTTAATCCAGATAGATATGACCTGTCTGCAGTAGGCAGAATGAAATTCAATCGCAGGGTTGGATCTAAAGAGCTTACAGGAGAAGGTATTTTATCAAATCAGGATATTGTAGATGTATTAGGAGTTTTAATTGATATAAGAAATGGTAAGGGAATAATCGATGACATCGATCATCTTGGTAATCGCCGTATTAGAAGTGTTGGTGAAATGGCAGAAAATCAATTTCGCGTTGGTCTTGTGAGAGTTGAGCGTGCTGTTAAAGATCGATTAAGTCTTGCCGAATCAGAGGGCTTGCTTCCACAAGAAATTATCAATGCAAAGCCTGTTGCTGCAGTAATTAAGGAATTTTTTGGTTCAAGTCAACTATCTCAATTTATGGATCAAAATAATCCGTTATCGGAGATAACCCACAAGAGAAGAATTTCAGCCCTTGGACCTGGAGGACTTACTAGAGAACGTGCTGGTTTTGAAGTTCGAGATGTGCATCCAACACATTATGGCCGTGTTTGTCCAATTGAGACGCCGGAAGGACCGAACATTGGGTTAATTAATTCTTTAGCAGTTTTTGCAAGAACAAATGAGTATGGTTTTCTCGAAACACCATACCGAAAAGTTAATAATGAAAAAGTAACTAATGAAATTGAATTTTTATCTGCTATTGAGGAAGGCGATTTTATGATTGCGCAAGCAAGTGCAAACATTGATCAAAATGGTAAATTAATAGATGAACTTGTATCTTGTCGCTATAAAAACGAATTTACTATGTCAACGCCTGATCAAATTAACTATATGGATGTTTCGCCAAGACAAATAGTATCAGTAGCCGCATCTTTAATTCCATTTTTAGAGCATGATGATGCAAATAGAGCATTAATGGGCTCTAATATGCAAAGACAAGCTGTACCTACACTGCGTGCAGATAAGCCATTGGTCGGAACAGGCATGGAAAGAAGGGTTGCTATTGACTCAGGTGTAACTGTTATTTCAGTTAGAGGCGGCCTTGTAGATTCAGTTGATGCTAGTAGGATTGTAGTACGTGTAAATGACAATGAAACTCTTGAAGGTGAACCTGGTGTTGATATTTATAATTTAACAAAGTACACACGCTCCAATCAAAACACATGCATAAATCAAAAACCTTTGGTGAAGCCTGGAGATAAAATCGAAAAAGGCGATGTCCTGGCTGATGGCCCATCAACAGATATGGGTGAATTAGCATTAGGTCAGAATATGCTTGTGGCTTTTATGCCGTGGAATGGCTATAACTTTGAAGACTCTATCTTACTATCTGAGAGATTGGTAACAGAAGATCGTTATACAACAATTCATATTGAAGAGTTGCAGTGCGTTGCTCGTGATACAAAACTAGGTACGGAAGAAATCTCTTCAGATATACCAAATGTAAGCGAAAGCGCATTAAATAAGCTTGATGAATCAGGCATAGTTTTTATCGGCGCAGAGGTAAATGTTGGTGATATTTTGGTCGGTAAAGTAACTCCAAAAGGCGAGACGCAACTAACTCCAGAGGAAAAATTGTTAAGAGCTATTTTTGGGGAAAAGGCATCCGATGTTAAAGACACATCACTTCGTGTCCCATCAGGAATGAATGGTACGGTGATCGATGTTCAAGTTTTTACACGCGACGGTGTAGAAAAAGATGCACGCGCTCTTGAAATTGAAGAGTCTGAGTTAAATAACATTAGAAAAGACTTAAATGATCAACTTAGAATAATGTCAGATGGAGTTTATCAGCGTATTGAGAAATTATTGATAGGAAAAGTTGTGGAAAAAACAATATTTCCGATGAATGCAGGCGATAAAATTACTCAGGATCGATTAGCAGAAGTGCCTAGAGAAAAGTGGTTTGAAATAAATATTAAAAATGACGCGGTCAACAAACAACTTGAGCTAGCATCAGAACAACTTGAGATTTTGAAAAAAGATTTCGATAGGCAATATAAAGAAAAGGAAGAGAAATTAACATCGGGTGATGATTTGGCTCCGGGTGTTCAAAAAATGGTTAAAGTTTATCTTGCAGTTAAGCGGCGTATTCAGCCTGGAGATAAAATTGCTGGTCGACATGGCAATAAAGGTGTTATTTCAACAATTGTCCCAGTTGAAGATATGCCATACATGGAAGACGGTACGCCTGTAGATGTTGTTCTAAATCCATTAGGCGTTCCCTCAAGAATGAATGTCGGCCAGGTTCTAGAAACTCATTTGGGGTGGGCAGCAAAAGGAGTTGGTCTCAAAATTGGGAAAATGCTGGAACAACATAGTCAAACTGAAGAAATAAGAAATTTTCTAGATAAAGTTTATAACCTTAGTGGAAAATCTGAAGATTTGAAATCATTATCAGACCAGGAAATCAAGGAATTGGCAACAAACCTAAAAGGAGGAGTGCCTTTAGCGACACCTGTATTTGATGGTGCCAGTGAGGATGAAATTAAACAGATGTTAAAACTAGCTGGATTGCCAGAGGACGGACAATCTTGGTTATGGGATGGTAGGACTGGTGACCGTTTCGATCGAAAAATTACAGTCGGTTATATGTACATGCTTAAATTGAATCATTTGATAGACGATAAGATGCATGCTCGCTCAACTGGACCATATAGTTTAGTAACTCAACAACCTCTTGGCGGCAAAGCTCAGTTTGGTGGTCAGCGTTTCGGTGAAATGGAGGTTTGGGCTCTTGAAGCTTATGGAGCCTCTTATACTTTACAGGAAATGTTAACTGTTAAATCAGATGATGTGAGTGGACGGACCAAAATGTATAAAAATATTGTTGATGGAAATCATCATATGGAGGCAGGAATGCCAGAGTCATTTAATGTTCTCGTTAAAGAAATTCGATCTCTTGGAATTGATATTGAACTTGATACATGATTAATGGCATTGGTCGGTGTTACATAGAATTTAATAATTTATTGATTTTATTTTTTTGTTAAATACAAAAAAAATTATTTAGGAGGTAACCCTTGAAGGACTTACTTAAGCTTTTAAAGCAACAAGGACAAATTGAAGAATTCGATGCAATAACTATCGGATTAGCTTCCCCTGAAAAAATTCGTTCGTGGTCTTTCGGAGAAGTAAAAAAACCTGAAACAATTAACTATAGAACTTTTAAACCAGAAAGGGATGGTCTTTTTTGCGCTAAGATTTTTGGTCCAATCAAAGATTATGAGTGTCTTTGTGGTAAATATAAGAGATTAAAGCACAGAGGGGTAGTGTGTGAAAAATGTGGTGTCGAGGTAACTCTATCTAAAGTTAGACGCGAACGTATGGGGCATATTGAACTGGCGACACCGATTGCTCATATTTGGTATTTAAAATCTTTACCATCCAGAATGGGATTAATGCTTGATATGACATTACGTGAAATTGAAAGGATTCTGTATTTCGAAGCCTATGTCGTTGTTGAGCCTGGAATGACTGATCTTGAGCGTGGTCAAATGCTAACTGAAGAAAATTATCTTGAGGCGCTAGAAAATTATGGAGATGATTTCGAGGCCAAAATGGGTGCCGAAGCAATTCGTGAATTGCTTTTATCTATTGATTTAGAGACCGAGGTGCAGGACCTAAGAGAAGAAATTCCAAATACAAATTCAGAGACAAAATTACGAAAATTAACTAAGAGATTAAAATTACTAGAAGCATTTATGAATTCCGGTAATAAACCAGAGTGGATGGTGATGAAAGTTTTACCAGTGTTGCCACCGGAATTACGGCCTTTAGTACCGTTAGATGGGGGTCGCTTTGCTACTTCGGATCTAAATGATTTGTATAGACGCGTTATCAATAGAAATAATCGCTTAAAACGTTTACTAGATTTGAATGCTCCCGACATTATAGTCCGTAATGAAAAACGTATGTTACAAGAGTCTGTAGATGCATTGCTTGATAATGGTAGACGTGGCCGAGCTATTACTGGTACAAACAAACTTCCTTTAAAGTCACTTGCCGATATGATCAAAGGTAAGCAAGGACGCTTTAGACAAAATTTATTAGGGAAAAGAGTCGATTACTCGGGTCGTTCCGTAATTGTAGTTGGTCCTACATTACGTTTACATCAATGCGGCATACCAAAAAAAATGGCGTTAGAATTATTTAAACCATTTATATTTAGCAAACTAGAAAGACGTGGTTTAGCTACAACTATCAAGGCTGCAAAAAAATTGGTCGAAAGAGAAGGCCCCGAAGTATGGGATGTTTTGGAAGATGTAATTCGTGAGCACCCGGTTATGTTAAATCGTGCTCCAACTTTACATAGGCTTGGAATTCAGGCTTTTGAGCCGGTTTTAATTGAAGGGAAAGCCATACAACTTCATCCATTAGTTTGCACAGCTTTTAACGCAGATTTTGACGGAGATCAAATGGCTGTCCATGTTCCATTATCTATTGAAGCTCAGCTTGAAGCTAGAACACTTATGATGTCAACAAATAATATTCTATCACCAGCTAATGGTGAGCCTATTATTACTCCAACACAGGATGTTGTTTTGGGATTGTATTATTTAACACGTGAGTCTAGCAGAGCAAAAGGAACAGGTATGAAGTTTGCTGATATAAATGAAGTAGAACGAGCATATCAGTCTCATCCATCTGTACTTGAATTACATGCAAAGATTCAGGTACGTATTCGCGAAGAAAAAACAGATGAAAACGACGAGAAGGAAATTGTTTACACGCGTTATGAAACTACTGCTGGCCGTGCATTACTCTCGCGAATTTTACCTAAAGGATTATCTTTTAATATTATCAATGAAAAAGATGATAGCGGGAAATTTAAACCTCTAGATAAGAAATCAATTTCGCAATTGGTTAATACTTGCTATAGAAGACTAGGTTTAAAAGAAGCTGTGATTTTCTCTGATAAATTAATGTACACAGGATTTAAATATTCATCATATGCTGGAGTTTCAATTGGCGTTGAAGATATGGTAGTTCCTGATAATAAAAGCAATATTATTTCCAAAGCTGAAGAAGAAGTTAAGAACTTTCAAGAACAATATTCATCCGGATTAATAACAGATGGCGAACGTTATAATAAAGTTGTTGATATATGGTCACAAACAAATGATACGGTTGCAAAAGCAATGATGGATAAAATAGGCGAGGAGACCTATTTAGATGATGAGGGTTTGGAGAAGAAAGAGACTTCTGGAAATTCAATTTACATGATGGCAGATTCCGGTGCTCGTGGTTCCGCAGCACAGATAAGGCAATTAGCTGGAATGCGTGGGCTTATGGCGAAACCAGATGGCTCTATTATTGAAACACCAATAACAGCTAACTTTCGAGAAGGACTTGATGTTTTGCAATATTTTATTTCAACCCATGGAGCACGAAAAGGACTTGCTGATACTGCCCTTAAAACAGCCAATTCTGGTTATCTAACCCGTCGTTTAGTTGATGTTGCTCAAGATTTGGTTGTAACAGAGGAAGACTGCGGCACAACCGAAGGATTAAGTATGAGTCCAATTATTGAGGGTGGGGACGTAATCGAAACCCTTAGGGAAAGAGTTTTGGGATGAGTATTAGCAAAAAATGCAGTCACTAGAGATGAGGATATTGTTGCTAATGCTGGAACCTTGATTGATGAGGAGCTAGTTGACGAATTTGATAAAAAAGGTATTGATCATGTTCTTGTTCGTTCAGCTATAACTTGTGAAACTAGATATGGTATATGTCGCAAATGTTATGGTCGAGATTTAGGTCGTGGACACCTAGTGAATATTGGGGAGGCAGTTGGAGTTATTGCAGCACAATCAATTGGTGAACCAGGAACACAATTGACGATGCGTACGTTTCATATTGGTGGCGCAGCATCTCGTGCAGCTGCAGTAAGTAGTATCGAGGTAAAAAATAATGGAATCATTAGTTTGCAAAATGTAAAAATATTAGAGCAAAAAGAGAGTGGAAACAGTATCGTTAATTCACGTTCAGGTGAAGTTGCAATTCTAGATGATGCAGGAAGAGAACGAGAGCGATATAAAATTCCATATGGTGCGGTATTAACCGTAAATAATGATGCAAAAGTTGAATCTGGACAACAAATTGCTTCATGGGACCCTCATACACACCCAGTTATATCCGAAGTTGATGGAGTTGTTTTGTTCTCTGATATAGAAGAATCAGTAACAGTCACACGTTACACAGATGAGATCACTGGGTTGACAGATACTGTTATTATGGATCCTAAACAAAGGCCTATTAATGCAAAAGATATGCGTCCTATTGTTAAGCTTGTAGA
>Ga0111541_10000244_pt1 | contig 17696 bp, 15 predicted proteins | sample Knorr_S7_td_DCM__FD_83039 | JGI IMG/M metagenome (GOLD analysis project Ga0111541, IMG submission 83039) | Marine microbial communities from Southern Atlantic Ocean transect - Knorr_S7_td_DCM_ad_131m_LV_B (version 2) (version 2) | ecosystem: Environmental > Aquatic > Marine > Oceanic | place...
CAAATGCAATTCCATTAATTGCACCAATAGTTGGTTTTTTGCTGTTTGCAATTAGCCAACTAAAGTTACTTGCTTTTTTAATTTTTTCTCTATGAACAACTCTTTCTTCATCGCTCATAGCAGCAACTTTGACCTGTTCTTTAATATCCCCACCAGCTGAAAAAGCTCGACCTTCACCTGTAAATATGACTGCACATATATCTTGATTGTTTTCTACTTCTTCCATTGCTTGTACTATTTCAAGCCTCAAGTCTGAATTCATTGCATTTAGTGATTCAGGCCTGTTTAACGTAATAATTGCAATTTTATTTTTATGTTCAAATTTAATGTTTTCAAATTCCAATTTTTGCCTCCAAAAAGAAATTTATACCCGTGGGAGTTTAGCTAACAAATATAAAATAAGTTTTATTGATACACAAGTCCATTGACATTACTTAGTGGTGGTAAATACAATGTACCAACTCAATTCGTCAAAAAAGTTGTATAAAATAGATATTTGGAGGCATTATGAACGTTCCTTATGCATCAAGACCAACAGTTTACTCAAATAATGGAATTGTATGTTCCACATCTCCTTTAGCTGCTTCGGCAGGAATTAAAGTACTTGCAGACGGAGGTAATGCCTTTGATGCGGCCTTAGCTACTGCTGCAGTTGAAGCCATAACAGTTCCTGGAATGTGTGGATTTGGTGGTGAAGTTTTTGCAATTTTTTATGATGCTAAAACCGGTAAAACACACGGTTTAACTTCAACTGGTATGGCACCAAAACAAGCAACTCCAGAGTACTATACCTCAAGAGGTTATACTGAGATGCCGGGTGTAGGTCCACTTGCTGCTTCTCCTCCAGGTGAACTTGCAGCATATGAATACTTTAATACAAATTATGGGACTATGCCTCTTGCAGATTTGTTGCAACCAGCAATTAAGTATGCAGAGGAAGGTCATCCGATAACTCCAAGAGCTGCTCGTGTTTTTGAAGGAGCTAAAGATAAATTAGCTCAATTTCCATCATCAGCTAAAGTATTTTTAAAACCTGATGGATCGTTATATGGCGAAGGGGAAATGTTTAAAAATGTTGATTTAGCAAACACTCTTAAAATTGTTGCAGAAAAAGGTATAGATGCATTTTATAACGGAGAGATTGCTGAAAAAATAGTAGCAGAATTTCAAGCTGCTGGAGGTATCATGGATAGGGAATCTCTGGCTAATCATAAAGTTGAAGTCTATGAGCCAATTGAGACTGAATATAGAGGTTATACTGTTGCAGAAAACAGACCACCTTCACAAGGTATGATACTTCTTGAAATGTTAAATATAATCGAGGGATTTAATTTATCCGATTATGAACATTTAAGCCCAGAGGCAATTCATTTGATGATTGAAGCTAAAAAGCGAGTCTTTGCTGATAGAAACGAATATTTAGCCGATCCTCATACCGAAGATATTCCATTGGACACTCTTATTTCTAAGGATTTTGCAGATTCTAGAAGGGATACGATAGATCTTTCCAAAGCTAGTGTTGAAGTGGGACCTGGTCCAGTAATAGCAGAAGGTACTGATACCAGTTACTTTTGTGTTATTGATAAGGAAGGAAACGCACTATCATTCATACATAGTCTTTATAATGGATTTGGTTCTGGATTTGTTGCTGAGGGAACAGGTATTGTATTTAATAACCGACAACAGGGATTTAGATTGGAAGAAGGACACCCTAATACTGTCCAACCTGGTAAACGACCTATGCATACCTTAAATGCTTATATCGTACTAAAAGATAATAAGCCATTTATTATATCTGGTACACCGGGTGCCGATTTCCAACCACAAGGTAATTTACAAATTATTACTTCAATTATTGACTATGGTTTGGGAGCACAAGAAGCAGTTGATGCCCCAAGATGGTATAGTATACCCGGAAGTCATCCACCTACAGTTAATGATCCATTTGAAGTTCAAGTTGAACCTAGGATGCCGGAGTCAGTTACAGATAATTTGCAGGGCAAAGGTCATACTATAACTTGGGGTCAAGAGGGCATAAGTCATGGAATCGTTCAACTTATATGTGTAAATCCTGAGACCGGTGTTTATGCTGGAGCATCTGATCCTCGTGGAGATGGTCACGCATCTGCATTATAAACCTATCCGTCGTCTTCTAAAGTTGAAGTGTCTCCCTCGGGTAGTCCTAATTCACGAGCTTTTAGAAGTCTACGCATAATTTTACCCGATCTTGTTTTAGGCATAACATCGATAAAGTCAATTTCGCGTGGTGCTACTCCAGCAGATAGTTTGTCTCGAGCAAATCCTATTAACTCTCGTCTCAATTGATCAGTAGCTTCATAATCAGGATTTAGGGTAACAAAGGCTTTTACTACTTCCATAGCTATTGGGTCGGGTTTACCTATGACCCCGGCTTCTGCCACAGCTTTGTGTTCAATTAGTGCACTTTCCACTTCAAATGGACCTACTAGATGACCTGCTGTATTAATAACATCATCTGCTCTTCCTTGGAACCAAAAATACCCATCCTCATCAATAGAAGCCTGATCACCAGTAATATACCATCCTTTTTTAAATCGAGAATTATACATTTCATCTTGCTGCCAATAAGCAAACATTTGAGAAGGCCAGCCTGGTCTTACAGCAAGTATTCCACTTTCTCCAGCACCTAATTCATTATATTGGTCGTCTAAAATCCCCATAGTTACACCTGGAAAAGGTTTTCCCATTGATCCTGGTCTAATATTTGTTGTTGCATAATTTGCGCACATAATTGCGCCAGTTTCGGTTTGCCACCAATTATCATGTATGGGCATTTTATAATTTTTATTTCCCCAAACCACAGCTTCTGGATTTAAAGGTTCTCCAACCGAACCAATAAATCGTAGTGAGGAAAGATCATATCTTTGAACAACAGCTTCTCCAGCTCTCATGAGTAGTCGTATAGCAGTTGGGGCTGTATACCAAACGGTTACACCATATTTTTGTATAATTTCGTACCAAGAAGCAGCACTAAATCCACCTTCATAGATAATTTGAGTTACACAATTTGTCCATGGTGCCATCATCCCGTAAGAAGTTCCCGTAACCCAACCTGGATCAGCAGTACAAAAATAAATATCTCCTTCTTTAAGATCTAAAGCCCATTTCCCAGTTAACCACTGTTGAACAACAGCCTGATGGCGATGAAGAACGCCTTTTGGTTTTCCAGTAGAACCTGAGGTGTAATGCATAATTGAAAAGTCATATTGTGTTGTAGGTTCAAGAATAAAATTAGTAGCATCAACATTTTTCATTAAATCTTTGTAAAGTAAAGTTTTTTCATCAGTTTTAATATTTGCAGTGTCAGATTTGTCTATCACAATAACTTTTTGTAAGGTTTTAATATCTGGTAACATAGTATCTATTTTTGATTTTAGTTCTGGAGTTGTAATAAGAAAACTTGCTCCAGCATCTTCCATTCGATCTCTAACAGGGTCTGGTCCAAAAGCTGAGAATAATGGAGCAATTACTCCACCAGCTTTGAGTATTCCCATAGCTGCAAAATAGAGTTCTGGTATCCTATCCATAAAAATGAAAACTCTATCTGCTCTTTGCATACCAAGGTTCTTCATAACTTGGCCAAATTTATCCGATTCTTCTTTAAATTGAGAATAAGTGTAGGTTTCTTCGTCACCATTTTTACCTATCCAAATTAAAGCTTTTTGTTTACCTTTACCATTATTTACATGTCTATCAACAGCTTCATATGCATTATTTAATCCACCGTCAGGAAGCCAATCTAGGCCAGAAAAACCATCTCTATACCAATCAAAATCTTCCCTAGTAGACTGATAATCAATAAGATTTGGAGTTTCTTTCATATCTGATACAGATGGTTTCGTTATTTCTTCAAAAGCCATAGTAGTCCTCCTCAATTCAATGTACAGAAATTCTATATTTCAAGTACCAATGAGTCAATGCAAATTATATAAAGTTTTGTCAGTTTATATGTAGACAGATATTTGATTGCTCATGATAATATAAGCGCACGTAACTTTAATTTAGGAGAAATTATTATGGCTAATATACAATCAGAAATAGTACAAATGAATATAAATGGTGTTTCAGCAGAAGGATATTTATCTAAACCGGGAAATTTAGATTCAAAAGCACCAGGAATTGTAGTAATACAGGAATGGTGGGGTCTTGATGATCATATAAAAAGTATTACTGAAAGATTTGCAGAGCAAGGATTTATTGCATTAGCACCTGATTTATTTCACGGTAGTGTCACGACTGAACCAGATGAGGCTATGAAATTAACACAAGCGATGGATCAAGCACGTGCTAGAGAAGAAATAGACGCATGTGTCGCCTATATACAAAATAGTGAGGATTCATCAGGTAAAGTTGGTGTCGTTGGTTATTGCCTTGGTGGAGGACTTTCAATTCAGAGTGCATGTGAAAATAGTAATATTTCTGCATGCAATATTTATTATGGAGGAAATCCAGATTTAAATTCTGTACAAAATTTAAAAGCACCAGTTTTGGGTATTTATGCTGAAAACGATGAGCGTATAACATCTACAGTACCAGAGCTAGAAAAAGCGTTGAATGATAACGGAATTGTGAATGAAATAATTATATACCCTAATGTCGATCATGCATTTTTTAATGATACAAACATACCGGTTTATAACAAAGAAGCTGCTGAATCAGCTTGGTCTAAAACATTATCTTTTTTCTCCGCAAATTTACGTTGAACTTAGTCCAAGAAAAGGATACCCTAGTATCTTGTGTAAGAGATTAATACAAAGAGGAGATTTTTAATGCGTGGAGGAGATCTTAGAATCAATAGTGAACTCTCACTACTTGATATGGTTATATCTCGAGATAAGGGATCTATAAATGTAGTTGTAGATTTATTGGCTATAATTTCATTTGTAGCAGCAACTGGGTTAGCAGCACAGTTTAAGATTTATTTAAATCCGGCAGTACCCATTACAGGACAAACATTTGTTGTGCTTATGGCAGGTGCAGTTTTAGGTATGAAAAAAGGATTTATTGCCATGAGCCTTTATGCAATTTTAGGATGGGCAAATCATATTGGAGTTTTAAGTTTTTCAATGTTTGCTGGAAGTTTTTTAAGTAAAGGGTATGTTATAGGATTTATAGTTGCAGCAACAGTTATAGGTTACTTTGTAGAACAAGGATGGGGAAGAAATCCTATCCGCCTAGCAGGAGTAATGTTAATTGGTGAAATAGTTATCTATTCTTTTGGATTATTATGGCTTGGTGTATTTATTACATCAGATCAAATATTATCAAATGAAACAACAAGATTAGGACTAGGATATTCTTGGGGTGTAGGAAATTTTTGGATAGGCGATGCGATTAAATTAACTCTGGCTGCAGGTTTAGTTCCAACATTAACAAAATTGATTGATACAATAAAAACAAATGCTAGATAAAGAAGATGTATTACAAATAAGAGTGCCTATACCTGGAAGAGACAGAGGATTAAACCACACCTTAGTTTATCTTGTTAAATCCTTAGATAATTGGATATTAATTGATACAGGACTTGGAACTGATGAAGGGTATAGTTTTTTAACACAATCAATTACTGATTTAGGTTTCAAACCTGACGACATAAAAAATATTCTTATTACCCATGGGCATCCGGATCACCATGGTCTTTCCGAAAGGATGAGAGAATGGACAGGTGCCCAAATTGCCATGCATCAATTGGACGCCAAATCTGAGTTTCGTCGTAGAAATCGAATGGATGTTAATGATGATACATTTAAGATATGGAATACACTTTATGGAATTCCAATTGAGCTAATGCAAAAAGAGCAGAAAGCGGTAGAAAAACATTCAAATGAAGATTACTCTCCATGGCGTTCTCCAGTACCGGAATCAGATATTCTGATAAAAGGAAATGAAGAATTATTTGGGGATCCTACTATAGTTTCAATTTGGACACCAGGCCATTCACCAGGTCATATTTGTGTTTACGACAAGAAACGTAAAGTCTTATTTTCTGGAGACCATGTTCTTCCACGAATTACACCAAATATAAGTATGTATCCGGGAGATAATCATAATCCTTTGGGGCAATATATTGATTCCCTAACTCAAGTAGAAGATTTGGATGTCGAGACTGTTTATCCAGCACATCAAGGTACATTTACTGGTTTAAAAGATCGTGTAGTCGTGATGAAGCAACATCATGAAGATCGAATGCAAGAAATGACTAATGCTATAAAAAATTCTAGCGATGGATTAACAGCATGGCAGGTTGCTTCAAATATTCATTGGAACGTTGGTACTTGGGAAAATATAGGGTTTTGGACTAGGCGTATGGCTACAACTGAAACTTTATCTCATCTTGAGTATATGTATAACAAGAATATAATTAAAAAAACAGAACATAATTCTCAAGTAATATATCAAATTTAGTATATTTTTCCTTCATTTATTTTTTTGACTATTATATCCACCTATAATCGCGCCTAAAAGAGAAAGCCCAAGAATATAAATGAATAATATCGAGGTAATCAATATACCTCCGAGGGAAAAATCATCAGGTACAAGAGACAGAGATTCCCCAAAAACTACTATTGCAATAAAGAAATATAAAAACACTGAAATAGTTATTCCTAGGGATAAAAGCATTGCTTTTAGAGGATCAGATTTTGTTATTGTTCCAGCAATAAACCCTCCAATAAATGGTCCTATTGGACCTGTAAAAAAATGAATAATTGGGGGTAAAATTGCTATAAAAGGTATTAAAGAACCTATTATTATTGCTTGTAAAAATCTTAACATAGAGCAATTATACAATAGCAAAATGTAATTGTAAGTGGGATTTATATGTTATCCTTCTATTAAATTTTGATCACATGAGGTGAAATATGTCAGAACAATATGATATCGCAATTATTGGTGGCGGAATATTAGGACTAGCAACTGCGATGACCATTACAAAAAATCATCCAAATCAAAAAGTTGTATTAGTTGAAAAAGAGGATACATTAGCTAAACATCAAACTGGACATAATAGTGGTGTGATTCATGCAGGTTTATACTATCGACCAGGGTCTCAGAAAGCTTCTTTTTGCGTTGATGGTGCGAGAAATATGAGAGAATTTTGTGATGATCATAATATTAAATATGATTTAGTTGGTAAAGTGGTTGTGGCAACTAACGAAGAAGAAATTCCTCGACTTGAAAATCTTTTCGAACGAGGTACTGCTAATGGTGTAGAGGGTTTAACAATGATTGGACCTGAACGTTTAAAAGAAATTGAGCCTCATGCATCAGGTGTACAAGCAATTCATTCTCCTAATACAGGTATAGTTGATTACATTCAAGTTTCACAAGCTTATGCTACTGAATATCAAGAAGCTGGTGGAGACCTTTTTACTAATTCAGAAGTTGTAAAAATAAATGAAGATCAAAATGGGTATGTATTAACTACTACATCTGGTGAATATAAAGCTAAATATTTAATTAATTGTGCTGGATTATATGCAGATAAGATTGTACGTATGATAGGTGAAAAATCAAATATTAAAATTATTCCATTTCGTGGAGAGTATTTTGAATTAACTGAAGATTCTCATCATTTGGTAAATGGTTTAATATATCCGGTTCCAGATCCTAAATTTCCATTTTTGGGCGTCCATTATACCAGATTAATCAATGGTGGAGTTGAAGCAGGACCTAATGCTGTTTTGGCGTTTGCTAAAGAAGGCTATAAATTCAGCACAATCAATCCAAAAGAATTTCTCGGAACACTATCATTTAGTGGGTTTTGGATTATGGCAGCTAAATATTGGAAAACTGGAATGTCAGAAATGTACAGGTCTCTGAGTAAAAAATCATTTACTCGATCTCTCCAAAAGCTTGTTCCAGAAATTCGGGAGGAAAATTTAGTTTCCACTGAAGCTGGAGTAAGAGCTCAGGCAGTAGATTCTACTGGATTTCTTTTAGATGATTTTAGTATTATACAAACTACTCGGGGTATACATGTACAGAATGCTCCTTCGCCGGCAGCTACATCTTCACTTTCTATTGGAAAATATGTTGCTGATTTAGCACAATCTTCGTTTAGTTTATAATTTTTGCTGTAGAGGAACAATGGATAATAAAATTAGAATTGGAATAGGAGTTGGTGGTTGGCCTTTTCCTACATATCATTCTTCAGAATTTTTTGAATTTGTTAATTTGTGTGAAGAAGTAGGCATAGATTCACTTTGGTTTAGCGATCGATTAAGTGGTAAAGAAAATACCTTGGATCCTGTTATTTCGATTGCAGCTTTGTGCGGTGTAACTAAAAAAATGAAATTTGGTACAAGCGCACTAATTCTACCTTTAAGACAACCTTCGATTTTGGCAAAACAATTAGCAACATTAGATTTTCTTTCAAACGGAAGATTATTAGTTGTAGTTGGACTTGGTCAGGATCAACAAAAAGAATTTGACTTAGCAGGAGTTGTGAAAAAACATCGTGGTCGAATTACTGATGAATCTATAGACGTCATGAGGAAGTTGTGGTCTGGTGAAAAGTGTGAATTTGATGGAGAGTTTTTCAATTTTAAAGATGTTACTTTACTTCCAAAACCCATACAGTCGCCATTCCCGCCGATATGGATTGGTGGGAGAAGTTGGGCTGCTTTGGATAGAGTTGCTAGAAAGGGCGATGGATGGTTACCATCTGCTACGACACCTCAAGAATGTTCATCAGGTATACAATATATAAAATCAAGAATGAATGAAGCTGGAAACGAAATTCCTGACGATCACTATGGAACCTTCATTCCTTTTCATATTAACTCTGATAAACAAGTTGCAGAACAAAATTTTTCGAAACATTTTATATCACGTAGAAACGATATAACCCCTGATAATTATTGTGCAGCAGGTACCTCTGATGATGTATTACAAATGATTAATAACTATATTAATGTAGGGGTTTCGAAATTTGTTATGCGACCTGTTGCGAGTGCAGAAGAATGGAGTAATCAAGTAGAATTGTTGGGTACTGAAGTTCTGCCACGTATACAAACGCCTTTTTCTATTACTGAACTACAAGAACGAGCAGGGGAAACATTATTAGGTAATGTCCATTAATCTATAGGTTTTGACACAGTCCAATTTCCTAAGAAAGCAATTAAACCTGCAAATACACCTACTCCAGATGCCAACATAAATGCATATCGTATATCTGTATCAGCTAATATACCTGCTAGTGATGGAATAAAACTAGAAAATATAGTCACTGCGGCAAATACTAATGCTACAGTTGTTCCTTGAATGTTTGAGTCGACTAAGTCTGTAGCTGATACAACTAAGATTGCCATCATAGGAAACAAGAAAATGCCCATAATAATTATTACGATGGTGAATAGAACAATATTTGATGTAAGAAGGCATATATAGCTCATACCTAAGATTGTCAGAGAAGGAGCTAGAATTAGTTTTCTGTTATATTTGTCTGATAAATGGCCCATTATAGGTTGGGAAATTATGCCTCCAACATTGGCAAGAGTTATATAAACCCCATATCTGAATGGAGAGAAACCTAAATTTTCATCCATGTATATAGGTAGAAATGTTAGCATTGTGCCTTGACCACCAGCAAATCCAGCAGCAATTAATAAAACAATCAGTAGTTTCTTGTTTTTAAATAAGCCCCCAACTCCAGATACAAATTTTGTAAAGGTTAAATTTTCAGATGTCTGCTGTTGAGGAATGTTTTTTAATAGAAAGTACATTAATATTCCAAAAACTATTGCTGGTATTATGCTTATCTGTAATATACTGCTCCAAATTAATGGTGTGTATTTTAGTAAAGCTCCAACTAGAATTGGAGCAGCTGTTTCTCCGATACTTCCACCTGTTCCATGTAATGAAACTGCAAAACCACGTCTATCTGCAAAATTTCTTGAAAGGGAAGCAATTGCAGCTGGGTGGTAAAACGATATAACTACACTAAAAAGTCCCGAAAATATTAGGGCAATAAAAAACGTATTTGATATTCCTAAGAAAAAGGCGAATATTCCCAATATTATAATTGTCAAAGAAAGAATTAATGCGACTTTTTGAGGGTATTTATCACCAACATAACCAGCAGGAATATTTGCAATACCGCCAGCAAATTGTCTTGTTGATGACATAAATCCTATTTGGCTATTTGTTAATGACAAACCTTCTTTTATTCCAGGCAGTAGTATAAAAAATGCTGCGTTAAACATGTGTTTTAAACCATGGCCAGCTAATATAGTTACAAGCAGTCTTCGTTTTTGTTCTTTAGGTATAGATATTTCGTTCATATGATATTTTAGGATTTATTTTGGTAATCTGATTTTGCTTTTTCTAAGGCTTCTGTTCGCATTTTTTGAAGTTCTTCTGATTTGTTACGGGACCATTGCATAGAATTATTTAGAGCTCTTACGGATCCTTGAAATTGTGGCATTACATATCTTGCAAGTAATTCATAGCTATGGAAAACTTGTTCTTTAGTTCCCCATTCAGTGGCTTGAATCATAATTCCACCAAATCCACCACTTTCTTCATCTAGGCGATTTATTGTATCAATCAAATCGTCTGGGGTTCCTACGCACCAAGCTCCTCTTTCAACCATTGCGTCAATAATCTTATCGGCACTATCATCCACTGTAGATGGATGACCTAGGGTTTTTTCAAAGTATTCCCTTTGATACCTTCCTGCATACTCTCTTGCTTGAGCGAATGCTTCTTTTTTCGTGTCCGCCAGAAAAACATGTAGGACTAAGCGCCATTCTTTTCTATCTACTGTTTTGTTATGTTCTGCTGCAGTTTCTTCTGCGATTTTCCAGAAGTCACTTAAATTAGTAGCAATGCTACCGCCACGAGGTATGCTTACTGATAAAACCCCTAAACCGTACTTGCCAGCTGCTACCATACCCGAAGGTGATTGAGCAGCTGCTACGGCTACCTCAAATCGTGGTTGTGTGTAGGGCCTCATTTGTAATTGTCCTTCATTCATAGAAAACCAATCAGTTTTGCATGTAACAGGTTCTTCTGATTCAAGCAGTTGCATAATTACGTTTAGCGATTCATCCATTCGTGGTCTTTGTGTGGTTGGATCTATACCCAACATATAGGCATCTGTAACAAGTGCTCCAGGGCCAACTCCTAACATTGTTCTTCCTTTTGTTAGGTGATCTAACATAACCATTCTATCGGCAACTATTAATGGATGATGATAAGGAAGACTTGTAACTCCAGTTCCTAATCTAATGTGTTTTGTTCTTTCTGCAGCTGCAGCGATAAAGACTTCAGGAGATGCTATTATTTCCCAACCTGCACTATGATGTTCTCCAATCCATGCTTCGTCATATCCTAGATGATCTAAATACTCGACAAGTTCTAAATCTCTTTGTAATGATAGAGTAGGGTTTTCATCTTTCCAATGAAATGGAGCAAGAAATATGCCAAATTTCATTCGATCAGGTAACATTATATTCTCCTTAGCAGTTCTAGGGATTCCGCAATTAATTATGCAAGTCTACCACGCTATGTTAATAGGTACAATATAAAAACAACTTGCTCTGGGAAATTGCTAATGGTATTCTTTTCCTTTATCATCGGGGCGTGGCGCAGCCTGGAAGCGCACCTGCATGGGGTGCAGGGGGTCGCTGGTTCAAATCCAGTCGCCCCGAGGTGGTTTTCTAAGACCTTTTAGTAGGAGAAATCGTGTCGGAAGGAAGAAAATTTACATCTGTAAAAGTTTCAAAAAATAATAACACTACTTCTATATTAATAGACTCTAGTGTGTTTTCTAGATTGGATTACAAAAGTATATGTGCTGAATTTGAAGAAATTTGTAGTGATATTAATCAAGACAATGAAACAAATGTAGTTGCACTACGTATAGAAAATACTAACAAGTTGTATTCTCTAAAGGCTATAAATTTTGATAATATTAATTCTATTGAAAATTATAGACTCGCATCAAAAGTAGATAAAATCCAATGTCCTGTTATTGTGGTAATGGATGGATACATATTTGATAATCTTTTAGAAATAGCATTGAGTGGAGACATCAGGATTTGTACTATAGATAGCGTATTTGGTTTAAAGCAAATTAATAATGGATTTTTACCTTGGGATGGAGCAACACAACGATTGCCTAGAATAATAGGTAAATCAAAATCAGTAGAGATGATGTTATCTGGTGAGATTATTACATCAGAACAAGCTATTAAGCTAGGATTGATTAACTATATGGTTTCACAATCTGAAATTGAAACGAGTACTGCAAAATTAATAACAAAATTAGAATCTCTTGCGCCGATTGCTTTAAGATATGTAAAAGAGGCAGTCAAAGAGGGTTTTGATATGAATATAAGACAAGGATTTTTGTTTGAATCTGATTTAAGTATATTACTTCATTCTACTGATGATAGAAAAATAGGACTGGACAGTTTTAAGACAAAAGAACCTCCTAATTTTATTGGTGAATGAAGGATATATATAAGATATGGTGAATAAAGGGGAAAAGCTTAAACTTGATTTGCATACACATATATGGGAGGCATCAAGTTTTGAAAAACCTAGTATAGATACTGCATATAAGGTAATAAATCAGTGTAAAAAAATTGGTATAGATGGAATAGCGATTACTGATCATGACCATGCTCACCCAGAGTTATTAAAAATTTCTTTTGAATATTACAAAATTTTTACTAAACATTTTCCAAATGAAATAGTCGTATTTCCTGGCAGAGAAATAGAATTACATATGAAACATGATTATTTCCAAACATATGAAGTTGGAGAATTTATGTTACCGAACGGTAAGTTATTTAGAAATTATTGTCATCCTGGTCACCCATCCCAGCAAATAGAAATAAATCATATTCAGTCAATTGAGGTTAATAATTCTATTCACAATTGGCATATAAATAAAAACCAAGTGTATGAATTAGCAGATAAACATAATTTAATTTTAACTGAGGTTAGTGACGCTCATGAAATCAATGATATTGGTAAAAATTATATTGAAATACCATTAGAAGATTTGTTATCTTCTGGAATCGATTTAAATAAATTGCAAATTCAAGGATGGGAAAACCATAGATCAATTTAGCACAATTATTTATGAAAAAGATAATAATATAGGCATTGTTACTCTTAATAGGCCTAAAGTTGTTAACGCTTTTAATACTACGATGCGAGACGAACTGTATGAAGTTCTAACAGCAATTACACTTGATACTGATATTGAGGGTATTTTGTTAAAAGGTACCGGTTCAAAAGGATTTTGTGGAGGGGCGGATTTAACTGAATTTGGTACGGCTCCATCTCAACATATAGCTCGAAATATTCGTAAAGAAAGAGACTTATGGGAAGTATTTATGACATTACCAATTCCTATTGTTTGTATACTTCATGGATACACATTTGGTTCTGGGGTGGAAATTGCTATGTTATGTGATGTGCGAATAGCAACAGAAAATACGATTATCAGTTTACCAGAAACAGGACTTGGAATTATTCCTGCTGCTGGAGGAACACAAACTATTCCTCGTCAAATAGGTTTAGGACATTCTTTGGATCTTTTGTTGCTAGGAAAACAAATAGAGGTAGATAAATCTTTGGAAATAGGATTGATAGATTATTGCATTGAAGAAAATCGTATCGTTGAGTTTGCTCATAGTTTATTAGATAGTTTATGTAGTAACCCAAGAGAATTAAATCAGTTAACAAAATCAATTATTTCACAGGGATTAGAACTCTCTTTAGCACAAGGATTAGATTTAGAAGCTAAAAGGTGTATTGAATATATTATCGAAACTGGACAAGGGTGATAGAATTGATACTTGCGTCAGATATTTTGTGTAGTCAATGGAGGTTAGTAGATGAATACTGTCGAGTTTTTGCGACTATCAAGTGAAATTGTTCCTGATAGAACGGCAATTATCTTTGAAGATAAGAGAATTGATTTCTCTACTTTACAACAAAGAGTAAACAAACTTGCTGATTCATTGAGCAAATTAGGTGTAGTTCCTGGAGATAGGGTATCTACTATACAAGTAAATTGTAACGAGCATATAGAGGCATATTTTGCAATTACAAGTCTGGATGCTATTTATGTTCCAGTCAATTTTCGCGTAAAGGATGATGAACTAGAGGTTATGCTATCGGATAGTAAGCCAAAAGCAGTATTTGCAGGTTCTAGATATCATGAATTAGTTAAGCAAGCTACAAAAAATAATAATGATGTTGAATTATTTATATCAATGGATGATGAATCTGATGGTTGGATTAATTATGATAATTTGATTCGAGATGGGGAATCCGACGACAGATTTCCTGAATATGATGATGATGATACCAATATAATTATGTATACCTCAGGGACAACAGGTGCTCCAAAAGGTGTAATGTTAAAACACGATAGCTTTTCTTCTTATATTCTTGCCAATGTAATGCCAGCTGATCCTGATGAGGAAGAAAAAAATATATTGACTGTTCCCTTACATCACATTGCGGGAATGCAAGCTGTAATTTCTGCAATCTACGGTGGAAGAACATTAGTTATTCAGAGACAATTTGAACCACGTGATTGGATGAGATTAGTTCAGGAAGAACAAATTAATCGAGCAATGATGGTTCCAACCATGCTTAAAGCAATTTTGGATCATAAAGAGTTTCAGGATTTTGATATATCAAGTTTAGGAGTAATAACTTATGGCGCCGCTCCTATGCCTGCATCTGTCATTAAGGATGCAATAGCCAAACTTCCTGGAACCCGTTTTATCAATGCTTTTGGTCAAACAGAAACCGCTTCGACTATTACCATGTTGTCTCCAGAAGATCATGAAATTACTGGAACACCTGAAGAACAAGAAATCAAGTTGCAAAGGTTAAGCTCTATTGGTAAACCATTAGATGATGTAATTGTTCAGATAGTCGATGAGGATGGTAATGAAGTAAAACAAGGGGATGTGGGAGAAATTGTTGCACAAGGTCCAAGGTTAATGAAAGGATATTGGAATAAAGAAGATGCAACTAATGAAACTATCAGAGATGGTTGGTTATATACTGGAGATTTAGGATATATGGATCCGGAAGGATATATCTTTTTATCAGGTAGAGCTAAAGATTTTATCAAGCGTGGTGGCGAAATGATTGCACCAGATGAAGTTGAAAATATCATTCTTACACATTCAAGTATTGATGATGCTGCTGTGATTGGGATTAATGATGAGTATTGGGGGGAGCGAGTAAGAGCCGTAGTGGTTTTAAAACCAGGTATGTCAGTAGAGCCCCAAGAAATAATCGACTATTGTCATGAGCGATTAGCGAGTTATAAAAAACCTGAGTCAGTTATTTTTACCAATGAGATTCCTAAGAACCCCATGGGTAAAATATTGAAACGCGAACTTCGTGATATGTATCCAGAACCAATAGAATAAAGTAATTATTTCTCTTCTTCAGGGACAACACTCTCAGCAATAATTTCTACGAGATCTTTAGTTTGTTTATTTTCTTGAACACCTTTTGATTGTATTCCTTCAGCGAACATTTGATAACAAAATGGACAAGAAACACCCAATGTTTCACCTTCGGTATCAAGAAATTGATCGATTCTCATATGGTTGATTCTTTGACCTCCACTGTCTTCCATCCACATATGTCCGCCACCTGCACCGCAACAAAACCCTCTTTCGCAGTTTCTTTCCATCTCGTGAAGTTCTAATCCAGGGATAGCTTTTGAAATATTTCGTGGTGCATCATAAACTTTGTTATGTCTTCCGAGGTAACAAGAGTCATGGTAAGTCATACTAATATCAACACTTTTAACAGGTTTTAGTTTTCCGTTTTGAATTAATTCATCAACAAATTCAGTATAGTGATAAACTTTGTAATTACCTCCAAGTTGTGGATATTCATTTTTGATATTGTTAAAACAATGTGGACATAGTGTAACAATTTTTTTGAATGAATATTGGTTTAATGTTTGAATATTTTGTTCAGCCATCATTTGGTACAGGTATTCATTTCCAATTCTTCTGGCAGGATCTCCAGTACAACCTTCTTCATTTCCTAGTACAGCAAATTTAATATCAGCGACGCGTAAAATAGAAGCCATAGCTCGTGGTGCTTTTTGATTAGCTTCGTTTAATGCAGAAGTACATCCTACCCATAAAAGAACTTCTGCTTCATTTTCATCGGCAAATGTTGGAATATCCAAACCCTCCATCCATTCTGTTTTGGAGGTTTGATTTCCACTCCATGGATGTCCTCTTTGTTCCATGTTTAATAAAACACCTTCTGCTCCCTCAGGCATACTGGCTTGTTCCATTACTAGATATCTACGCATATCGACAATGGAGTCAACATGTTCAACCATAACAGGGCATTCTTCCATACATGCACCGCAGGTAACACAATCCCAAACTGCTGATTCCTTTAGCATGCTATTTTCTGTAAAGAGACTTGGTTCTTGATAGGTTTCTTGTGATTTTTGTGCACTTATTATAGATGCACCTGTTTCCATGACGTGCTCTTTTATACCTTCAGCAATATGCATTGGAGATAGAAGTTTCCCACTAATATTAGCAGGGCAGTTATCTGTACATCTTCCACAAACTGCACATGCATATCCGTCTAAAATAGATTTCCATGAAAACCCTTCTGTTCCTCCAGCACCAAAAGTTTCAGCTGTTTCAAAGTCAGGCATTGGTTTTAGAGTTCCTCGAGCTTGCATGGTAGTAAATAATACATTTACTGGAGCTCCAACCATGTGCATGTGTTTCGATATAGGAATATAAACAGCAAATCCCAAAATAATAATCAGGTGCAACCACCAAAAAAGGGCTTGTAAATTACTTGCAGTTTCTCCAGTTATTCCCATATCAATAAATAGATTTCCTAAAGCTCCACCAATTGGTGTATCGGCTGCAGGACCAGTCCCACCAGCAGCTACAAAAAATCCTTCTGTAATCAGTGTAAAAAACATAAGTCCATAGATAGCGGCAACAATAATGATGGATTCTTTGGCTCTTGTTAGGTCAAAAGAAAGTCTATGAGGCCTCGCAACCCATCTTCTATATAGAGCCCATGATAGTGAAAATATTATTAGTACGGCTACAAAATTTAAAAGTGAAGCAAAGAATTTCACTCCAGTTTCTGTTAATAATGTTTCAGAAAATGGATGCCATGCTGTATCACCAAAAATAAAAATTACATAGCTTATTGAGAATAGTACAAAACCATAAAATATAATTGCATGACCGAGACCAGCCATATCTTTTAATGAGAATCGTTGCATAACTCTTTGTTGGCCTAGGACAACTATAAGCATTTTTAGTATTCTTTTTATCGGTTGATCTAATCTGTTTTCTTTTCTACCAATTAGAACCAGTCGAAATACTCTTTGCCATAAAATGAAACCAGCTAAACCAAATGAAACTAGTGACACTATCAACACCAGTAATGCATTGGATATCCCAAAAAGACTCTCAGGTGGAACCATTATTACCTCCAGTACCAAACACCAATATTACGTAATTTATATATTCTATCATAATCTATTACATATTGTTTAGGTTCAATTCTTGACTGGAGGTTTAGCCATTATTGCTGCAATTAAGCACAATAGTGGCAATAATGTGAATACATTTGTTGTTAATTCAAACGAATTTGTTGTATCA
>Ga0111541_10000251_pt1 | contig 17476 bp, 19 predicted proteins | sample Knorr_S7_td_DCM__FD_83039 | JGI IMG/M metagenome (GOLD analysis project Ga0111541, IMG submission 83039) | Marine microbial communities from Southern Atlantic Ocean transect - Knorr_S7_td_DCM_ad_131m_LV_B (version 2) (version 2) | ecosystem: Environmental > Aquatic > Marine > Oceanic | place...
CTTAATCATTGTGAGCAAATATTCACTGTGCCAGGCATTGCTTGGGCTGAGATGGGCCCAGGAGATATGCACATGTCTATGGGCTTGATTAGAGGTGATCACGATGATGAAAGGGTAGAAGATGCAAGAACAAGAGTAAATGCTGCATGCAAAAAAAATGGAGTAAAATTTCTTGGTGGGGTTCATGGAGAGGGCGGAAAAGTAGAAGCTTTGAAAAGAGTCATTGATACTGGAGCAAGAATTATATCTGGAGGTGATCCTGAATTAGCAGAGGAAGGAAGAAAATACACCAAAAGAACTATGCAATACTAAAAGGAGAAATAAATGAAAGTAAAAAATGTAGATCACTTCTTAGTAAATCCTGGTTGGGGAAAGAACCTCCTATTTGTAAAAGTTACAACCGATAATGGACTAGTTGGTTGGGGAGAGTGCTACACACAATCTGATAGAGATAAAACAGTGGTTGTTCATATTGAGCATTTAGCATCTTATCTTATTGGAAGAGATCCATTTGAAATTAAATATTTTAATCAAATAGTGTTTGATGACTATTCATCAAGAAGAGGTTCTATGGAAATTTATTCTGCTTTAAGTGGAATAGAGCAAGCGCTTTGGGATATATGTGGAAAAGCAACTAATCAGCCAGTATATAAACTTTTAGGAGGACCTTGTAGAGGAAAACTTAGAGTATATGCAAATGGGTGGTATGCTGGCTCAACTAAGCCTGAAGACTATGCTGAGAAAGCTAAATTAACTGTAGACCAAGGATACACTGCTCTTAAGTTTGATCCTATTCCAGGACCATTTAGATCTATAATTTCTAGCAATAATATGAAGCAATCAATTGAAACTGTTAGACAGGTAAGGAGTGCTGTTGGTGATGATATAGATTTATTAATTGAAGTTCATAGAAGATTTTCTCCAATGACTGCAATTAAATTTGCAAATCAAATAGAAGAATTTGATATTTTTTGGTTTGAAGAGCCGTGTCCTCCAGAATTTCTTGATAACTTATCCGAAATTAGGAGCTCTATAAATATGCCTGTAGTTACTGGAGAAGCATTATATACTAAGAATGCTTACCCAGATGTCTTTTCAAAAAGATGCGCAGATATAATAAATCCTGACGTTGCTAATACAGGAGGAATTCTTGAGTTAAAAGAAATAGGCGCAATGGCTGAAGCAAATCAGGTAGCAATGTCACCTCATAATTATAACTCTACAACCATTGCTTTGGCTTCAACCTTGCAAGCTGCTATAACTATGCCTAATTTTTTAATAACAGAGTATTTTTTACCATTTGAAAAAGTTGGACTAGATATTACTGATAACCCTTTGATACCTAAAGATGGATATATAACACTTAATGATACCCCTGGACTAGGAATTTCATTAAATGAAGATAAATTAAAAAATTATCCTTACAAAGAATTTAAAAGGTCTCTTCCTAGTAGAGCAAACGAAGGTTTTTATGGAGGAGCATGGCCAGATAATACTGGAACGAACTAAATATTAAGGCTGGGACTGAAGACCTTTCCTAGCTTCAAGCATATCTACCTCTCCTTTAATTCTTATATCATACATGGCTTTTTCGTGCTCTAATTGAAGCTCCATTATTTCTTTTTCATATTCAAGCCGCATTTGCATCATTTCTTTTTCCATTTTTAACCTAGATTCTTCCATAGCCATCATTTCTTTTTGCATCTCTTGGTCTAGCTTTCTTCTCTCTTCATCTGCTGCAATTCTTTCTTTCTCAAACTGCATTTCACTTTGTCTTCTTTCTTTGTCCATCCTCATTTGCTCATCCTGCCTACCAAAGTCTTTTCTTTCTCTCTCCCTCTCCATCTCCATCTCTCTCCTAGCTCTATCCATCTCCATGCCCATCCTCTCTCTTTCTCTCTCCATCTCCATCCTCTCTCTTTCTCTATCCATAGAGCCATCTCTATTAGAATTATTGCCTGGCAAAGAGTCTGTAGCATCACAGGAAATAAGAGCAAGAATTGCTATTATAAGAAAAGTTAATGTTGTTTTTTTTGTAATCATATTTTGTCTACCTGTTGAATTAAATTAATTCTATTGTTCTCTGGATCTTCAAAAGTTGCAACTTTTCCTCCCCATTTTTCAAGTTCTGGGGGACGAACAAAGTTTATATTTTTATGAGTAAGTCTTTTATATTCTGCTTCAATATCTTCTGTTTCTAGGTTTAATATTACTCTGTTAGGATCCTTAGATTTTCCACTTACTTCAGAATGCTCAGCAATATAGAATTTAAAATTATCTTTTAGAAAATATGCTGACGTTTCTTTTTTTTTGGTAACTTTTGTATTAAAAATAAATTCATAAAAATCTAATAAATTTTCTAATTTCTCAGTCCAAATTATTATCCCTATTGGCTTCATTTTAAGTTAAAAATATATGGATATTCAGGTGTTTTTTTCATACCTGCTTTTTCATAAGCTTTTATTGCACTTATATTGTTGGTGTGAACATGAAGCTTAATTGCAACCACCTCTTTATTTTTTTTAGCTAACTCAACAACCTCGTTGTGTAGCTTTTGAAAAACGCCTTTGCCTCTATAATCTTTATCAACACATACATTTTGTATCCACCAAAAAAAACCATTTCTGCTAACGCTTCTTTCAAAAGAAATTCTTAGTGCCCCAATGATATTATTGGAGTTTTCTGCAACTAAATAAAATCCTTGTTCAGGATTATTTAATATATATTCAACACCTAATTTGCCTAATTTATCTGGATATGGCTCATCTTCAATAGTATGCTCCATATCTATTTGCAAATTCTGCAATTCTTTTAAATCTTGTAATTTTGCAATTCGAACAGTATCTTCATTCATATATTCTATTAATTTTTATTAAAATATGTTTTATCCTAAACTAACCTAAATACTTTGCAAAGGAGAATTATGAAAGTAGCTTTAGTTGCTCACGGAGACAATCCGCCATTTCTAAAAGATTTATTTAATGGAGAAGGTTTTGAGCTAATTGAAAAAGAATGTACAAATGAAAAGGAATACATTGAATTACTCAAGGATGCTGATGGAGCTCTAATATATATTCACCCTCCTACAACTAGAAAAGTTATGGAAGAGACCAATCAACTAAAAGTTATTAGCAGAGGGGGAGTTGGAGTAGATTCTGTAGATCTTGATGCAGCTACTGAGTTAGGAATTTGTATATGCAATACACCTGGAATTAATACTACAGAGGTTGCTGATCATGCAATGGCATTACTATTATCTTTAACAAGAAAAATTAGGGAACAAGATGCTTTGGTAAAAAAAGGTTATTGGGCAGATAGGACAGAGCTTGTTCACCCATATAGATCAGAATTAGGGAGAATTGCTGGTAATGTTGTCGGTATTATTGGTCTTGGAAACATTGGAAAAGCATTTGCTACAAGAATAAAAGGTTTTGGGCCTGAAAAAATTATTGCATACGATCCATATATTGATAGAACAACAGCTGATTTATTTGGAGTTGAATTAGTAGAATTAGACACTTTACTTAAAGAATCGGATTTTATTACGCTTCATGCTCCTTCAACAGAAGAAACGCATCATATTATTAATGAAGATGCATTCAACAAAATGAAGAGTAGTTGCATATTAATTAACTGCGCAAGAGGTCCCTTGGTAGATCCTTCTGCACTTTTTAATGCATTAAAAAATAATATAATTCCTGGCGCAGGAATTGATGTAACTGAAAAAGAACCAATATCATCTGAAGATCCATTATTATCTTTAGATAATTTAATCATAACTCCCCATACCGCTGGATCTTCAAGTGTTTCAAGAGAAGTAGGAACAAGGAAGCAAGCAGAAAATGTTATAAAAATTTTGAAAGGCGAAGCTCCTCATGGATTAGCTAATCCTGAAGTAATTAAAACTATTGCTTTAATGAAAACAAAGGAAAATAATAGATGGAGTAATATGGATTTATTTGATACTTCATTAAATGTATAAGGAGGGAATATGGCGATACATAGAAAAGAAAATTTAATTGCTGATTCTAATGAAAATGGCATTAAATTAACTTCACTTTCTGGGCCAGAAAGAGGAGATAAAATGATCACAGTAAAAGAAATATTTATCGATCCTGGCGCAGATATTCCAGTTCATTTGCACCCTGATGTTGAAGAGACACACTTCTTGGTAGATGGCGAACTCACAGCAATTTTAGGTGATAATGAATTTGATATGAAAAGCAGAGATTGTATGTTGGCTCCTGCAGGAATGCCTCATGGAATGAAAAATAATTCCAATAAGACTGCAAGATTAATTGTAATGTTTCCAAAAATTAATCCTCAAAGAGAGGTAGTTGAAAATCATAAAACTACACCTGGTATTCCTGAGAAATATGTATCAATTAGAGAGCAAATGGAACCTTATGAGTTTTCTCCTGGAATAATGAGATATGATATGGTTGGAGATTTTTCGGGTGCAAAATCTAGTTATTTTTCAGAATTAAATTTTAGTCCCGGCTCTGGTGCCCCAAATCACTATCATCCTTATCACGAAGAATCAATGTACTGCCTGGAAGGAAAACTGAATGCGGTCTATTTTGAAGAAAATAATATTGAATTGAGTGCAGGGGATATGTTTACTGCAGAAGTAGAGGCAAGGCACGGATGTAACAATCCATTTGAGAGCAAAGGAACTTTATTAGCAATTCACTGTGTTTTAAATCCACCTCCAAGGGTGGAGTGTGACTGATGACAACAATTAAGTTATCAAAAGATCTTCAAAACCCAAGAGGTGTTTATTCGATACCAGTTACACCATTTAAGGATAATGGCGAACTAGACATTAAATCCCTTAAAAGTTGTATTGAATTTTGTTTGGATAAAGGTGCCCATGGAATAGTTATGCCAGTTAATGCTAGTGAAGTAGCAACATTAACAGATAATGAGAGAGACCAAGTGCTAAAAGAAGGAATAAATACTGTCTCAGGTTCTGTTCACTTTGTTGCAGGTGTTACAGGAAGTTCTGTTGAGCAAGTAATAGAAAGAGCAAAAATTTCTCAGGATTTAGGAGCCGATTCTATTATGACTATGCCATCAGTTAAAATTTCTTCTGCTCAATATATTTATGATTATTTTGGAGAAATTTCTAAAGCTGTAAATATACCAATTTGGATACAAAACAATGATGCTCAGGGTAAATTGGTTCCAACAAAAGTAATAATCGACTTAATTAATGATTTTGAGAACATAATTTACCTTAAAGAAGAAAGTGGATTTGCTGGACATGTAATTACTGAGGTTGTAGAAAAATTAGATGATAAGTGCAAGTCTATTATGGGTGGTATTGGAGGTACGTTTTTATTAGACGAATATAGAAGGGGTGCTAGTGGCACAATGCCTGCAGGACATTTTACAGACATAGTGGTTAGTATATGGAATGCTTTAGATACACAAAAAAAAGATAAAGATGGAAATTATGAAATTAATGATAGAGCAAGAATATTGTGGGAATCATTATTACCATCCCTTAATTTTGAGCGTAGATTTGGCGTTACAGCATATAAATGGGTTTTCTGGAAAAGGGGAATAATTGAAAGCCCTGTAACAAGATTTCCTTCAACAAAACCCTTTGATAGCTCAGATCAACTGGAATTGCAAAAGATTATGGATAGATTAAGCCCGCTTATGACCTAAGAATTTTTTGTGTTGTCTCTATAAATTCCTTAGCGCCATTCATTAAATATCTGTTGGCGCTTCCTATTAGGAAATTGATCCCTTTGTCATTCCAATATTTTGCCTGATTAGCATCTGCAACAAGTGTTCCAGGGTGTTTTCCTGCTTCAATTATTTTAGGAATCATTTGTTCCATGGTTGATCTGACTTTTTCATGAGTTACTTCCCCATGAACACCTAATACAGAAGATAAGTCTCCAGGGCCTAAAAATATACTGTCTACACCATTTAAAGATATTATCTCATCCTGATTTTCAATTCCTTCCAGAGTTTCAATTTGAAGAGCCACAAATATTTCCTCATTACTTGTTTTGACATGTTCTGGGATAGGTATAGTGCCATATTTTCCTGTCCTTGAGGCGCTAAAAAGCCCTCTTTTCCCATCCGGAGGGTATTTACAGCTATCTACAACCCTTTTACCATCTTCAGCATTATTTATAAGAGGTATTAACACTCCCTGCGCTCCAGCATCAAGGTATCTTTGTAAATTTTGTTGCATATTCAGCCCAGCTCTAACCATTGGGGTTATATTTGATAGTTCTGCAGCTCTGATCATATTTTCAGCTGTTTCATAATCAGTAACACTATGCTCGCAATCTATCATCACATAATCCATTCCTAGCCATCCTAGCATTTCAACAGTTGAAGGTGACGGTGTACTTACAAAAGCACCCAAAGTTATCTCATTATTTTCTAATTTTTGCTTCATTGAATTCTTTTTCATAACTTCCTCCTCTTATATGAGTTAATATTAGTTTGCTATTAAACAGAACACAATGCAAAATTTATATTATGAAACTGACATCAATAAAAAATAACTATTCAGAGGTAGAAATACTTGGTTGTTTTTTAAAATCTTTCAAAGTTAATTCCGGATCAAATAAATATGAATTGTTAGGTTATGATGAAAAGAATCATGCAATGTCATTTATTATGGCACCTTGGGCCAATAGAATAAAAGATGGAAAGTTAGAATGCAGCAAAGGTATTTTCGATCTATTAGCGTCCAATCCATTTGAAATTCAGCATGCAATTCATGGTACTGCAATTTTTTCAGATTGGGATTTAGATGAATCTAGTGATTCTTCAGTTTTAATTTCTACTAAGCTTTCAGAACCTTGGCCTTATGAAGGTAAAGTAGAGCTTAAAATTTATCTTGATGGGCCGAGCTTAAGGCAAGAGTTATTAATAACCAATTTTGATTCAGAAATAATGCCATTTTCAATGGGGTGGCATCCTTGGTTTAATAAATATTTAGGATCAGAAGAAGTTGAAATAATATTCGATGCTGAATATAAATGGGAAACTACTAATGATAGTATTCCAACATCAAAAAAGATTGTTACAGATGAAATTGTTGATGCAAAAAATGGTTTTTCTCCAAAGCCAGGCACACTTAATGAATGCTATAGATTAAAAGATAAAACCAGCGCTTACTTAAAATGGCCTGAATTAACATTAAAAATTCAATCTTCTGAGGAATGTGGCCATTTAATGGTTTATACTCCTAAAGAGCCTCTTAGTAACTTAATATGTGTTGAGCCGCAGACTGCTACAATAAATCCTTTCCAATTGTATGACGATTTGGTCGATGACACAGGTATACTATTTATTGAGCCTGGAAAAAATCATTTAATTTCTACTAACTGGTCTTGGTGAGAAAATATGTTTCGATTAATTAGATTTATAAATATTCTTAAAACTTTGAGAAATTCCTTTAAGTATTTTTTTAATGATGAAATTCCCTTTAAATATAAACTTTTGCCTATATTTGGATTAATTTATTTATTAATACCTCTAGATCTATTGCCTGAAATTAGAATTTTAGGAATAGGATTAATTGATGATTTATTTATTCTTTATATTGCATGCTATTGGTTTGAGAGACTATCAAATAAATATCTTGAATCAAAAGAATACATTGAAACAGATTATGAAGTTAAAAATAAAAAAGAAGAGGACGATTAAATCAATCCTCTTCTTTTTATAATTATTTAATTTCTAAGCATTAAAAGTCAGGTAGTATTCCCATGGGTGAGGTCGAGTTCTTACTTGATCTACTTCCGTCTCTCTTTTATATGAAAGCCAAGCTTCTAGCAGATCACTAGTAAAGACATCTCCCTTAAGCAAAAATTCATGGTCCTCTTCAAGCGCATTTAATGCACCTTCAATGCTATTTGGAACCTGTTTTAATTTTGCTTGTTCTTCTTCAGGCATACTGAAAAGATCATCGTCTAGTACATCACCAGGGTCAATTTCATTTTCGATACCATCAAGACCCGCCATTAACATTGCAGGGAAAGCTAAATAAGGATTACAAGTTGGATCTGCAGATCTGAACTCAATTCTTTTAGCTGCCTTATTGTCTGGGTCGTACATTGGCACTCTGAATGCTGCACTTCTATTTCTGGCTGAAAGACCTAATATTGTAGGTGCCTCGAAACCAGGAACAAGCCTCTTATAGCTGTTTGAAGTTGGTGCACACAACCCCATTAGAGCTTGTCCGTGTTTAATTAGACCACCAATATAATTCAATGCTAATTTACTTAATCCAGCATATTCATTTCCGGCAAATAAAGGCTTTCCATCTTTCCATATACTTTGGTGAGTATGCATACCTGTACCATTGTCGTTATAAATTGGTTTAGGCATAAATGTAGCAACTTTGCCATAACTTTGTGCAACATTCTTAACAACATATTTATACCTCATAACTTTATCAGCCATTGAAAGCATAGTATCGTACCTCAAATCAATTTCACCTTGACCTGCTGTTGCAACTTCGTGATGATGCTTTTCTATATGGAATCCAAGTTGTTCGACCATTATTCGAACCATCTCACCTCTTATGCCGTGCATAGTATCAATTGGAGCTGCTGGAAAATAGCCACCTTTATAACCAGGTCTTTGCCCAATATTAGGGCCACCATCAATCATTTCTTCAGACCCAGAGTTCCATATACCTTCGTCAGAATCAACTTTAAAGTAAGCCTCGTTTTCCTTTTGGAAAAATTGCACTGAATCAAAAACAAAGAATTCTAATTCAGGCCCCCAATAAGAAGTATCACCAACCCCTGAATCTTTTAAATATTGCTCAGCTTTAATTGTAATGTATCTAGGATCTCTAGAATAATGATCATTGCTTAGCGGATCTCTAATATCAGCAATTATTGATACAGTTTTTTCTTCAAAAGGGTCAACTTTAGCTGTTTCAGCATGAGGAAGAAGAAGCATATCTGATTGTTCAATAGATTGAAAACCTCTTACACTTGATCCGTCAAAACCAGTTCCTTTTTCAAATAAATTATCGTCTACTTCAGATATTGGCAAAGCAACGTGTTGCCAAGTCCCTGGAACGTCAATAAATTTTAAGTCTAAAATATCGCAATCATTATCTTTCATCAGTTTCAAAATTGATTTAGAAGCTGATAATTTATCTTTTCCTGCCATTTATTCCTCCTTTAAAGATTAATAAAATACTATTAGAATATAATAAGCAAAAGATTGCAATGAAATGTTTCAAAAATGTTGCAATAATGTATTAATTAAGATTAATTCGTAAAAAAATAATGAAGATATTACTAATTACAGATACTCAATTTGGTATGTGTGATGATAATTTGTCATCCGAAAAATGGTCAAAAATAGCTAAATCATGGTCACTTCCTGAAAGCGGGATAGAAAAAGAAAAGCAAAATCTAAAAAATTTTATTGATTTTGCAAATAAAGCGAAACCTGACTTAGTTGTTCATTGTGGTGACATAGTAAATAGAATCAGTAATAGTAACCCATTAAATGAATATTTGGATTTGATAAAAAAATTAAATGATGTGCCAATTTATCATTTGCCAGGAAATCATGACGTTGGAATTGATCCAGAAAATTTGTCTTTAGAGGGATTGAATTTTTACAATGATTTTTTTGGTAATGATTTTTATAATTTAGAATGTAAAAATTTTGAATTAATTTTTCTCAATAGTTCTAAATTTATCAATTACCAAAACACAGATTTATATAAAGAACAAGTTGATTTCATAAAGAAAAAATTAAAAGCTTTTACTTCAAGAAAAAGGATTATTGTTTTTATGCATCATCCTCCATTTATTGATGATAAAGATATTTTAGCCAAAGGTGAAAATCGTATTCATGGAAGAGATATTTCTTATTGGACTTTTAATAAAAAAATTAATGAAGATTTTTTTAATTTATTTGAAAATCATGATTTAGAATTTATATTTACAGGGCACCTTCACATTAATTTAGAAACACAATACAAGAATACTAAAATAATTGTAACTTCTGCCTTAGGTTTACCATTAGGTAATGATCCATCTGGATTTAGGATAATTGAGTTTAAAAATGAAAAATTATCTTATGATTTTTTTAAAATTTAATAAGGTATTTTTCTATTTTTAAATTTTCGCCCAATTTCAGCCATTTCTTCGGTGTCATTCCCCCCAATCATTCCAGAGCCTAACTCATCTATAATATACTTAATTCTTTCTTCTGGGTTCATGGACAAATCATTCCAGCTGGAATAAAAAGTTTTATTATTCTTAAGTAAAGCAGATTTAATTTTCTCCCTAGCTTCGTCCATTACTTTAGGGTAAGGAGGGTCATGGGCATCAGGTAGTCCATATGACATTCCCATATCCCCTGGTCCCCATTCTGCAAATGCAATCCCAGGAACATTAGCAATTTCATCAACATTTTCAACGCAATACCTATCCTCAATTTTTAAGCCTAAGAATAACTCGCCTTCTGGATTCAAAGGCCAAGGATCAGCTTTTCTTACATATTCTTCATTTGACATATTCCATAGTTCTGCTGGTTCTCCTTGACCCCCAGCCCCCCTTAGTCCTTCAGGGATAACATCATTACCTAATTTTTGAAATGGGTACCTGCATGTTGCAACGAATGCTGCAACTGCATCAGCTGATCTAGTATGAGTATTTAATATTCCGTGAACACCAGTACTTAGTACATGTCTTGATTGCCAAGCATTAGCTAAGACTTCACTGACAGTAGTTGCATTTGACGGGAGTGTAGTAATAACTGCCGGAGTCAAGTGACCACTTTTGGTTGGACCACCTGCTTTTAACCCTTTCATAAACTCATGGAGACCTTTTATATCAAAATAATGGTGCTCAAAATCTACTAAAAGGAGATCTGCCCATGTGCCATTCATTTCTTTTCCACAATCAAAAGAAAGCTCATCAGGCTTAGATATATATATTTGTTGGCCTTGTTCTATTAAATCAATAAGTTTGTTAATTCGAGCCATTATTCTTTCCCTTCTCTTATTTTAATAGCTAATTCCTCTAAGAAAATATCTACCATTTGAAGATCCTCTTTTCTTAGAAGCTCTCCAAGAAATACAAGATTGCCTTCAATTAAATAAACCCTATAAAAAGGTTCTCTTCTAGGACAGTCAGCACCGATAGGATTTTTGGTTTCTTCAATAAAATTATTTTTATTTAATATAAAAGTTTTATTAATCCCTAAGCTTTTATCTTGAGTGACTTTATATGGGGGCGGATAATCTGCAAATCCTCTACAAGTTGTTTTTTCTACTTTATCTCCATATGCTTTTATGCCATCTAACGGTTCAATATATTCTGTTTGTTCCTGTGCTGCCTTAAGCCCATCCGTATTGGCTAATTCAACGGTTGGATACCTAATAATAGCAACTTCTCTTCCTTCAGGCGGGGCAAAACCCCATCTTGCGTCAGTTGAATTTGGGAATTCTGCTATTTCAAACCCTTTTTTCATTTTCCAACCAACTGAAGTCGCATCAGACATTTCATAAATAGTATCTGAAGAAGTGAATTCATCTGAACCTGAAGAGCTTCCGCATGCTATAAATAAAACAGAGAATAAAACCAAAATAAAAGACAAAGAATATTTTTTCATAAATTCACACCTGACTATAATTTCAAATTATATTAATGTATAGATAATCTATATCAAATTGGAGAGAAAGGAAATATTATGAGACCCGGTTTTAACATGGGGGTTGATCCAGTTAATTATGAAAAACCTCAGTCAATTGTAGATGAAACATTAGAATTTGCTGCTCAGTTTGGAGCCACAGACTTAATAATTCAGTCATATTTAGAAGGAGCCATACCAGGAGAAGAAAAGTGGGAGCTTGATGATATTTTGTCTTTAAAAAATAAAGTAGAAAGTTATGGTTGTAAAATTGAAGCATTTGAGAATGTTCCTACTAGATTTTATGACCATGTTATGCTCGGAGGCCCAAAAAGAGACGAGCAAATAGAAAATATGATTTACACAATTCGTAATATTGCTAGGTCAGGAGTTTCTATATTTGGGTATAACTGGATGCCTTCAAGAGTTTGGAGGACAGAAAGAGAAATGCCTATTAGAGGAGGAGCCAAGGCAACAGCATTTGACTATAAGATCGTCGAAGAGGGGCTAGAAAATGGATCAATAGTTGATGAAAAACCTTCTCTATCTCACGGAAGAATATATGAAGATGATGAGATGTGGGAAAATCTTGAATATTGGATAAAAATAATAACCCCAATAGCAGAGGAAGAAGGTATTAGGTTGGGGATTCATCCATGTGATCCTCCAGTACCAAAATTAGGGGGAGCTGCAATGCTATTTAGAAGTTTTGAAGCCTATAAAAGGTTGATTGAAATTTATCCATCTGACAGCAATGCAATTGAATTTTGCCAAGGTACTTTTTCTGAAATGAATGAAGATATTTATGAAATGATTAGATACTTTGGAGAAAGAGATAAGATTTTATATGTACATTTTAGAAATGTATCTGCTCAAGTGCCTAAATTTCACGAAGAATTTATTAATACAGGATATGTGGACATGCTAAAAGCCATGGAAATATACCATGATGTTGGCTTTGAGGGTGTATTTGTAGATGATCATGTTCCAGTGGGAGTTAATGACACAACGTGGGGCCATAGAGGAAGAGCTTTTGCAAATGGCTATATTCAAGCAACAATTGATTCGGTAAAAAGAAATGCAAAAAAATGATTTAGTACAAAGATTAGAAAAATGCTATACAGGGGCTGTTTATGATGTTCTTAGAGAGAGAGGGAATAAAAATACTATACTTCCTCACAAAATTAAATCCATTGATCCTTCAAAAAATTTAGCAGGTGAAATATGGACTTGTAGTGGAGAAATTGATGAGACTCTAGACAAAGATACTACGATGCTGAGTTGGACAGAAATGCTTAGCAAAGCTCCTTCAGGTGCAGTCGTAATGTGTCAACCTAATGACGGTACAATTGCTCATATGGGTGAATTATCAGCAGAAACATTAAAATATAGAGGGGTTAAAGGCTATATAGTTGATGGAGGATGTAGAGATGTAGATTTCATTCTAAAATTAGGATTTCCTGTTTTTTGCAAATACTTTACTCCTTCAGATGTTGTATGCAGATGGAAAATTACTTCTTTAGGTGAACCAATTGAAATAGGAGGATTGATAATAAATTCTGGAGATTATGTGTTAGGAGATATCGACGGGGTAGTAGTTATTCCAAGAGAGATTGCTGCGGATGTTATTACTGAAACAGAAGAATATATAAATACTGAAAGCGCCTTAAGAAAAGATATACTTTCGGGCGTTGATCCTCAGGAAGCCTACTTAAAATACAGGGTATTTTAATTTAAAATTTAGTTCTGTATTCTGGCTTGCCTTGAATATCTAATTTAACCCTAAACAAATCTCCGCCTCTATATGCATTAAAGTCATACCCTTTCGGTTCAATGCCGGTTGCTTCTTCTGGAGAACTTCCAGATCCCCATCCAGCACTACTAACATAAAGTTCATTTAAATCTTTTCCTCCAAACATAGGGCAAGAGGTTTGGGTTGCTGGAAAATAAATTTCTCTTTCTAATTTTCCATCAGGGTCAAATCTCATAACCTTTGAGCCCCACCATATTGCTGACCAAATAAAACCTTCTGAGTCAACAGTCATCCCATCAGTTATTCCTTCAGATTCGTCATTAATTTTTACTAAAACTTTTTTATTAGATAAGGCCTTTGTAGTACTGTTGTAATCCCATTGGTATATAGTTTTAGCAAGAGTGTCAGTATTGTAGAATTTGGTTTCATCAGGAGAGAATCCCATTCCATTACATAAAGTTATGCCTTCATCTATTATATCTATAGAAGTATCTGTGTTAACTCTAAAAAGTATGTCACTTTGCCAGTCAGAAGCATCAGTGCCACAGTAAAAACTTCCGTCAGGACCTGAAGTGGCATCATTTATTTTAATTGCGGTGTCTTTTCCTTCAAAATTTCCACTTTGAATCCATTTAAAATCATCATCGGAATGCCATAGCATCACGCCTTCCCATGTTCCTAAAATTAGTCCTCCTCCTTCATTGAATCTGTATCCTCCAACTTCGACACCATCATGAATTACATCATTTGATCCAGTTTCTGGATCATACTTGAATAGCTTGCCACCTTGAATATCTGTCCAATAAAGCTTATTTTCTTCAGGGTTCCATACCGGACCTTCCCCTACAATTGCACCTGGAGAGGCTAATTTTTCAATGTGATATTCCATGAGACTCCTTCACTTAATAGATATGATTATCTATATTATCAGGATATATTTATATCGTGTATACTTTGAAAAAAATTATTAAAAGGGGTTAATTTATGGGTACTCATGATAATAAAGTAGCAATAGTGACCGGAGGAGCTCAAGGTATTGGAAGAGGAATAGTTGATGTGCTGTCCTCTGAAGGAGCAAAAGTATGCATAGCTGATATTTCAGATAAGCACGGTCAAGAAGCTGCAGAAATTATAAATAAAAACGGGGGTTCAGCGATATTTGTAAATGCTAATTTTGAAAAGTCCGATGTACCTGAAAAAGTTGTTAATGAATGTGTAAGTGCTTTTGGGGGAGTAGATATTCTTGTTAACAATGTTGGCATTCAGCCACCCTCTTCTTATAAAAACGTAGAAGAAACTCCTGAAGATATATGGGATGCAATTTTAAATGTTAACTTGAAAAGCTACTATTTAATGTCTAAATATGCAATTCCTCATATGAGAAAGAATAGCAAGGGCGCTATAATTCATATTGCTAGCGTGCAAGGCCTTCAATCTATGCGAGGAGTTCCTGCTTATGCTGCCAGCAAAGGAGGAGTGTTATCTTTAACAAGAAATATGGCTCTTGATTATGCAAAAGAGCAGATAAGAGTGATGGCAATTTGCCCTGGAGCATTTAATACTCCATTGCTAAGAAACTCGATGGCTGGAGATATTGAAGAAGGATTCAAAACAATGGGAGATGCTCATCCAATTGGTAGAATTGGTCAGCCTGAAGAGATTGGTCATGCGGCATCATTCCTGTGCAGCGATAAAGCTTCATTTATTACCGGAGAATATTTAGTTGTAGATGGTGGAATGATGGCTTGGGGGAATTGGGATACTGGCGACCAAGGAGAATAATTTATTGATTTAATGAGCTCTTAAAAGAATGACATAATTCTAAAGACTCTTGCTCACTAAGGCCTTCGCATAAAATAATTAAATTTCCGAAAATTATATATCCTCCAAACCTAGGCGTTTGATCGCATCCAGCCTCAGAATTTCCTGCTCTTGGCACACACTTTCTTCTATCTTTAGCTCCCTCTTTCCACATAACATTGTCACCGCTCACAATAGCGTCTTTTCCGGATACGCTTGATGCAAATTCTTCTCCAAATTGTATTGCTTCTTCGTGCGTTTTATATTCTCTTATTTCTAAATCTTTTTTATTATATATTGCTCTTGAAACAGCGATAGCCTCAGGTAAGTCATCAACTATATATTTTTTACCAAGCTTTATTTTTGGAATTGATATTTCGTTAATTGATATATTGAATTCAGGATTAACAATTTTTTCTAAATTTATACTATTATTTGATTCTTCAGAGGAGCATGAAAGCAAGAAAAAAAATATAATCAGAAATATAAAATTTATTTTGTAAATCTTGATGGTTCTCTCCATAAATTATTTTCCATAGATTCTCCCCCAATTTCTGCTGAAACTTCTTTAAATTGCTCTGTAATTGGGTTATATGTAATTATTTTATCTTGAAATGAAGCAAGATCGGAGGAACCTTCGCTTAATGATACAACTGCAAGCCTCATTCCATATCTGGTTAGTTTCATTAAGCTGTTATCACCATAATTTAATACCCATATATGACCTTCTCCATGGAAATTTGAGAAAAGTATTTGAATTGGAGTGTCTCCAACTCTATACTTCTTTAATTCCTCTCCATCCAAGGTTATTCTTGATACTGTCTTATCTCTTGAGTTAGATGTCCACACATATTTACCATCATAAAGAATATCAAGTGGCCAGCCACCAATTTGATAAACTTCACCAATTTCTCCTGACTTGGTCATCCAGCTTAAAGAATCATCTTCAGTGCTTATAAACCAAATATTATTTTCAACAAATGCAATCTTTGTTGGCCTAGATGAGACATCATATTCTGCAACGAATGATCCTTCAGAGGTATATTTTGATATTGACCTTTCCTTGGGATCCGAAACCCAAACAAAGTTTCCATCAAATTTCATATCTGAAAGTTCGCCATCAATTTTAATAGACTTTTTTTCTTCTCCGTTAGTGTCTATAAGCACAATTCTCTGTTCGTTTCTTACTGAAAGCCAAATAGTATCTTCAATAACTATTGAAGGGAATGGAGAAGAGAAAAAGCCCTGATCAGTTGTAACTATATGTGGGAGTGATTCTATTTCATTTAAGCTATAATATTTTTCATTGATAGGCTTTGGTTCTTCTAATTGACCACCCTTGTTAGTAACTTTCCATAATTTGGGAGCAGTTGAATCGATAACCCATAAATTTTCTCCATCATACTCCATTGCCCAAGGTCCTCCATTTAGTGTGAGTTCACCCTCAACTTTTCCGCTTAAATCTAACCTAGATAATTTTTTTTCATCAAAACTTACGACCCATAAATTTTCTCCATCATATAATACCTGTCTCGGGCCATTTGGTACTGGGTGAACACTTTCTATTTCTCCCTCATTATCAATTAGTGCGATACTATCTTCATCAACAAGAACAACCCATAAATTTTCTCCATCATATTCTAAAGATACAGGATCAAAACCAGGCATAATAGTTTGAATTACTTCACCTTTGAGGTTAAGTCTTTCAACAGTATTTTCGAAATAATTTGCCACCCATAAATTTTCTCCATCAAACTCCATTGCATATGGGCCAGGCATCTCACCACCACCTACAGGATATTCGGCTAATGTTTCGCCTGTATCTCTAGATATCTTAGAAATAAAATTAGACATCCCATTTGCAACCCAGATTTCTTCTCCGTCCCTAAAGATACCTCCAGGCGATTCGCCTGTTGCGTAAACTCCAACTATCTCCCCTTCCAAGTTTAACTTACTTACTATTGGTTCAGTGAAATGTGCAACCCAAATGTATTCACCATCGAATGTTAGTTTTATTGGCTCTCCTTGAACTTCAAATGTACCAACTGTCTTTCCTTCTAAGTCTACCTTAGAAACTAACGAATCTTCATAGTGAGCTATCCATATATGACTCCCGTCAAATTCAATGTCTACAGATCTGCCTTTTATTGCGTATGGAACTGCTTCTACGTTGTCATTTTTATTAACTTCAGAAACTTCCTTTTTTGAATCAATATTTATTGATTTTTCTACTTGAACTTCTTCAGTTTCATTTACTGAACAAGAAAAAAATAAAAA
>Ga0111541_10000259_pt1 | contig 17266 bp, 8 predicted proteins | sample Knorr_S7_td_DCM__FD_83039 | JGI IMG/M metagenome (GOLD analysis project Ga0111541, IMG submission 83039) | Marine microbial communities from Southern Atlantic Ocean transect - Knorr_S7_td_DCM_ad_131m_LV_B (version 2) (version 2) | ecosystem: Environmental > Aquatic > Marine > Oceanic | place...
CCTCTACACCGCGGAATGACCTGCTGTTTGTTGCGCCCATATGGAGTTCCGTGAGGTTAACCCCCCATCAACCTCTCGCCAGAATCAGTCTGTTAATTGAGAATAAATTTGTGAAAATTCTTCGGCGTTCTGGCCATACGTAAAATTCTCTAGAACTCTTTCACGACCCGCTTTACCACGAGCTTCGAGATTTTTTGGATCAGAAAGAAGACTGAGAATTGCGCTAGACATTGAATCGACATCTGCCATGGTAAATAACGCCCCAACAGAATCATCGACCATTTCCGGCAGTGGACCATGGTCTACAGTTGCAACTGGCGTTCCAGAGGCCATTGACTCAAGAGGTATCAAACCCTGTCCTTCGTAATAGGAAGGGTATACAACAACATCTGAATTACGAAACTCTTCTGCCAGTTTTTCGAAGGGCATTCCTGATTCTATTCGTATAGCAGATGAAATACCAAGACGGTTTGCCTGTTTTATCAGTCTCTTTTTCAGGTTGCCTCGGCCTACGATTAGCAGTTCTGTATTCGGATTTCTCTGCTTTACTTCAGCAAAGGCTCGTAGGAGAGAACCATAGCCTTTACGAGCTGCTAATCGGCCTACTGCAAGGAGATGGTTAGTTTCGGTATCCTTCGGAGTAACACTTGGATGAAACATATCTGTGTCTACTCCCCAATGGATTACCTGACAGTTCCAATCTGCTGGAGGAGAATATCTCTCAAGAAAGTCCTCCTTAGTGGCATGGGAATTTGCCACACAGACATCTGAACCGTTAACTGCAGCCCGCTCAAATTTAGCATAATGGCCAGCAGTTAACAGAATTGCTAGGTCGTTTGGATTGGCCCATACAGCGGCTTCTTTCTGCTCGACTGCTGTTCGCAAACCATCTCTTTCTCCAAGCCATGAGCCGTGAAGAGATGAGACGATTGGAGCAACATTTTCTTTGCAATCCTTGAATTGCGATTCTGTCCAAGAAATCATTGGACAGTGAAGATGGACTATGTCGACTGAATCTTCTGAATGTAATTTCTTTAGATCGGAAAGTGCATGCTTACCGTACGATTTAGTGAATGCCATGGGAGCATATAGCCATTTTACTTCTCGAATGTTGACTCCTTCTTGTTCAAGAGATTTTCCGCCTCCGTCTCGAGTAATCACGGTTATCCGATGTCCGAGTTCAACCAAAGCGGCCGAGAGATGGTATACTGTTGAGCCCATACCACCCCATCTTGGGGGGTATTCGGCAGACAGCATAGCAATGTGCAGACCCATCTCAACCATCTATCGCTCAAGGGATGCTCATTTCAAACGAATGGCCTCCCCGTCGCAAGAGATTTTGCTTTGTTTCGGTAATTTATGGTTGAATTACGGTAGCCCTAGCGCCAGTATGATTCATAGCGGCCGGTTAGGTCGCCAAATTCGATTTAGATGTCTGAACCACTCCCTGTACACGTTACTGTGGTGATTCCAACTCGTAATGAAGAAGCGGCTATCGTTGATACTATTCGCTCTGTTCCTAACGATGGTTGGTGTGAGAAGTTGGATTTCCTTATTATCGATGGTAACTCCACTGACAGAACCAGAGAATTGGCAGAAGGAGAAGGTGCTAGCGTCTATCTCGAGCCTCGCAAGGGATACGGTCGCGCATACAAGACCGGATTTGCGATGGCGCCGGGTGATGTGATTGTGACCATGGATGCAGATTGCACTTACCCAGGAGAAGAAGTTCCAGATTTAGTTCGTAAACTGATGCAAGACGACTTGCAATGGATCTCCTGTGATAGACTTCGAAGAGCCGAAGAGGGCGCCATGCCTGGGTTACATGGATTTGGAAATTGGGTATTGTCAACAACTGCAAAGGTCCTATATTGGTACGGCATCCATGATTCTCAGAGTGGAATGTGGGTATTCCGTAAGTCAATTTTTGAGGACGAGCGGGTCCGACCTCGCCACGATGGGATGCCTCTTTCTCAAGAATTCAAGATTCGTGCTCGCCGTTACCTTGGCAAGAAGAAGACCGCGGAAGTCAGTGTTCCATACCGGCCGAGAGTTGGGGAAGCAGAAATCAACACCTGGGGAGATGGATTGCTAAATCTCAGATTCCTTTTCACCCACAGGCTAGGGCTGACTCGACAGATCACATCTTGGGGCCCTGAGTAGATTTTCAAGTAGATTCGTCTTGGTCGTATTCTGAATCTTCAGGATTCTCATTAACAACTACCAATTCATTATCAAACTGAATACTAGTCTGAACCTTTGGTTGATCCTTGAGAGTTAGGGCCAAAACACCTCCAATAATTAGGAGGAAAAGTGCGCCACAGATGCCGCAACAGCCTCCGAATGCTCCTAGAAGTCCGCCAACTGGAATATCTTCTTCAGTCATTTTTACGTCAATAATTCGGCCTTGTGTTTCAGAAAATTCGACTTCATACTCTCCAGACGTATCAACGCCTATATCACCGATGTAATCGTATCCGGGAAATACGTCATATAATTCACAATCACCCCACACTTCACAGGATTCGAAATAACCGCTACCTGAAACATCTATCTCTACGTCATAGCCTTCTTCAACAAATACGTAATATATAGCGTCCCATCTTAATCCCCCATTAAATCCACTAGAAGTATCTCCAGTCCAATAGTCATTTCCGACAGTGCCTGTATCTTCTCCAAGGGCCGAATCAATTGTCGCACCCCCTATTACAAAAGCTATACTGCTAATCACAAATAGTACGACGCCTAGACCCAATGTCACTTTGGTCATTACATGCATGATAGTACAGGGAAGAAGGATTACCTTCAATCTTTAGTCGGAATCGAACTCATCATCTAGTTCTCTGGGGTCAAAGGTTGACCATGACTCGATCAACTCTAAGTCTCGGCGAATTACTTCATTCCTTCGCTTCTGATAGGCCATTCCGAGTAAGATGAAGACTAACACTACGGCAATAAGGTACGGAAGTCCACTACCCGCTAGCCAAGATACTAACGAGGTAGTTTGGGGTTTCTCGACTGAGATAGTCTCTACAAGGGCTGGACTGGTGAATTCACCATCAATAGCCCAAACCTCAACATTGACCCAACCCTCCTCTTCGATTAGCCAAGTACCAACATAAGTCCAAATTCCATCTCCAGCGATGTCATCGCCTCGCATTCCATCATCTTGGAAGATCAGTGATAGTTCTGAGCCACTAATTTTCATCACCCCTCTAACTTCCTGAGTTGTTCCATCAGCATCTTCGAGATTAACTGTGATTCTCATTTGAGTTGGTTTGTCGAGATCTATCTCATTTGGTGCAATCATCATTTCACTTAGAACAGGGGAAGATGCACCAATAGTCAAATTGACCGATGTGGTAGAGGACGCTCCTCTCGAGTCTTTCACTAATAGGTCAATTCTAATTGGTCCTGGAGTGAATTCGACTTCGATAATTTCCCTGTTACCTAGTGTCTGACCGTCTACAGTGGTCCATTGGTAGAGAACTATATCATCATCATAATCGTATGATTGGGAACCATCTAGAGTGATTGAAGAGCCGGGAGGGATGTATTGGCTATCGAGCAATCCATCGATTAGTGCAACTGGGCCGGTCTCCATTACGAATAGAGTCTGGGTATGGGTGCGGACCCTATCAGTTGAGTCCCTTAGTTCGAAGGTTAGTCGATGTTCACCTGCAGGAAGATAGTCATTGTACCAGTATTCCGTCGTCTTATCTTGAAGAATTGGTTCGGCTAGAAGATCTGAGGTTACGGTAACTGTAAATTCATCTCCATCTGGGTCAAATGACTGCCTGAAATCGAATAGAACTGGAGAGTTTGAATAAACTTCAACGTCCGGAATCGGTGAATCTAGTACAAGAATTGGAGCCGATTCCTCTACCCTTACAACAATTGATGAGGTATCCACTTCAGTTGAGCCATCGTCTATGGTCAAGGTCACTGTGTGATACCCTTTCGGTAATCGAGAATCTATTACCCATCCACTTCCTATCGGTTCTACCATTCTATCCGAAGTCCAGACTACGCTCACCAAATCCTTGCTAGATACCGCGGTTGGACTGCAAACGAATCCGGTGCCGTTGTCAGGCAAATCGCTACAAGCCAAATCCCAATCTCCAGAGCCTGTGGCATCAAAGCGAATTATTTCACCAGAATCAGTGAGGGTTTGATCGGCTGGTTGAGCAATTATTGAAATCGGAACTGAGTTGTTTACGCTTACTTGTTCAGTTATTGAGTTCCATGTATTTACGTGCCCTGATCTATCATCACTGGTATACATGGTAATTGTGTGCAATCCCTTCGTCAACCAACCCTGCCATTCGATTTCATTGCTAGGAGTGACGCCCGAAGAGAGTAATCCGTCCAAGTCGCTCCAGAATTCGAAGCGAACCTCATCTCCTTCAGGATCCGTTACCATAGAGCCGTCCAATAAGATGAGGTGAGCTGAGGTTTCGCCGGCTCGTAATACCTCAAATTCTGGCTCTGGAATTTCGTTGAATAATTTAACATCAAAACTCCAAGTAACATCTGGGTTATTTCCATCAGAAAGATAAATTGTAAGAGTAAATTGCGATGGTGCATTCGGGAAATCAATATCAAAAATCATTGGACAACCTTGATTGGTTGCTGTAGAAAATCCGTAATTTGTTTCAATCCAACAAGTTAGTGAGTCATTTTCAGGGTCGCTGCTTCCCTCAAGTGAGATAGTTGCATTTGCAGTTCGACCAAGATGCATTATTCCCCAAGATGAGATACTAGGGGAAGTGGAAACGGACAAGGATGGAGGGCGATTGAAAAGCTCAATCGTTCGGGATTCACTGACGCATTGATTTCCACTATCACAAACCTCCAAGATAATCTCTTGCTCACCATCAGATAAGCATCCATCAACTGTTTCGGGGGGATTATTGGTAACTACGTATGAGCCATTGTTACCAGAGGGTAAGGTTCCAAAACAAGATGTATGTAAATCGCCGTCGATGCTGCTTATCCAAGTATAGGTGAGTTGATCATCGTCTAAGTCCCAGGATTCACTGGCATCGAGAATGACTGATGAACCACTTGGGAATTCTTCCTCATCCTCGGGTGTAGGCCAAATTATGAATGGCGGTTGATTGGCTAATTCAAGTCTACAATATACCAACAAATCATCATTCAAGGTTATCGATGAAGAGTCATTGTGTACTCCGTCATAATCACATCCAAGATAGGCTGTATTGTCGACAGACCACCCCTGAGATGGAACCCAACGAGTTCCAACATAGGGCCCTAGTGTCTTGAAGCCATGATAGGGAAGAGTAGCGGTCTCATCCGATTCCCAAGATGAAAATGATAGGTTAACCTCAGCGAATGGGATATGTCTCAATAACTGATTTACTGCGTGCACTTCAATCAACCACATTATGTCCAGAATGCTGTCAGTGGCGGTATTTGTTGGGTCTGAAATAGAACTGGAGGAAATCCAACGAACATGGCTTGAAGATTCTAGATGGAAGGTAGTCTCATGCCCACTTCCTGGAATAAAACCTGAATCAGTGAAGTTAACAAAACTGGATTCGACTGTGGGTTTGGAACCTGTTGCACAAGCTAATCCTAAGTTATTGACGATAAGTTCAGAATGGTCGACAATATCGAAACATGAACCACCATTCCCTGAAATTATACTGGAAGATAGGTAGGAGGTTATTGCATCTCCAGCCCTCCAAAATACACCGCGATTATCTCCTGAAAGGTCAACACCGTTAATTTCCGCATTTACATCTTGTAACTGGATTGCATAATTGCTTTGATTCAAATTTATTCTCATATCATCGATAATTACGATGCCATCTCGGGTAAGACCAGTATTATCGATATCCAATGCAGGGCCGCTTAATGGGTCATGAACCTCTACAGCAATCAATTGTAGGTCAATACTATCTCTAGCGACTATGCCATGTTGATCTCCATTCGATATACATGTGAAACAGGTGACATTCTTTCCTCCACTCATTACATCATTTGCCTCATCAAAAAATAGCCCCGCTCCAGATTCTGGAAGACTAGAACCAATACCGTTTCCGGATGTCAAAACATGAGATAGTTCGACATTACTAGAATCTCTAACCGACACTCCATGGCCTGCATTATCTAGGCTTCTTAGAATCGTTACCTGTGGATGAAATTCTCTGAAGTCAACACCACTGGCTCCGTTATCTGAGGCCCACCAATCTTGACCCATTGCACCTCCTTTCCATAATAGAATACCTGGTCCTGAGGAGTTGGTTACAACTAGATCATTGATTACCGGGGCCCAGTTAACGCTACGCAAAAATAATCCCGCCCTATCATTAATTGGAGTATTTGCAAGTGGTTTTCCATTATTGTGTAAATCTAGCCCATTGATAATAGTGGAAGAACCGATTAGGTATGCCTTGAAGCCGACAACTGGGTTGTCTTCGATTATGGCATTGTCTACAATGACCCCGCTTGTATTGACTTCAAATGCTGAAAAACCCAATCCTGAGGTTTTGGCATTCAAACCTCCAGTGCCACGTATTTCCAAATCATCGAAAACCGCATGGGCAGGTATATTGCTGAATTGACTGTGATTATATTGTTCAACCATCACTCCACGGTACATGCTGTCCTCAATCACAACCCTTTGGAATGTTGGCCTAGTCACCCAACTATCTGTGATATGTCGAACAAAAATACCATTGTCGGATCGCTGGATATCTACGTCGGTGATTAATGGTCTTGAGTCTTCAATCCAGATACCCGTTCCAACGGCAAGCGTAGCCCCTGAGATATTGCTAATTTCTAGGTTTGAAAGTAAGCCACCTGAATTGCCCCAATAATTCACACCACGGGTGATTAAACCATCAGCGCTTAGCCCGTTGAGAATTGGAGCTGAGTTCGCTCCCACAGAGAGTCCTATTCCATATCTCCAACTACTAGAAAAGCCGTGGATATCTTGGCCGCCACCATTAATTTCTAGATTATTGATTATCGGAGTTGCTCCTTCAAATAAGTCAACTGCGACCCTGTCGGCATTCTCGACAATAATATTAGTCAACTGAGGATTAGAACCGTAGATTGTGATTCCAAATTCGGCATCTGTAATGGTAAGATTTTCTATACTTGAACCAAGACCTTGACTTGATTGGTTGAAGATAATCCCATCATGCTTACCAAGTATTGATTCTAAGATTACAGGGTCATCTTCAGTACCCTCAACCATAATTCTGCCATCCACTGAAATATCCTCATCGGAACCCAAACGAATTGTTGTTCCTTCCTGTACAATTAAGACATCCTGAGCACCTACGATATAGCCATCAGGAAGAAGTACCGTTCCTGACCAAACGGTGGTACTTTTGCTGTTTGCAGCAGTAGCGACAACGGGGAGGCTGTAAGAAATTAGTAACAATACAATTACGAAGATTGCGAAGCCGGCTGTGCTACCGTCCCTCGCGCGCATGGTTGAATCGGCTCGCCTCATTCGTTGTATTGTTTCCCCCCTGATGGAATCGACGAAAATAGGACTCTAATTGGCGCAGAGATGTAGACCATTGAATTTACTCACTCAAAGTGAGCGAGTTAATTTCAACAATAATTCAGAAGCAGCGGATGGGCACTCAGCCGACTTGAAACGACTGATTGCTTCTCTCCAATGAGACAATCGCATATTTGGTTCAAGCACTCCTCTCCAATACCAACGCTGAGCCATTATTCTTCTGTGAGATGGAATTTCAGGCCTCAGTTCAATTGCGATTGCATTGTTATGGGCAGAAACTAACCAATCTGGATGTGAAGGGGAGGTTGCCTCAAGTGACATATGAATTGCTATAATTTTGTCGATATTCTCTCCTTCAGAATTGATATATTTCCTAGCCGCATCCAATGACCCCTCTGCCTTAGAAGTGACTAGGGCGCGTAGGTCAATCAAAGCCAAGCGTGGATGATCTTCACCCATTTGGGCTACCAAAGATGAACGAACATTAGCTAGGGTTTCGACGCTTCCGGATTCTACAGCAACCGCGTGTCTAAGCAAATCGAGTGCTAAGCTAGCAGAGGCGAGATCAGTGTTCGGAAGTCTAGACAAATCTAATTCATCAATATGTGAATTTTGGACTTTTGTTGATTGACCAGGTAACCTGTCGTCGTGAGCTCGAACCAAGGAAGCAACTTTTGCCCTAACTGCCTCAGCCGGAGATAACGATTCAAGCGCATTTTGTTGTAATTTTTCGGCTTCTTCAATATTACCCTGTAGCCGAGCAAGCCTTGCTTTTCTGATTAATTTTTGTGGGCTATCGGAGACTGAATCTATGTGTTCAGAGGCGGCCTCTGATTCACCTCTCTCAAAGGCGATATCGATTGCGGTATAACGTAGGTTATCATCATCGGTAACTTGTATCGCATCATCAATCAGCACGGCTGCTGCCGCACTATCTTCACGAGAAATTGTTACCACATTTTCTGCCAACCATCTTGTATCGAGTTTCTCTCCAGAATTCAATCGATGATGAGTCTCGATTCTTCTAGCCCTCGTACCCACTCTTGTTGACCAAATCTCGGCTGCTTTAGTATGCAAACCTCGGGCGATTTCTTCTTCCACAGTTGCACGACGAACATTGCGGATTAGGTGATGAGGTTCGACTAAACTTTCCATCCATCGGAGAACTGCTGAATCATCCAATTCTGCGATTCCATCTGCAACAAATAATTCCTCAACGGATAGGGGTAATGGTGAGAGGCTTAGTTCATCTAAGGTACCAAGGCCTTCATGGGTTAACCTTCTCAAAACAGTACTTTGGACGTATTCTTGCACTGCCTGACCTTCCTCCGGAATATCTTCATCGGGAGACCATAGATGTAGCGCCAAGGGATGGCCACCCAATGCTTTTGCAACCTTTTCTGCCGTTTCACTAGTGATTGAATTTGGTAATAATTCGACAGCATCAGAAATCTCCAATCCCTGTATTCTAATTTCTTCAAAGCCGGACAAAGTTCCGAACGGGCTTGGTGCACGGACTGCTGCGAGAACTCCTGTGGAAGTTTCGACGCAGGCCGAAAGGAGTGATTTGACAGAACTCAAGTGCCGAGGATGTAATTCCTGCACCTCATCAATAATTAGAGCTGTTTTGTTGCCGCTTGCTGCAGATGCAATTGCAGTAGGATCTCTAGGGGAATCTCTACCTAGCCACATTGAACCGATTGCAAAAGCATCACTGTCTGAGTCACATGTTGCCCAGCGAATTTTGAATCCTCGCTCCATCAATAAATCCGCAACGGAGCGTGTAAGGCTGGTTTTGCCAATTCCAGGCAGACCGGTTAATTGCAAATTTTCCCCCGCTAATAATTTCGTCAATAAAGTATCCAATTCTTCTTCTCTACCACGAATTTGTATTGGATTTGGGAGTGGACCAGTAGCGAGGCTTTGTGATTTATCGGGTAATTCTTCCTCGGACAGGTTATCTGCTCGCTCCCTTCCAGAATCCGTCAAATGTACAACGGTTCGACGACGAGCACCCCCGCCGATAACATGAGCCGAGCGAGTAGAAATCAAACCTGAGGATTCTAACTCTTTCAGAGGTGTATGAATTGCCGAGCGAACTAGCCCAAGGTGCTCCGCAAGGCCTGGAAGTGATACTGCTCTAGGAACGTCCCAAGCACTCTCAATCTCCGCTCCAAAGTCGGCCAAGCGAAGCAATAGGCGCCGTTGTGTCTCGCTCAGCATGTATCTTCAGCGAGGCCATCAGTTCATGGGCGTTGACCTTTACCGAGTCATGCCCATGGCAGTCAATCCAGCCTCTCTCGACCTCCCGCGCAAGCCCGGAGTCTATCTGTTTAAGGGGGCTGATGGGCGGGTTCAGTATGTTGGGAAAGCGACAAATCTACGCTCTCGAGTTGGATCATATTTTTCTGCGAAACAAAAACGGGAAAAAGTGCCAACAATAGTCGCTGAATCCAATGATGTAGAGTATATCGTTACACAGAATCCGTCTGAAGCATTAATCCTTGAGAGACAATTAATCAGAAAACACAAACCTCGTTACAATTCTATGCTAATGGATGACAAATCTTACCCATTCATCGCGTTTACTGGAGATGAGTATCCAAGAGTAATCTACACCCGCCATCCTCCAAAAAATTCCCAACGTTGGGGTCCATTTCCAGACGCCGGTGCAGCAAAACAAGTAATTCGACTAATTCGTTCACAATTCGGTATTCGCGATTGCCCAGAGTTACTTCCTAGCGGATGTCTTGCAATGCATATTGGACTCTGCCATGGACCATGTATAGAGTCCGAGGGATATGACCAACAAGTTAGAGCTGCTCGTAGTGTATTAGATGGAGATGCAGGGGTGCTTATCGAAGCATTGCAGGAGGAAATGGACAGAGCCTCTGCAGAACTCGATTACGAGGCAGCGGCTCAAAAAAGAGATTTAATTCAAGCAGTAAATACCACTTTATCGCAACAGGTAATTCATTCTAGATTTTACCAGGATTGTGATGCAGTAGGGTTCTCTTCAGTAGGAGAAGTAGCAGTCGTGTTGATTCTACACACTCAAGATGGAGTAATTCAGGGGCAAGTCAGCTATCCTGTTCTTCATCGTGGGGATATCGTGGCATCGGTTTCTCTAGTATTGTCGGAGCATTATGCTAATCGTAGACCGCCTAAGACCTTGCTAGTCCCGGCACCAATAACCGATTCAATGAATGACTGGCTTAGTGAAAGAAGAGGCAAGAAAGTGAGCGTACGAAATCCTCAGCGCGGTGAATTGGCGAAATTACGCTCGATGGCAGATGCTAACGCGGAAATTCAGGCCGCTAGACAGTCAACCAAGAGGTCTGGAAACTTGGAAAAAGCGGCTGCAGACCAAGCCGCAAAAGTACACGGATTCGAATCACTTGACCACATTGTATGCTTCGATATGGCTCAAATTCAGGGCAAAGAAAGAGTCGGGGCCGCTGTAGTATTTCGAAATGGGCGACCATCAAAAAAGGAGTACAGAACATATCGTGTAAAAACCGATTTCGAAGATGATTTAAGAATGATGCAAGAGGTTGTTGAACGTTGGTTAAAGCGTCAACAAGAGTGGCCAGATTTATTGTTATTAGACGGTGGAGAAACTCATCTGAAACACGTTCATGCAATGATAACATCCCATGGTTTGGGCGATCGTTTTCCAATCGCAGCATTGGCGAAGAAAGAGGAAACTCTTTGGCGACCGGAAGTAGATCCTGTGAAATTAGACAGAAAATCTAGAGTTTTGGTTTATGCTCGTGACGAAGCGCATAGATTTGTCAACACCTACCATAGAAAACGTCGTTCGAAGGGTGGGTTGAAGAGTCCACTCGAAGAAGTCGAAGGTCTTGGAGCAAAGAAGATTCAATCACTATTGCGTCATTTCGGTGGAATGAAGGGTATCGAACATGCCACAGAAGCGCAACTCGCTGCTTCCCCTGGGGTTGGTAGAGCCTTAGCACAGCGAATATTCACTTACCTGCATGGATGATTATATCGGCTCTTATTGGTCCCACCAATTGGAGGATTCGGTCTCGGTAGCTTCAGGTGTTTCAACTGCTAAATTTTCCTCTAATTCACCCATTTGTGCGGCCAGTTCCAATTGCAACATTTTTTCTTCCATCGCCTCTTTTGCATTCTTGGAAGCGGCCTTCCTAGCGTTCCTTCGACGTTTCCACCTACTAATAGCAAGGCCTAGGAATACTAGAACTACCAATATGTATTGAACAACTTCGCCGAGAATGAACATATAACTAACTTCAACGCTCCAAGAAATCGTATCATGTTCACGATAACATTGCGGCCAATTTTCCGCCTCAGGGCAAACAGGTGTCCGGTAACTTAGAATCTGTTTGCCATCAATTACGCCTACAGAACCCAATCCCTTCTCACTTTCGAAATGATTTATTCTAATGGAATCCGGCATTGTGATTTCTAACCGAGCGGAACTTTTGATTAATCCCCAAAGTGTATATTCCATTATCGGTGGGACTACCGAATAGAATATCGCGCTCTCAGAACTTACCCCGTAATCGGAGAATTCTAGCCCTAGGTCGGTAAGAGCAGATGCTAGAGGATTTGCCTCAATTGTAGCCGGTGCTAAACTAATTTTTACTTCATCTTCAGCACTGTGCAAAAGAGCGATTGTTAACGATGAACTCGAAACTCTGACGCCTATCTCAATAGGGTTGGTATCACTAATTTCCATATTCATTGGCATTTCCATTGGTGGTATTTCTAATTTGATAGGAAGTGGTTCAATATCCAAGTTTGATTCTAGGGTTTCTGTGCCTAAAATGAGCTCCTGGGAGCCTATTTTTTCTAATTCTTCGAATGCTATCTCGATCTCATCCATTAGTGCATTAGACAAACCAATTAGCCCTGAATTTGAAACCTCAAAATTGTAGTCACCACTAGATAATGGGATCATTGCTTGTTGTTCTGAACCCGACAATAAACCCCCTGGTTTTCTGTCTCCAATTGCAATTATTCTACGTATTATATCTGCAGGAATGGGACTAATCTCCATGTTTTCCTCGTCAACTAGATTTATTCCTAGTCGATATATTTCAAGGGTGATATCTGCTGTAAATTCAAACTCTACAGCTGCCTGCGTTTCTCTAACTGCCAGTCTCTCAATTTCCATTTCTACATCCATGGAAACACAGGTTTCCTGTGTCGAACTACAAATCAAATCTTCACTATCATCGGTGCATTCTGTAGGGTCTCCCACCCCACCTCGGCCACTCTCTAGACAAATTGCCTGCTTCCAATCATAAGATCTAGAGCCTCGTATACCCAGGTTTTCATTTGCAGTAGAATTAGAATGAAATTCTAAGATGTCTGTATCTGATCCATCTAGATCTAACCATTCGGGTAAAAGCACGTACATGCTAGTATCTGTGGAGGGGAAATTTTCTGGTAACCCATCATTAAGGAAAGAGAGGTCTACCTCTAATTCTAATTCCAATACACTCATTATTGAAGCCAAATCTTCATCGGTTAATATGGATAAATCTAGACTTGAAATATCTCCCTCAGCATGTTGAATAAACTGGTTGACGATTTTTGATACCTGCATTTCAGACGGAACTGTACCAGTCTGTAAAATTACAGGATAGGTACTTGCCATTGCTCCAGAATTTCCCAAACAATATCTGTAAGCCAGATTTTCTTGACAGGTGGAACCGGGTTGATGAATGAAATCTAATCCACCTGAATCATGTGCAGTAGAAAAAAATGGAATTTGGAATAAAACATCTACCCCGAGATATTCTGTAAATGTTTCAGAAAGAGATTCTATTGGAAAAGAAGTCAACATGTCATAAACGTCAACATCCAATTCGGAGTCAAACATTCTTATTCCATCAGAGGTGACTGAGTCTAGTTTAATTGTTGAACTTTCGAGATTGAGTCCCCAATCAGCAAGAACATCAGCATTAAGATGGTGAACATAAATATTCAGATAAATACGGCTATTCATCCTATCTCTAAGATCTACATATACCTCCAATCGTAAAGATGGCCCGGCTTCATTTTGCCAGTCGGGAGGGGAAACCCCACTATCGAGAGTTGCGACCAAGTTGACCAAAGTAGGCGCCGAAAAAGACGAACCTGCAAGATTGTTGATGGAAACCCTTGCTCCTGTCTCCGCTTGTTCGCTTTGGTCGAGTTGAAAAATTTCTGCTGGAGAATTAACTGAAGAAACTGTAGCAAATGAAGGAGGAATCATCACGTATTCGAGATAATGTCCTGAAGAGGCGAGGGTTGTAAAATTCGAAATTACCTCGCCTCCCATTACCATTAATCCCTCCATCATTCTATCTACATCTCCGGTATTCGGGTCCATTCCGATATTTGTTGGGTCGATGATTAACGATAACTCAGAACGTAAACAAATAGGAGGATAGAATGGGTCGTTTACTCTATCTAATTCCTCATCTACTGAGTCGATATCAGGATTCATAGTGCAAACTGCTTCTTGACGTGAGAAGAATGCAATCTCAGATGTTGGTTGAATTGGACCAATGGTAGCACCTGGGAAATTTTCATCAACAATTTCTTGGATCAATTGCTCTACATAATCTATCATTTTATCTTCTACAGAGGACCCATCTCTTGCTAAATCACGGTAGTGTCTGATGTAATCTGCTGGAATCCCGTCAGAGGGATTACTATCTCCTTCTAGGTCAATATCAAGAAGCCCCAATTCATCTCTCGGTAGCTCATGGATCCCAAATTCAATACTCATCTCGATAGTAGAAGCAGTTTCCATAACCATCCGAACCTGTCCTTCAATCCATTCTTCAGTAAATGTTGCATCTAAATTAGAATCGTAGTCGTCACATATTCCGTTTTGGCTGTTCCACGTTGAACAGATATCGTTGACCACCTCAGAGTCTCCAGGTGGTGGAGCGGCGGCTACAGTTTGCATCATCAACAGGATGACCAATGTGACTGCCGCGCGGCTCATGCCGCGCGTATGGGCGGCCATATACCATAAGTCTGAATCCGGCATGCATCGTCAGAGAAGCGATGCAGGAGCAGGACCCGCATGACCGACTACGTCAAATCGTCGGTCAATTGATTCAGCAGAACGGAGTTGATTCTTCTTTGTTGGAGTCCCTTCCAAAACGATGGGAAAAATTTGCAGATGTGGCATTATTACCCCGTAACGCTTTCACAGAAGAAGGTTGGAATCAGATATATGGTCCCGAATTATGGTTTGCGATTGCATATGCATTGAAGGTAAAACGCGTTGGGAAAATTGGTGAAATCATAGGAGAGAGACGAGAATCCAGCGTCGAACTCCTTTACGGTGAAGATGATTGGGTCGTTCGAAGAGAAAATGGAATCGATTATGGATACAATTTCACTCAGTGTATGTTCTCCGCAGGTAACGTCAATGAGCGTCGTAGAATGGGAGAGGTTGGAAGGAACGGAGAAAACGTTGTCGACCTTTTCTCGGGGATTGGATATTACACACTTCCAATGCTAGTAAAATCCCAAGTAAACCATGTTCATTGTTGCGAGTGGAACCCAAATGCGATAAAGGCACTAAAGTGGTCATTAGAACAAAATAATGTGGTTGATAGATGTACTATCTATGAAGGTGATAATCGTATGACTGCGCCATTTTTATCAGGCCGAGCAGATAGAGTAATTCTAGGATTATTACCAACCGCTGAAGGTGGATTTGAGTTGGCAATTAACTGTCTTAAGAACGATGGTGGTTTTCTTCACATCCATGGTGTAGCGCCTGCCTCAGATCATCAATCTTGGGTCGATGAAATTATCACAAAATTATCAAATATAAAACACGATTTCTCAATTTCAGAAACTTCTAGAGTTCGGGTAAAATCCTATGCTCCCCATTGGGATCATTTAGTGCTGGATTTGCATTTCAGCCCTCGCGCGTGATGCTTCGCAGAAGCATCAGTCTCATTTGCTAGACCCAAGTCGGTAACCTGATGGGCGAGGAGTGCTGTGGCCATGATCACTCCAGTGAGGATGTCTTGGAGGCCACTATAATCGAAGACTCTGTCGGAAGTAGTTTCGATTTCTCTAGAAGACTTGAGGGGTTAGATTCACGCTACCTTCTGGGTGGAGGAGTTGCAGTTGTTGCTCTCGTTTTGATGCTAATTTTGTCCATACTTTGGACTGCAGCAGGACCTTCTATCGCCGGAGAAGGAGATGAAGACTGGTGGAATACACCCGTCGATCAACGCTACAAAATGGATCTCAATATGACTGGCTTGCGTAGCCAATTACCAGAAGTGGGCCCCTATACTTGGAGTGGCCCTACTGAACACTTTGTCGAAGTCGATTTACCACCTAGTGAGCAAGATGTAGGGTATCCTGGGCCTGCTCTAATGCACATCGCATTGTGGATGCCAGATGTAGAACCTGGAACTAAAGTCCCAGTAATTGCGACTATCCATCCGTACTACGACTTTGGAGGAGAAGGTGTAGCAGGTGACGACTCGAACCCAAATACAATTCCTGACGCAGGAGTCGGTGCTTGGGTGTTAGACCAATTCGTACCTCATGGCTACGCCTTAGCTCAAGTCTCAACTTTCGGAACTGGGAAATCGACACATTGCCAAGACGTCAAAGGCTTAGGTGAACAAATAGGAATTCAAGCAGCAGTTCATTGGCTAGGCGAACAGAATTGGTCAAATGGAAATGTCGGATTGATGGGCAAGTCCTATGCGGGAACCACTAATTGGGAAGCCGCTCAAAACCCATCTCCACATCTCAAGACTATCGTTCCAATATCTGGCTCGATTGGAGTTCAGCAGATGTTCTATCGTAATGGTTCCTCTGAAGCTCGAGCCATGTTGTATGATGTCCTTTACGAAGGTGCAACAGCAGACGCGACGGAGGACGATATGCGCATGTGCAGTGACGACGCGATTGGACCAGTTAGCCCCTTCACAACGTGGCTAGGAGCAGGTTTTGGTGGTGACCAGTGGAATGATTATTGGGATGAAAGATATCATTTGCAGGATGTTCTTGATAATTACAATGGTAGCGTCTACATCGTTTGGGGAATGCAAGATTGGAACGTCGATCCGTACCATGCTTTCCCAACCCATGAATTACTTCGTCAGCAGGGAATAAACGTCCGAACAATTGCCGGACAGTGGGCGCATAACTACCCTGATCAGCCTGATAGACATTCAGAAGTGACGAGTGGATATGGGGCAGAGGCCTATCCAAACATGACACGTTTTGATTGGGCTGTTGAGTTATTCCCATGGTTCGAATATTACCTGAAGGGGATTGGAGATGAACCTGAGTCATATGTGCAAATGCAACGAAATGACGGACGCTGGCATATCGAAGAAACATGGCCGCCTGAAGATGTCTATGGAGAGATTTGGAATTTCCAGGTTTCGATTCCGGGAGGAGGATGGGTTTCTTCGACTTCGGGAGGATTCGAAATGGAGTTCAAACTTCCTGAGGATTCTCCAATACATATCTCAGGCCTTCCCACTCTACACGTTGACGTGAGTACTGGATTGTGTAATGGTGGTCAATTGTTTGTCACTATGAAAGACGGAGATAGATCTGACGAATCCAGTCTGCGACTGGGTCATGCGACGATGGATGTTAGATATCGTGATGGTGGTTATGAATCAAAGGCAACCTCATCACTTTCGAGTTATAGAATGCTAATGGAATTTAATCCAATGGATGTCGTTGTATCTTCTGGCTGGCTCACTCTAGAGTTCACTGAAAGCG
>Ga0111541_10000261_pt1 | contig 17255 bp, 6 predicted proteins | sample Knorr_S7_td_DCM__FD_83039 | JGI IMG/M metagenome (GOLD analysis project Ga0111541, IMG submission 83039) | Marine microbial communities from Southern Atlantic Ocean transect - Knorr_S7_td_DCM_ad_131m_LV_B (version 2) (version 2) | ecosystem: Environmental > Aquatic > Marine > Oceanic | place...
CTATTGGAATTGCTACGCAATCATTGACCTTTAGTTGTGATAAGGATGACTTTGCAACTAATCATGCTTATCCTCGTACAACTGATCCTATACATGGTAGTACAACTATACCCATTAGATCAACAACCACTGATACAATAACTGTAGATGTTGGTAAGTCTGGTCTTGGATATGGTAGCACTATTGGTATTACTTCTTTTGTTTACGATCATATAAGTGGTATTGCTACTATTATTGCTGATGGTAACCATAACTTCACTAATCCTAATTTAATTGGTATTGCTACAGGTGCTCTTACATTTACTTGTGAGATGGATGGTCAATTTACCAATCATGATTATCCAAGAGCAAGTGATCCTGTACATGATAAGTTATTGGAAGTTAGGAATGTAACTAATAGTACATTTGATGTATTTGTTGGTATTAGTACTAATGTTGGTTATACACCAACTGATGCTACATATACTCCTGCTACAGGTATTTTGGATTTGGTAATTCCAAATCATAACCTTATGACTGGAAGATCAGCTAAGTTTAAGGATTCTTCTCTTAACTTTGCGTGTTCTATGGATGGAATGGTAACTGAACATTCATATCCTAGAGTAACTGACCCATTTTATGATACTGCTATTTCTGTTGCTTCTACTACAGCCACAAATGTTAGATTCCATGTAGGTACATCACCCACTGTTAATTACAGTGTTACTACTGCAACTTATACACCTAGTACTGGATTCCTTGATCTTAACATTGGTCAACATGCATTAGCAGCACAAACTTCAATTAAGTTAGCGACTGGATCACTTATATTCCGTTGTGCTAACGATAGTTATATTTCTTCTCATGCATATCCACGCAATACAATTGATACTCAAACTGTAAATGGCGCAATTTATGATGCAAATGCTGGCATAATGACCGTTACAGTTGTACCTGGCGGCAGACTTATTCACGATGGCGATTGGATTAAGTTCGATAATGACTCTATTTCCTTCAAGTGCGACATGGATGGCGGTACTTCTACGAAGACCTATCCAAGATCATCCGATCCTGTTAGTGGTAAGTGGTTGCCAATAACGGGCATAGGAACCACTTCATTTACTGTAAATGTAGGTAAGTCACCTATAGCACCTTATAGCATCTCCTCGGCGGTCTACGACCCCACTGCTGGCATTGTAACAGCTACGATAGGTGATCATGGTTTTATGACTGGTCAATCTATCCAAATTTCACCTGAATCGATGTCATTTAGGTGTGGATTAGACACATATCAAAGTGTACACAAATATCCAAGATCGAGTGATCCTGGATTTACAACTGCGGTCTCTATCGCTTCTACTACGCAAAATTCAATTTCGTTCCAAGTTTTAGCGTCACAACCGTCCACAAATATATCAACTCATCATTATGTACCGCATGAAGGTTTAACTGCTGAAACTGGTACGCAATATGATGGTGGTGTAGGTATCATGACTGTTACCTCTGCTAATCATGGATTAAGCAATGGTGACTATGTTATGTTTGAAACTGGTGCAGTTTCATTTACATGTGCTAAGGATGATTATAGTACAACTCATGCATATCCTAGAGAGACAGATCCTTACAGTGGTAAGTGGATTAAGGTATCTAATGTAACGACAAATACATTTAGAGTTAATAGTATGCAGTCGGGTAAAGATGGGAATTCAGATCATATATTCTCGTCTGGTGTAACTGGTGCTATTAAGAGATCACAAGTTCATGGTGGTGGTGCTTATGGGCATACCTTCCAAGCTGCTGGTGTTGGTAGTATGGATCAGAAGCGTGATAGAGCATATGATCAACCAATTGGTATACATTCTGTAGGATCTACTAGTGTTACCCCAACAGATGCTGTATATGATCCTGTAGCTGGTATTATGACAGTTACTGTTGCTGGTCATGGATTCATGAACAATGACAGAGTTAAGTTTGATACTGGAGCAATATCACTGAAGTGTGCTAGAGATTCTTATAGAATTGCTCACGCATATCCTCGTGTATCAGATCCGATTCATGGTAAGTGGGTATCTATAGCAAGTACTACTGCTAATACATTTGCGGTAGATGTTGGTGCAACTGGTCCTAATGATCAATTTGCACATACCTTTGATAGTGCAACAACAGGTGGTATTAAGAAACAGACTGGATATATTACACTTCAAGTTGGTGTTTCAACTGATACTAGCAACCATCATTATGATATTGGTGGAGGAGCAGAGGCAACTGACGCAGTAGTTTCTGGTGGTAATCACACTCATAGGTTCCTTAGTGCTGATACTGGTGCTATTCAGTATGGTGGTGATTACGCTCATTCCTTTGTAAGTGCTGGTGCAAGTACTCTTTATATTGATTCTTGGTCTGGTGCTGCACTAACTCCAACTAATGCAACTTATAATCCTAGCAAAGGTATTCTACAATTTACTGCTCCTAATCATGGATTAGTAAATCCAGAGAACTTTAAGTTAGCAGGTATTGGTGTTACTTGCATATATGGTGATAAGACATATCCTAGCGGTGTTCAAGGTTACTATTACACTGTAAGGTCTGTAGGAACTACTACATCATTTACTACATTCGTTGGTGTTTCTACACTAGCACATCCTTATACAGGTGGTGGTACAGTAAGAGTTGGTTTAACAACTAACATTTACCCTGATTACGATCAGCAGTTGGATGTAGTTGGTATTGTTTCTGCTAGAACATTTAGAGTTAATGCAGGTATAAGCACTATACCACATTCTTATCATTCTAGTGGTACAGCTGCTATGTACTATTGTGAGTTAACATATGGATCTGGTTATACTACAGATCTTGGTACTATAACTGCTATTGGAGTAACAGATCCAGGTAATTCACCATACGGAATCGGAGCAACAATAACAGCAACTGTTGGTGCTGGTGGTACTTTAATATACAACCTTATTAATGGTGGTACTGGATATTCTAAGAATACAGTTATTAATTCATTAGCACCATCTGGAGAATTATTAAGTATTCAAGGAAATTATAGAGAAGGACTTGGAAATACAACAACCACAGGTGTTGGATGTTCCATTACAGTTGATATAGTAGGATTAAGTACAAATTATGTTGGGTATTCAACAGGACCAGAATTCCAATTATCTGAAGTTTCTACTTGGACTTTAGCAAAACCTGGATATGGATTTAGAATAGGTGATAAGTTTGGCGTAACTGGATTATCTACTGATCCTGATGCTGGTGATCTATTCCAGCCATTTGAGATTGAAGTTATAGACATCTTTAATGATGATATTGCTGCTTGGCAGTTTGGTAATTTGGATTACATTGATAATATAAGACCATTCCAAGATGGTGAAAGATTGAGATATCCATTATATTATCAAAATCAATTAATTAGTTTTGAAATTGATAATAACGATCCAGATTCTAGACAAATTGATCTTGGTCCAGTTCTTATAATCTTTGTTAATGGTGTACTCCAAGAACCTGGTAGACATTACTCATTTGCTGGTGGAACTTCTGTTGCCTTTGAAACTGCACCTACTATTGATGATGATGTCTTTATTTTCTTCTATAGAGGAACAGTTGGTGCTGATAGCATATTCTTTGATGTTAATGAAGTTATTAAAGAAGGTGATTCTGTAGAATTGTTCAAGAGTGCAGAACTTGAGAGAAATAATGTTGCAAAAGATAATAGCAATTTTGCACAAAGAGAACCAAGAATAGTTGTTAGAATTGCAACTGCTTCTGTAGTAGAAACTCCATTCTATCAGGGAGGTGGTGTTAATAATGACAACTATAAACCAATGCGTTGGAATAAGCAAAAAGTTGATAGGGCATTCGCTGGTGGATTAGTTTCTAAAGCAAGAGATTCTGTGGAAGCACAGATATATCCAAATGCTAATGTTATTGCATCATATGCATCAACTGATACTGCTTTATTTGTTGATCATGTACAATACTTTAGAGATCTTGATGGATTATTAGATGACGACTTTGGACTTTATGTTTATGGTGTTGGTGTTGGAACTACTGCACAAGCAGGTGTTAACTGGGAGTATTGGAATGATATTGATCCTTTAGAAACTGATGTTAAAGGATATATTGGATTAGTTACTGGTATTACTACTTCTGTTGGTATTGGTACTGATCTTGGACTTGTTATTCAATTAGATACAAACAACTGGGTTAATTCGGAAAATGCTTCTTTTGTCCAAGACTTTAAAGAAGGATATCCATTCAAACTTTATGACACTGGATTATCACCTGCTGCTGGAGTAATTACCAGTACCGATACTCATGATTCTGATATTATCGGAATTAGTACTTATGAAGTTGATAATATATACTATGCATCAGCATTATCATGGGACGGAAGTGCTAGAACAGGTGTTATTACATGTAATATCCATTCTGGAACTGATGTTAGCGGATTGGTTGGTGTTGGATCAACCTTACATCCTGCAGGAAGAATTACATGGGGACGCTTCTCTTCAGCAATAAGAGATATTCACCATCCTCTAAGTTTAACTGCTAAGGGACTTGACTATAATCCAGACCTAGATAAGTGGCCAATTGTCCAAAGAAGGAATATTGGTTTGCGTAATACTGGTGCTCTTGGCAAGAAACTTTAATTTTTCATTATAAATACCAAAATAGTAAGACCTTACACTAGAACATTGCAATGGCAGCAATTATAACCGACCAGTTTAGGATTATCAACGCTAATAACTTCATGGATGATGTTACTAGTGGAAATAACTCTTACTATTCGTTCCTAGGACTGGCAAATCCCACAATATCGGGATTTGGAAGAACCGACACTTGGAATAGTACAACTGTTCAACCACCTTCACCTGTTGATAGTATTAATTACAACAATCATGTTTATGACACGATGTTGTTTGGAAGGAAAGTTTTTCCTGGTGATGTAAGAAGGTTAATTAGAAAAGTTACTTGGACAAAAGGTACATCATATGATATGTACCGTCATGACTATAGTACGACATATCGTTCTTTAGTTTCTAACTCTAGTAGACTGTATTCAGCAAATTATTATGTAATGAACAAAGACTATAGAGTCTATGTTTGTATTAATAATGGTGCTGCTGGTATTTCTACTATTGCAAGTGCATCTTTGGATGAACCAACTTTCACTGACCTCGAACCATCTGCTGCTGGTGTAAGTGGTGATAGTTACCTTTGGAAATACATGTTCACGGTTCCTCCTGCGGATATCGTGAAATTTGACTCTACTGAATATATTGCGGTTCCTAATGAGTGGGAGACCACTATTGATGCTGATGTAAAAGTTGTTAGAGAAAATGGTGATTCTGATACTAATAGTAATCAGATTAAAGTAGTATCAATTGATGAGTCTGGTGCAGGATATAGCTTCTTGTCAAGTCCTATTGAAGTTGATATTATTGGTGACGGAACTGGTGGTAAAGTTAGAATACTAACTAATACACAGGGGCAGATTATTTCTGCACAAGTTACCAATGGTGGTTACGGGTATAGTTATGGAAGGGTTGATCTTTCTTCTATTAATGGTAGTACTACAAAGTTTGCTAAATTAACTCCTATTATTCCTCCTTCAAAGGGACATGGATTTAATGCATATAAAGAATTAGGAACTGATAAAGTTCTAATTTATACTAGATTTGACGCATCTTCATATGATTTTGCTTCTGATACTAGATTTGCACAAGTTGGATTAATTAGAAACCCAACTGCAGTTGGAGTTGCTGGTACTAATTACTTACAATCTTCTGAATTTTCGGGATTGAAAGCAATTAAATTTACTGGAGATACTTCACAGGCTCTTGGTATTGGTACTGCTATTGAGCAGAATATTACTGGAGTAGGTACTGCTAGAGGGTATGTTGCTTCATATGATATTGATACTAGGGTTATTAAATACTTCCAAGACAGAAGTTTAGTTTATAACCAATCTACATTTGATGCTACTGATAGTAGAGATGTTGCAAAACAAGCTCCCGTAATTGATTTTCAATCTGGTGCTTCTGCTAATGCAGTAACTAGTACTGCGTTCAGTGTTAGTGTAGATGCTACATTTAGTGGTATATCTACAACAACTCCTGCTGGTAAGGTAGTAGATCTAGGCGTTCAGTTTACAAATGGTGTTGCTGACGGTGAAATAAATAAGAGGAGTGGCGAGATCATCTATCTTGATAATAGACCTACTATTACAAGAAATGTTCGTCAAAAAGAAGACATTAAAATCGTATTAGAATTCTAAACCGATGCCACAACAGACTAATCTGAATATAAGTCCATATTATGATGACTTTGACAGATCCGATAATTACCATAGAGTTCTGTTTAAACCAGGATTCCCTGTTCAAGCTCGTGAATTAACGAGTCTGCAATCTATAATGCAGAACCAAATTGAACAGTTTGGTAGTCATATGTTTAAAGAGGGATCTGTTGTAGTTCCTGGTGGTGTCACTTATGATGGAAATTATTTTGCAGTTAGATTAGATGCTACTCATTTAGGAACTGATATTGAGGTTTATATAAAAGATCTTGTAGGAAAAAGAATAAAAGGGGAAACTTCGGGTATTACAGCAAAAATAATTAACTATATTACTGCAGCAACATCTATATCATCAGATCCAACATTATATGTAAAATATCTCTCTCCTGGTCCTAGTGGATCATTTGATTTCTTCCAAGATTCTGAATTAATATTATTGGAAGAACCAGTTACTTATGGTAATACCACATTAAATACTGGATCATCTATTGCGTCAACAATACAACAGGATGCTTGTCTTTCAGGATCTGCAATTAATATTAGTGATGGTGTTTATTTTGTAAGGGGTTCTTTTGTAAGAGTTAATAAACAAACTCTTATATTAGATCAATATGATAATAAACCTTTTTATAGGGTTGGATTGCAGGTAGTAGAAAAAGCAATTAATGCTAAAGAAGATCCTGCATTGTATGATAACGCTAAAGGATTCTCAAACTATGCAGCACCAGGCGCAGATAGATTAAAAATAGATCTTGTTCTTGCTAAAAAGTTTACAAATGATTTTGATGATACTGATTTTATAGAACTTGTTAGAGTTAGAGCTGGTAATATTGAAAAAGAAATTAATAGGACAAGTCAATATAATTTAATCAGAGATTATTTTGCTAAGAGAACATTTGATGAGTCTGGTGACTATACAACAACTCCATTCTTTATCAATGTACTTGATAGTTTAAATGATAGAATGGGTAGTGAAGGTATATACTACGCTACTGAATCTACTAGACAAGGTAATACCCCTAATGATGATCTTGCTTGTGTTAGAGTTTCTCCTGGTACTGCATATGTAAAAGGGTACGAGTTTGAAACATTTGGAGAAACGATTGATGTAGAAAAACCCAGAACTACTTCTGATAAAATAGAAGAATCTTTTTCTTTTAGACTAGGAAATAGACTTAAACTTGATGGTGTTCAAGGAATAACAACATTTAGAAATCCTATTGATCTTCAAAGTGGTATTAGTAGTGAGAAGATCGGTGATGCTAAGGTATATAATTTTGGTTTAGCAGATTCTAAGTATAAGGATAATTCAACAGAATTTGATTGTTACTTATATGATGTTCAGTTATATACAAAACTTTTTATCAATGAAAATGTATCCAATGATGAAGTAATAGAATCTGCTTTTGTTGAAGGTTCAGAAAGTGGTGCTACAGGATATACAATATCTGCTGGTGCTGGTAGTAGTACAATAACTGTAACACAAGTATCTGGTCGTTGGCAAGCAGGTGAAAAGATTAAATTTAGAAGTAATGAAAATCTATCTAGAATTGTTGATAAAGTAATAGTTTATGATATGAATGATGTTGAAAATGTTCAACAATCCAATACATTTTATGCTAAAAAGAAATTAAATGAGAAAATACCTTATGGTTTAAGATCAGATGATCCTGTTAGAATTGCTACTAATGGTGATGTAACTTGTGTAGGTAGAACATTTGAAAGATTTCAACCTGGAGATATTGTAATCTATAGAAGACCAGGTCAATCTTTACCTAATCGTAATATTGTATCTTATGTTGCCAATGATGGTGGTAGTATGAGATTAGCTGCATTGACAACTAATCCCAATCTATTTACTGGAGCACTTCCAGGTTCTCAATATGAAGGTCCAATCTTTATAGGTGAACAACAATTAAGTAATGAAGATGCTGCTGGTTTATATTTACCACTTCCTAGAAAACATATTTCTGATATTGACTTTACTGGAGCACAGTTAATTGTTTCTGAGCAAGTAACTGGTGAATCAACTGATGCAAATGGTAACTTAGTTGTTAATACTAGTTCTCTTAGTATTGATGATTGTAATTTCATTGCATTTGATCAAGAAAGATATCAAGTACAATATAGTAGTGGTGTAGTTGCATCTATTACTGAAGATCAAGTTACTGTTACTGATGATGTTTTAACTATTAGTGGATTAGCATTTTCTCAAAGTAATATTAAAGTTAATGTAACAGTTGCTAAGAGTAATATTAAGAGTAAAGTTAAAGAATATAAGAGAAGTCAAGAGATTGAAATAGTATATTCATCTAAAGCTACATCTGGATCTACAACTGGAAGTAGTGTTGATGATGGATTAACTCAGAGTGGTCTTTATGGTATAAGAGTTCAGGATGAAGAAATATGTTTAAATTGGCCTGATGTAGCAAATGTTGTTTCTGTTTATGAATCTTTAGATAAAAATAAACCAATTCTTGATCAGTTGGTGTTTAGTTCCACTGATCCTATTCTTCAAAATGCAATTGTAGGAGAAGCTATTGTAGGAGAAAATACTAATGCTGTTGCAAAAATAGTTTCTGTTAATCCAGGTACTAGTAGTATTAGTATTGTATATAAAACTACTGATAAGTTCCAACTTTTAGAAACTCTTTTATTACAAGAATCAAATTCCTCTGCTACATTACAGGGTACAATTCCTGGAAAATATAATGATGTAACAGATTCCTTTGTATTGGATAAAGGACAAAGAGATCAATATTATGATTACTCTAGATTGGTAAGAGTTAGTAAGACTTTTGTACCATCTAGAAAACTTTTAGTAATTCTTGACAGATATGATATTCCTTCTTCTGATACTGGTGATTTATTTACAGTTAGTAGTTATGATTCAGAAAGATTTAAGAGAGATATCCCTGGTATAGGTAAATCAAGTAAAAGAGCAACTGATACTCTTGATTTTAGACCTAGAGTTGTAGAATTTACTCCAGATAGTGCTGCAGTATCTCCATTCTATCCATCAAATAGAGATACAATTCAAGCTGGCAATAGAATTCCAACACCAAATGAGAGTTCTAGGTTTAAGTATAAGCATTATTTTGGAAGAATGGATAAAGTTCTTCTTAAATCAACAGGTAATATAATTGTACATAAAGGCGAACCATCATTAAATCCAAAACCACCTGCAGATGATCCATCTGCAATGGTATTAGCTACAATTGTATGGCCACCATATCTGTATAGAACTGGAAATGCTCAGGTATTTTTGATAGATAATCGCCGTTATACAATGCGTGATATTGGTGCTATTGAAGATAGAGTTGAAAATTTAGAAAATGTAACATCTCTATCATTGTTAGAACAAAAAGTTGCTACTTTACAAGTTAGAGATGCTGATGGATTGGATAGATTTAAGAGTGGTTTCTTTGCTGATTCTTTAAAATCTAGAGCATTTATTGATCAAGCATCTCCAATAGATGTCGATCTAAAAAGAGGGCATATGCTTCCTCTGACAGATCTTAATTCTCTTGATCTACAAATATTACCTGCTACACAGCAACCTCCAGAAACATTAGATTTTACAGAAGACTTTGCTTTATTAGATGGTAAGGCAAAGAAAACTGGTAGAATGATTACTCTTGATTATAAAGAGACTGCATTTGTTGAACAGAATTTTGCTACTAGAGTAGAAAACCTCAACCCATTCTTAGTTTATAGTTATACTGGTGATTTAAAATTAAATCCAACTAGTGATAACTGGATTAATACAGAAAGGACTCAAACTCTTACAACTCAAGTTATTAGAAGAACTTCAATTGATCCAAGAGTATCAGTAAATAATGTTGATGGTGGATTTGGTGATGATGAATTGAGGGCAAACACTCAAGATAGTATACAAAAAATAGAAAGGGATGATATTACATCTAGAAATACTTATATTGCTAATGAAGACTTTGATCCATTTATTAGATCTAGAAATATTGAATATGATGTAACTGGTTTAAGACCAAATACTAGATTCTTTACATTTTTTGATGAACTTTCAAATGTTGATGTAATACCTAAAATTATTGGTATTGAAAATGTTATCGGTTCATTTATTGTTGGTGAAACTATTACTGCCACACCAGAACTTTTGACATTCCGTTTTAGGCTTTGTAGACCTGATCATAAAAAAGGTCCATTTGCTGACCCCACAGTTACTTATGAAGCAAATCCTTTAGATAGGAATGAGACATTACCTACAGCATATTCACAAGGTTCTACTATAATTAATATAGACACTGCTGCACTTGCTGCACAAGCACAGGGAGATTTCTTTGGATATCTTCCTGTAGGAACTGTTATTTCTGGTGAAACTAGTGGTGCTCAAGCAACTATTGCAGATCTTAATCTTTTCTCAGATGCTTATGGTGATGTAAGAGCATGTGTTTATACCAGACATCCAACTTCAAATCCACCTCCACTTGCCAGAGTAAGAACTGGTGAAAGAGAATTTAAGGTAACTTCTAGTTCTATTAATTCATCTGGATTAAGAGGAAGTACTGCTATTTCATCCGCACAAGCAATTTATACTGCTGTTGGAACTACACGACTTATACAAACTGATGTTAGTGTTACAACGCTAGAAACTACGACAATACAGAGAGATATAAGTCTTACTTTTGTAAACCGTAGGCCGCCCCCACCACCTCCACCACCACCTCCAGTTATTATCAATAACACAACTGTTATTGATCAAACTGTGACGGAAATTATTGATAATACTGTTACTGTACAACAAACTATTGATAATACAGTTACACAGATTATTGATAATACTCAAACTATTATTCAACCTGTAGAGATACAAGTTCCTGCTCCTCCACAAGCAGATGAGAATGATGACCCATTGGCACAATCGTTTAAGGTTGACCAGTTTGGTGCATATGTAACTTCTGTTGACATATACTTTGCTACTATGCTAGATCCAGAAGTCCCTGCTTTTGTAGAGATAAGGACTATGGAAATAGGAACTCCAACTACTAAGTTGGTATCTCCAGATGCTAGAGTGACATTGACATCTAATGATATTAGTTTATCAAATGATGCTTCAATACCTACTAGAGCAACTTTTAGTTCTCCAATATACTTGGAGCCAAATACGGAATATGCTCTTGTTGTAGGTGCTCCTACGAACACCTATGAAGTCTTTACAGCAGAAATGGGACAAACTGCTCTTAATGCACAGGCATTGCCACAAGCTGCAGGTAGAGTATATGCTAACCAGTTCTCAGTTGGATCTCTGTTTAAATCACAGAATGCTTCTACATGGACTCCATGTCAGTTTGAAGACTTGTGCTTCAAGTTGTATAAGGCAGAATTTACTGAAAGTGATGCTGTAGTTACATTCCAGAACCCACCGATTAGACCTAATAATGGTATTTTACCACCATTGAATAAAAATCCTATTGAAGCACTTCCTAAGAAGGCAGCACTTGGATTTACCACTACAACAATTGCTGGTTTAATAGGTACTGTATTTGTTCCTGGTAGAAAAGTTGGTGACAACTCTGCTAATTATCGGTATGGATATGTTGAAGCGGTTGGTGGACCAGTTGATACTGGTGGTACTCTTGCTGTTGGTATTTCAACCAATGGTAGTAATTATGGTACTCCATCATCAGCATCCGTTGACACATATGCTATTACAGGTAATGGTTCAGGATTAAAATTAGGTGTAACTGTTGGTACTGGTGTATCAGGAATTACTGGTGTGACTGTTCAAGATGATGGTCAAGGTTATCAAATTGGTGATATTGTAGGAATCGTTACTTCTCAAATGAGTGGTAGTGGTTCAGGAGTTAAAATTGGTATTAATTCTCTTGGTGGTTTAGATACATTGTATCTAACAAATATTCAAGCAGAAGAATTTACTATTGGTTCTAATTTAGATTATTATCATGATGGTGGAACTCTACTATCAACTGGTGTAAGTATTACTAGGTTTGACGACACTGGTAGTCTTAATACTGGTGAATATGCAAGAGTATCTTACTTTAGTCATGGAATGTATGGTACAGGTAACAAAGTTGCAATTAGTGGAGTAGCACCAAATACTTTACCAACAACAACTTCAACTATTGTCAATTCTACTACAAGTAGTATTTCTATTGGTGATAGTACTGGGTTTGATGTTTATGAAGGAGTACAGGTTAGTGCTGCTAATACTGGTTATGCTATTTTGAATCAGGAAGTTATCTCTTACACTGCTGTTGGAGTTAATACTCTAAGTGGTATTGTTAGAGGTGTTGATAATACTCAATCTATCAATCATGCTCAAGGATCTAATATCCAAAAGTATGAATTTGCTGGAATGGGTCTAGGTAAGATCAATACTGAGCATGATGTTGAGGTTACTGGTAGAAATATGGATGACTTCTTAATCAAAATTGATAGAGAAGGCAGAACTACCGATATTAGTGGATTATCTCAACCACAACTTGCATTTAATTCAAATGTGTATGGTGGTGGTAATCATGCATTTGTTTCTAGGAACATTCAGTATGATACAATTACTCCCGTATTTGACATTACAGTACCAGGTCCAACTGACACTGCTAATCTAAGTGTTAGAACTGTTAGTGGAACTAGTATTGATGGAGAAGAAGCTTCATTCGTTGATCAGGGATTTGATAATTATGTTCTTAATCAACCAACTAAACTTTCAACAAGTAGAATAGTTGCTTCTGAAGCAAATGAAAATGCAAGATTGACTAATCTGTTTAGGAATAGATCTTTAACTGCTAGAGTAGCATTGAATAATGGGGGTAACATTCATAGTTCTCCTATGATTTGCTTAGACACGATGGCAGTAAAGTTCTCGTCAAATCGACTTAATAAACCTATTGCAGAGGATTCATATCATTTAGATTCGAGCGTTAATGCTTTATATGGTGACAAACATACTTCATACTATGTTTCTAAACCAATTTATATTAAGCAACCTGCAACTTCGTTGAAGGTTATAATTGATGCATTTAGACCTGAATCTACTGATTTTAGAGTACTGTATAGTCTTATTAGAAATGATTCTAGTGAGGTTGATCAAAAGTTTGTGTTGTTCCCTGGCTATCTAAATAGCGTTGATACCACTGGTGATGGATTTGGAGATACGGCAATCGATTCTTCTAAGAACGATGGTCGTGCTGATAGATTCGTTAATTCCGATGGTCAGTTCAGAGAATATCAGTACACTATTAATGATCTAGAACCTTATACTGGGTTTATTATTAAGATTGTATTTAATGGTACAAATCAAGCTGAAGTTCCTGTTCTTAGAAACATTAGAGCATTAGCACTTGCATGATAAGGGTTGAAGGACACACAAATCTCTATAGAGATGAGAAAACTGGGGCTATCATAAACGATGATAGCTCTGGTTATTCTGCTTATATAAAAGCAAAAGAAAAGAAATTGTTAGAAAAACAAGAATTGGATAATATGAAAAAAGAGATCTCTGAGATAAAAGAGATGCTTGCTAAAATCACATCAAAATTATGAGAGACCCAAGAGTAGAACATTTGAGATTTCTTCATGGGGATGATGCTGTACCCACAGAAATAGCAGAATTAGGTGACCTTGAGATATTAAGAAATGACATAGAAAGGCTTGATAGAAAATTTGATCAAGTAACTCTAGTACTGAAGGAAGTTCTAACGGAGATAAAGAAACTAAATACCTTATAGGATAATAGTAATGTAAAAAGATGGCAGTATATGTCTCTAACTTACAAATTGAGCAAGGTGCTGATTTTGAACATTTATTTTCTTTAGGTGACAATGATAATAACACTACCTTGGATTTGACAGGATACAGTGTAGCTTCTAAGCTCCGTAAATGGTCTGGAAGTACTACTGCATATTCTTTTACATCATCTGTTTCTAGTGCTACAGATGGTCAGATCACAATATCTATGACCGATAGCACAACAAATACCATCAAACCAGGAAGGTATGTATATGATGTTGTTTTGACAGAATCAGCAACAGGTCTTAAAACGAGAGTTGTTGAAGGTCAAGTCCTAGTCAGACAAGGGGTAACAAGGTAATGCCATCATTACGAATTGGTACTGGCAGCCAAGTAAAGGTTATTGCCAGCGGCTCTTTAGGAGGCGGTAGTGGAGGAGGAGGTAAACTAGTTTTACTTTCTGATGTTAATGCTTCTACTTTAACTAATGGTAGTTTTCTGGTTTATGATTCAGCAACTGCTAAGTTTGTAACGCAAACCAATTTGCCATCTACTACTATTGATGGAGGGGAATACTAATGTCTGCAACGATTCTATTAAAAAGGACTAAAGGAACTTCGCCTCCTACCGCAGCACCAGTTGGAACTGGTGTATCTTTCGGTGAATTAGTATACACCTATGATATTACAAATGTAGGTGCAGGTAAGTCTTATAAGAAATTATATATTGGTCATCCAGACGGTAATACAAATGCTCCAATAGCAATCGGTGGTGAATATTACACCGATATGTTACCAGGTAACCCTGCTGACTTTGGTAAACCAACTGCGTCTAAGGCAGTTATTCTTAACCCTTCAGGTCAGATTGATACCTGGAGTGTAGCTACTGACCTTCTAGTAGGTGCTGCAGCAACTGTATCGGGTAATTTATCTGTTGCTGGTAATTTAGATGTTACAGGCGATTTAACATATGATGAAGTAAATGCAAGAAACTGGAATATAAGTGGTGTAGGTACTATCCCTACTCTTTATGTAACTAACATTACTGACACTCTTAATCTACAGAACAAGGTAGGTCTTATTAGTGCTCTTGCTGGTGTTGGTGCTACATATAACGATTTCAATTCAACATCTGCACAGTTTGAGCAGATTAATGTAAGTCATGCCTCTACTACTAAGAACCTTACGGTTACTGGTATTGCAACTATTGAAGATAATGTAGACTTCAGAACGCAGTTAATAAGAATTGGTAGGGAAGCAGGTGAACTAGAAACTGATGGTACTGATCGTCAGGGGTTCTTTATTGGTAACTGGGCTGGTCAACAAGCTGGTCTAACAACACTTACTAATAGAAACATTGCTATTGGTCACAGTGCTTTCCAGAAGGGTGGTCAGACTAAGGCAGAATCTAACCTTTTTGTAGGACATTTTGCTGGACAAGAGGCAGAAGGTTCACATAACATTTATCTTGGTGATAAGGTAGGTCAAGATTTAGGATCTCAAAGTGTTATTGGATATGGCGAAACTGGTAATGCTACTACAATTTCATTCTCTGATGGAAGTCAATTACCAACAGATCCTTATGACTATAAGGTATATGGTAGTATAGAAGCTGCAGGTATTACCAGTGTAACTGGTGGTATGTGGGCAATTGCTATTGAAGATCTTAATGATTTAAGTGTAGTTAATAATGCTGTTAATAGTAACCTAACATTTAATGTTGGTACTGCAAGCAATGGTCATTTAAATAAGACCAAAGCTGGTCCTTTTAAAGTTAAGGGTAGTAACAACTTTGCGTTACTTACTGACAATAACGATTGTATCTACTTAGATAGTTCTTCTGCAAGTTATCTTGGTCTTGCTGGTCAGTATGGTTTCTTACTTGTAACTTCTGGTATCACAACAAATAGTGGTCTAGAAGATCATGATCAGAACATTGGTATAGGTAGAGAAGCACTATGGGGTGCTGGTATATCAACTAACCAAAGCAATAATATTGCTATTGGTGCATTTACTCTTTATAAAGTTAATGGTGATAATAACATTGCTATTGGTCAATCTGCTGGTGTAGAGAATACTGGTAGTAATAATGTTATTATTGGTCAGAACCAAGATGTAGCAATGACAACTGAGGATACTCAGTTAATCATTGGTTCTGGTAATACTAAGTGGATTTCTGGTAATAAGGACGGTTGGGTCGGCGTGGGGACCACAACACCAACTGCTCTCCTCGATGTGGATGGTGATGTCAACATCACTGGTGTTGCTACTATTCCTCAACTAGATGTTAATGACATTGGTATTGAGGACATTAAGATCACTGCTGGTTTAGCAACTGATCTAGCAGTCACTTATGCTAAGATCCAGACTGGTATTATTACTGATCAGACTGGTACTGCAGCAACAATCACTAGAGCTGATTTCGTTGATGTAGATGTAGAAGATATTAAAATTACAGTCGGTCTTGCTACTGACCTAGCAATTACTAATCTAGTCAACTCTGTTGGTATTATCACTAATGCCTATATCGATGTAGGTGTTGTAACATCTTATGTTGGTACTTACTCGACAATTAGTGTTGTTGATATTGAGACATTAGATGCGAAGCAAACAAGTATTACAGGACTTGCTGTAACAGATACGGTTGGTACTGCTAATACTACAACTAATGTAGACTTTGTAAATGCAGATATTGAAGATGTTAAGATCACTGCTGGTTTAGCAACTGACTTTGCTATTACAAACCTTGTCAATAGTGTTGGTATTATTACCAATGCTTATATTGATGTTGGTGTTGTTACATCTTATGTTGGTACATATTCAACAATTAGTGTTGTTGATATTGAAACTCTTGATGCCAAGCAAACAAGTATTACAGGACTTGCGGTAACTGACATTGTTGGTACTGCTGCAACTATAACAACATTTGATACTGAAACTGCTGATCTTAATGATGTTAAGATAACAACTGGTATTATTACATCTTTAGTTGGTACTTATTCTACGATTACTGATGTAAATATCACTAATGATCTTAGAGTTGGTGGTGCGACTTCGATGACTGGTGATGTCATAATCACTGGTAATCTTACCATCAATGGAACTGAAACTACAATTAACACTGCCACCTTGACGGTGGATGATAAGACTATTGAAATAGGTAAGGTTGCTAGTCCTACAGATACAACCGCCGATGGAGGTGGTATTGTCCTCAAGGGAGCAACAGATCATAGTTTACTATGGGA
>Ga0111541_10000264_pt1 | contig 17065 bp, 15 predicted proteins | sample Knorr_S7_td_DCM__FD_83039 | JGI IMG/M metagenome (GOLD analysis project Ga0111541, IMG submission 83039) | Marine microbial communities from Southern Atlantic Ocean transect - Knorr_S7_td_DCM_ad_131m_LV_B (version 2) (version 2) | ecosystem: Environmental > Aquatic > Marine > Oceanic | place...
ATCTAAAGAAGAACGATTATTAGTTGACCGAGCATTGGTACCGTTTCGAGACTGGCTGATCGAGAGAGATCCCGAAGCTGCTGAACGAGTAGCAAGCGGATCGCCAGCGCCTCAAGATATAGAGACAGCCTGTCACGCTGCAGAAGATCACGCAGTAGCACAGTTGGCTCCCGAAATCACGGCCGAAGAAATAGCCCTGCTCGAGGCTCGGCTAGAAAATGGCCGCATCGAAACGATCGAGGAGCGAAATCAAAGACGTCGCCCACCACTTCGTCTTAACAACAGACACGTTAGAACCATGGCCTGGGGCCTTGGAGTCATAGTGCTTGGAGCAGGAATAGCAACGCTGGCAAGCGAAGTAGGAACTCTCGTAAACGTCGCAGGCATTGCAATCTTTGTCTACGGCTTTAGGAAATGGCGTTCGGACGAAACAACCTCAAACGTGCCTGACGTCTCAGTGTTTCGGGGCGGCAAAATCAAGAAAAACGGCGAAACGCAACTCTAATTCGGAATAGCAACTCGCTAACTCGGAGATAAGAATCCCATCGATTCTTTAGCCCGGCGGACGGTTACCGCCGCCACCTCAGATGCCTTCTCCGCACCCCGGGCAATAATTCGGTCAAGTTCCGCAGGGTCGGCAAGAAGCTCAGACCGCCGTAACTGGACCGGCTCAAGAACGTTAACTACTGCCTCGGCTGTGTCGGCCTTAAGGGGACCATATTGGGTGTATTCGTCGGCGAGGACTTCAGGATCTTTCTCCGTTGCCGCCCCCAGGATTGACAGAAGGTTCGACACTCCGGGTTTGTTTTCGAAATCGAAACGCACCTCGCTACTTGAGTCTGTCACGGCACGCTTGAACTTCTTTGCAATCGACGCGACGTCCTCAAAGATGCCCACAGTGCCCAGACTTGAATCGGCTGACTTCGACATTTTGTTAGTCGGTTCCTGAAGGTCCATGACCCGCGCCGCGATCTTAGGAATAGCAGCAGCCGGCAACACAAAGGTATCCCCGTACCGAGAATTGAACCTCTCCGCTATATCGCGAGTCAACTCTAAATGTTGTCGTTGGTCATCTCCGACAGGGACCCGGTCGGCATCATAAATCAGGATGTCAGCTGCCATTAAGGCCGGATAAGTGAAGAGGCCAGCCGAAACATGCTCCTGGCCTCCATCACCCTGCTTTGTGGACTTGTCCTTGAACTGCGTCATCCGACGAAGTTCGCCGAACGACACTGTGCACTCAAGCAACCAAGACAGCTCCGTGTGATACGGCACATGGCTTTGAACAAATAACGTGCACACCTCGGGATCTAAACCAACTGCGACCAACGTGGCCATTGTTTCTAGGGTTTTGGCCCGCAACTCATCCGGGTCCTGCTGGACCGTCACCGCATGCAGATCAACAGCGCAATAGAAGCTGTCGTGCTCGTGTTGATCGAGCGTCCATTGGCGAAGGGCCCCAAGATAATTGCCGAGATGAATATCTCCAGTGGGTTGAATACCAGACAGGACTCTCGTCATGGACTTGACAGTACCCGAGCTAGAGCCTGAAACCGCAGAAGACGAGCGGAGAGAGCGGTAAGCCCCAAAAGATAGGCTAAGCGTGTTACATCAATGTGATTTGCTCCGCTATCGTTATGCAATGCCCTATGCGGTACAGACAGAGGTCTTTGAGGGCCCATTCGACGTTCTGCTGCGACTCATTCTTGACCAAGAAGTCGACATATATGAGGTGTCGCTCACAGCGATTGTGGACGCGTACCTAACAGAGATGGACAAAATACTGGGCGTCACCAATGACACGGATTCCTCCGCCCCCAGAGTTGACCTCGAATTGGCAACAGAGTTTCTATTAATTGCAGCCACTCTTGTTGAACTAAAGACGCGTCGTCTATTACCCGACCAAAACGATGGCGACCTCGACGAAGAACTTGCCCTATGGGAGGAACGAGACCTCCTCCTTGCCCGACTCCTCGAATGTCAGACCTTCAAAACCGCAGCTTCCGCCTTGCGGCAGATGAGCAGCGAAGCTGCAGCCAGTTACCCGCGAACGACCGGCCCCGACCAGCATTTCCTATCCCTGGCACCGGACCTACTCGAGGGAATCGAGCCGAGTCATCTAACAATGGCGTTAGTCAGCGCGCTAACTCCTACAGCAGTAAAAAGAGTCGACCTAGGTCACGTCACTTCAGTCACAGCCTCAGTAACGGACGCAATGTTTGAAATCATCGATGAACTACCGCGACTGGGAACAGCGAGTTTCCGGCATCTCACCGGAGGACTAGTCGACCGGATCGAGGTAGTTGTTCGCTTCCTAGCCATCCTCGAGCTCTACAAGCAGGGACACATCGACCTAGAACAAAAAGAGCGGTTTGGCGATATCACGCTCACCTGGACAGGCAACGAAGAAGAGTTACTCGTCCCCAGTGGTGGTGAGTCCTATGACGGCTAACGACGACGCCGAAGCCTTTGAGATTTTGGCGGCGCAACTAGAGAATGAAGGCTCACTAGTGGACTCCGATGTAACCAACCGCGACTTGCCTGATCTTGACCCAACACTGGTCCCCGCTGACGTGCGAGCCGCCCTGGAAGCCATACTCCTCGTAGCCACCGACCCTGTGCCGCCAACGGTTCTCGCCCAGCTCCTAGAGGTAAGCGTGGAAACGATAGAGGCTCTCTGTGACTACTTAGCCGACAGCTACGCACAAGAAGAACGCGGGTTCACAATCTCACGCATCGCCGGCGGATACCGCTATCAGACCGCTGATGCGCAGGCACCATATGTAGAACGCTTCGTTCTCGAAGGACAATCAACCCGACTGTCAAGTGCAGCGCTCGAAACCTTGGCCATAGTCGCGTACAAACAGCCTGTTTCACGAGCACAAATAGCTTCGATACGAGGCGTAAATGTGGATGGCGTCACCCGCACCCTGCAACAACGCGGCTACATCAAAGAGGTAGCACGAGACCCTGGGCCAGGAAACGCAGCCATGTACGGCACAACCCCACTTTTTCTTGAAGGAATAGGCATCGACAGCCTCAACGAGTTACCCAACCTTAGTGACTTCGTCCCAGAAGCCGAAGTTGTCGAAACACTTGAGGCTGTTTTACTTGGCGAAGAAACCGAACTTGAAGACGAGGCTGCCACAGACGCTCAAGATGCGAGTCCCCCGACGTGAGCAGCGAGGAGTCGCGTGAGCGACTCCAGAAGGTCCTAGCGCGAGCGGGAATTGCGAGCCGACGCGCCAGCGAGGAAATGATCCAGGCCGGACGAGCAACAATCAACGGCCGAACAGCCGCGCTAGGCGACAAAGTAGCGGATTCCGACCGCATTGAATTAGATGGAATCCCAGTTCTAAGAGACCCAAACCTGGTCCACTACTTACTTCATAAGCCGCGTGACGTGGTGTCTACAGCTAGCGACACTCAGAAAAGGCAAACCGTCGTCGACTTGGTTCCTTCCACAATCAGGGTCTACCCAGTAGGACGACTCGATGCGGATAGCGAGGGTCTCATAATATTGACCAACGATGGTGACCTCACCCATCGCCTAACTCACCCAAGTTTCGGCGTGCCAAAGGAATATTTGGTCCATGTTGAGGGCATCCCGCAACGCTCAGCACTGAGATCGTTACGTGAAGGCATCCAGCTAGACGACGGAATGACTGCCCCCGCTCAAGTGTCTATGCCGGACCAGGGCCTCCTAAAAATAACTATCCACGAGGGCCGCAACAGACAAGTACGTCGAATGTGTGCGGCTATTGGTCACCCTGTCGTTCGACTAGTTCGCGTGCGTATCGGTCCAATAACAGACTCCAGTCTGACTGCTGGATCGTGGCGAGAACTCACCAATGAAGAAGTTCGCTCCCTATACCAAGCCGCAGTCAATTCTTAATCTCACTTCAGGCTTTCGAGGAGGCTTCGGTACCATCTTCAGAAGAGGACATCACTTCGAGCGGACAGGTTTGACACGATTATGAACAGCAATATGCGCCGTGCTCAAATCGTAGGGACCGGACTGATAGGTGGGTCCGTTGCAATAGCGCTCAAGAATGCTGGATGGCATGTAACCGGGAAAGACATAGATGAGAGCCGAGCAGAACGCGCCCGCGAACTGAACGTCATAGACGATATGGGTATGGACAGCGACGCTGATCTAACAATCGTCGCCGTTCCAGCGAGTGCGCTTGAGGCTGAAGTCACCAATGCGTTGGAACAGACCAAAGGAATAGTGACCGATACAGGCAGCGTCAAAACGGCTGTTTCTCACAATATTCGCAACCCTCGTTTTATCCCCGGACATCCAATGGCGGGATCTGAGCAAGAAGGAGTAGATGGAGCAGATCCAAGGATCTTTGACGGAGCAGTGTGGGTGCTCACACCCACCGAAGGGACAGACGACCTAGGACTACGCGATCTTCAAACCATCGTGAGTTCGATGGGATGTGATGTCGTCACTATGGCTCCCGAACGGCACGATGCACTTGTCGCGATAGTGTCCCACGTCCCCCACCTAACCGCGGCCAGCCTCATGTGCCTTGCTGACGACCGCGCATTAGATGACGCTCCATTATTGCGGTTGGCAGCAGGTGGATTCCGAGACATGACCCGAATCGCAGCCGGTCATCCTGAAATCTGGCTCGACATTTGCGAAGAAAATAGAGAAGCGATCGTCACGGTCTTAGATGAATTCTCCCAACGCATCCAACAAATCCGCTCCATCGTCGCTGACTCGGATCGTAACGGACTGACAGACGTCCTGACACAAGCGCGACGAGCGCGCACCAATCTCCCATCCAGATACGTCCGGCCACAGGACCTCATCGAAGTGAGGATCCCCATTCCAGACCGCAAGGGACAAATCGCCAATATCACCATGCTCGCAGCCGACTGCGATGTGAACGTCGCAGATATCGAAGTTGCTCACTCAACCGAAGGCGCTCAAGGCGTATTGGTGCTAATCGTAGCGAGAGCAGAAGTTCAACGATTCCTCGCCGTTCTGGCAGGTCAAGGCTACAAACCAACCACTCGAGAGCTTGCATGAGTAAACGTGCAGTTATAACTCCCTTCGGTGCCTCGACTATTGGTTCCGTGAAAGTCCCTGGCTCCAAAAGCCACACCAATCGAGCATTGCTATGCGCGGCATTAGCACAAGGAACGAGCCGATTGTCAGGAGTGCTGTTCGCTGACGATACCGAGGCGATGTTGGACGCGATAAGAACGCTAGGGGCCGAAGTCGAAGAGAATCGCAGAGAATTGACTCTGCAAATAACCGGGTTGGGCGGGTCTCCTCGGCTAGACAAATCGACTATCGAGTGCAGATCGTCGGGCACAACCTCAAGATTCATTCTGCCGGTTCTCGCCAGTGGTCATGGCGCGGCCACACTAGATGGAAGCGAGCAACTACGTTCTCGACCCTTTGCTGAGCAGATAGCAGCTCTAAGGTCACTGGGGTGCACCCTCCAAGAAACACAAATGCCTGGCCAACTACCAATCGAGATTCAAGCCGACGGTCTCGCGGGTGGAGAAATTGAGTTAACAGCAGATACCAGTAGCCAGTTTGTCAGCGGCCTCTTGATGGCAGCCCCCCTATGCGACAAAGGTTTAACGCTACGGCTCCTAGGTACGCCGGTTAGTCGCCCCTACATCGACATGACCATCGAAGTGATGAGAGAGTTCGGTGTTGACGTAAACAAGCTGGACGACTCGACATATGTTGTTCCACCCAGCAGATACAAGGCGACTGTGCTTGGGGTGGAACCAGATGCAACAGCAGCGTCCTATTTTTTTGGTGCTGCGGTGATCACACAAGGCAAAGTCAGAGTCGACGGGCTTGATAAACGAAGTATTCAAGGTGACATTCAATTCGTGAGCGTCCTCGACGAACTTGGAGCAAAAGTAACTTGGGGCGACGGATACATCGAAGTCGAAGGAGACCGCCTAAGCGGCGGAAGTTTCGATTTGCAGGATTTCTCAGACACGGCGCAAACATTGGCGGCAGTCGCCGCATTCGCCGACTCGGATATAGAGATCAGCGGCATCGGTTTCATTCGGGCGAAGGAAACCGACCGACTAGCGGCGATGACAGCGGAGCTCACTAAGTGCGGCGTTGAGATAATTGAAAAGCCCGACGGTCTGCTGATACGACCCAACAAGTGGCTTTTGAGGGGCGCAACGATCAACACATACGACGACCACCGAATGGCCATGTCCATGTCTCTGCTCGGGCTTCGCGTGCCCCGAATGGAGATTCTCGACCCTGATTGCGTAAACAAAACCTTTCCCGAATTTTTTGATTGTCTCGAAGATCTACGACCAAGAGCTCAAGAACGATCAGATATTGCGGCCGTTGTAGCGATAGACGGGCCTGCGGGTTCAGGTAAATCGACGGTTGCGCGACGCTTGGCTGCAGAGCTTAACCTTCCACATTTCGATACCGGAGCGATGTATCGAGCCGTAGCAGTTGCAGCCTTAAGGGCAGGAGTCGACCTAGAAGACGCCGACGCGATCACCAAATTGGCAAAGGAGACGAACATCGAAATTCAGGAGCGAATCGTTATCGACGGAGTGGACGCTACAGAAGAGATCAGAACTCCAGAGGCCAACCAAATGGTCAGCGTCGTCGCAGCAAACCCTCAAGTCAGGAGAGTGTTAGTGCCACGACAGAGGGAATGGGCGACCGGCCTGGGAGGAGGAGTGATGGAAGGCAGGGACATAGGGACAGAAGTCTTCCCGGATGCCCTGCTCAAGGTGTTCCTTACCGCCGATTTGTCGATAAGAGCCGAGCGACGTTTCAACGAAAGTTCAGAACAAACCTTGGACTCTGTCTTAGAGGACCTGAAGCGCAGAGACCAGGTCGACTCGACGCGAGAAGACTCTCCACTATTAGTAGCTCCAGGTGCCGTTATCTTCGACTCAAGCGGCTTGAGCATTGAAGATGTGGTGTCCGATCTCGCAACAATTTTCCGTGGCTTGGTGACTGGCTAATGGCAGACACCAATCGCAAAGAAGACCAAAAAGCCCACTGGTACAACCGCTTTATGTACCGGCTCCTCAAATATTTACTCTGGGGAGTCTTCAAACTTTGGAACCGAATCACGATCGAGGGAGCAGAAAACATTCCGAGCGGAGCTTGCGTTTGGGCTCCCAACCACCGAAGCTACATCGACACACCGCTGCAGTCGTGTGTGCCCCGCCGCTTGCGGTTTATGGGCAAAGAGTCCATGTGGAAAAATCGCTTTTTCGGCTGGCTATTCACAACTATTGGATGCTTCCCCGTCAGTCGCGGCAGCGCTGATCGAGCCGCTCTCGTAACGGCCCTCGGAGTCCTAGAAAATGGAAATGACCCGGTGGTCGCCTTTCCTGAAGGCGAGCGAAAAGACGGGCCTCGAATTTTTCCGCTATTTGACGGGGCTGCATATTTGGCAGCCAAAACTCAAGTTCCGATCGTGCCAGTAGGGATCGGCGGAACAGCCAAGGCGATGCCCAGGGGTTCGAAGTTCCTATACCCCAAGCGCATCCACGTCATAATCGGAAAGCCTATGCCACCTCCACCCTTGAATGACAAGGGTCGACTGTCTCGCAACGAGGTGCGGTCTACCACCGAAACGCTACGCGAAGAAATTCAGACCTTATTTGATCGGGCACAAGTTGTATGCGGAGATCCAAACGTTTACAACCCTGACCTGGAGCCAGAAAACGAAGAATCGGGGGATTGAAACCCAAGTCCTAATCAGAGAGAGAAGCCAACACTTCGCTGGCGGCGATCTCTCGATCAAGAGGCGCCACCCGCGCACCGTGAGGGACTGCAAGCAACGCGTACACAGCAGTCTCTAAAACAGACAGCAGTTCGCGGAGTTCCCTGGGCGGAGGAAAATACTCGTCCTCATCGGTGATCTTGAGTTCCTCAACACCCAGTCTTGGCGACAACTTTTCAATTACGGCTTCGACAAGCTCTTCTGGGGCAGAAGCGCCTGCGGTTACTCCCACAGTCCCATGCAGGTCGGCTGGCAGCTCCTCGGCAGAGTTAATGCGATAGACATCGGAGCACCCCGAGCTCTCAGCTAATTTCGCGAGCGCCATAGTATTCGACGAGTTAGCTGACCCGATGACTACCACTGCATCACACTTTTCAGCTATCGCTGAGAGAGCAGACTGCCGGTTTGTTGTTGCGAAACACAGGTCGCTTCTCCCTGGCATCCAGACATTAGGAAACCTTTCCTTAGTTGCTTCGAGGACGCCTTCCCAATCTCGATGACTAAGCGTGGTCTGAGCCAGCATGGCAATTGGCGCGTCAAATTCAGGTAGTTGGTCAACCTGGCTCGTATCTTCAACAAGGTGTATGTGACCGGGGGCGACAGCTACCGTCCCTTCAGCTTCCTCATGCCCTTGATGGCCGACATAAACGATCTCGTAACCCTTCGATGACCGAACACGAACCTCATGATGAACTTTGGTGACGAGGGGGCACACAGCATCCACCACATAGCCACCACGGTTTCTCGCTTCTGAGACCACTTCCGGCGCTGAACCATGAGCTGAAAGCATCAGAGGCCTGCCCTCGGGCACTTCTGTCACGTCATCAACGAACACAACCCCCAGTCGCCGAAAACGATCTACCACCAGGCGGTTATGAACAATTTCGTGATAGCAGTAGACCGGCGGATCGAACGCCCGCACCATCCAAGCAAGAGCTTTGATCGCCATTTCGACCCCAGCACAAAACCCCCTAGGAGAAGCCAACAGAACCTGCTCAACGCTCACGAAACTGAGGTTACCGGCTTGAGGTTGGTTGCCGGGTGTCGGCCCAATGCACCCGTATCCTAAAGAACATGTCCTTTCCGTTAATCGCTGAGGTGGTCCCCGGTAGCGCAGCAGATACTGCTGGTCTATTGCCGGGTGATGAGATCGTTGCGATCGACGGAGAGGTACCTACCGATGTAATTCGCTGGCAAGTACTCGTCGACGAGGCAGACCCAATCCTTAGCCTGCAGCGAGGTGGCTTAGAACTAGAAATCGAAGTCCAAAAAGGTGCCGGTGAGCCATTAGGCGCTCAAGTAGAGGCTTCAATCTTCGATCGAGTCAGGACGTGCGATAACCACTGCGAATTTTGTTTCATTTACCAACTCCCCAAAGGCATGCGACGAAGTCTCTATCTGAAAGACGATGATTACCGCCTTTCGTTTCTTTATGGCAACTTCACTACGCTCACCCGCTTCACCGAAGCCGATTTAGAACGCGTTGTTTCAGAACGTCTCTCCCCGCTCTACGTGTCCATTCATTCGACCAATCCGGACCTCCGAAGCCGAATGTTGAAGAACCCTCGAGGTGGTTACAGCTTGCGATGGCTAAGGGCGCTGCTTGATTTCGATATCGAAATCCACGGGCAAATAGTTGTGTGTCCAGGAATCAATGACGGACAAGAACTAGATGACACACTCCTGGGAGTACTAGACCAATTTCCCGAACTCCAATCTGTGGCTGTTGTGCCGCTCGGAGTAAGCGACTACAGCACCGAAGCGGCAATGCGACCCCACACCGAGAAAGAAGCACGCAGCGTTCTCGAGATTGTCGATCTTTGGCAGCAGCGTTACATGAAAACGTTGGGTCACAGACTCGTTTACGCGGCCGATGAGTACTACCTGTTGGCTGGTGAGGCATTTCCTAAAGCTGAAACCTACGGAGACTTCGCTATGCATGAAGACGGCATAGGAATGGCGAGGGCCTTTGAGCTGGAGTTCACAGCTGAAACCGATTCGACAATAGGAACTCGTTCCGGTTTCTTTCAGTGGGTTGATGGCGCCCCGCCAGAGGGTTACAGGAGCATGCGCTCTCCTCAGGGCTCTAATCGCGCCGGGGAGCTGCTACCTAATTCGAATCGTGTACCGAGCGAAATAAACCTCCTAGGCATAAAACCAAGAAGGGACGCTCCGATCGGAATACTTACCGGCGAATACGGGGCACAAGTTCTCACCCCGTTGATCGCAGACTTAGGCAGAAGCGACGTTCGCATCATCGAAGTTAAGAATCAATTCTTCGGTGGCAACATAAAGGTCACTGGCCTCATGGCTGGCGAGGATGTAAAAACCGTTCTGGGTTTAGAACCCGAAGGTCACCGATACTTGCTTCCCGATGTTTGCCTCAACAACGGCAAGTTTCTAGATGGGGTAAGCGTTGAAGAGCTACCAAAACTTGTCGAGATTGTGCCGACCAACGGAGCCGACTTAAGGCTCGCACTAGACGCTCGAAAGACAAACGAGGCATCTGGAGTTGGATTATGACGACCCAGGGAGCGTTGCCGATCGTCTCGATCGTTGGTCGACCTAACGTTGGAAAGTCGACTTTGTTTAATCGCATCCTTGGTAGACGGGAGGCGATTGTCGAAGAACGACCAGGTGTCACCCGAGATCGGAAAGCCCTGGAAGCAGAATGGCTCGGACGGCACTTTGAGCTAGTAGACACCGGCGGGTGGATGCCATCGGGCAATGAGCTTGACGACAAAGTCTCTGCCCAGAGCGAAAAAGCTATTGAGGACTCTGACTTGATCGTCCTAGTGGTCGACGGCACCACAGGAATAACCGAAGAAGATGGTCGCGTGGCCGCGATCCTCAGGCGTTCCAATGTGGCGGTGCTCCTCGTAGTGAACAAGATTGATAGTCCCCTCCGAGATGCGGACATCTGGGAATTCTTGTCCCTTGGGTTAGGAGACCCCTTAGGTGTTTCGGCATTACACAGTCGCAACACCGGAGACCTCCTCGATCGAATTATTGGCACCTTGCCAGATGCGGATCGCGAGTCCCCAAATAATCTTGAAGAGGAAGAAGCTTCGGGTGGTGATGAAATTCCCGGAGTAGCGATCGTAGGCCGACCCAACGTCGGAAAATCGACATTGTTTAATCGCCTCATTGGCGATGACCGGTCAGTAGTGCATGACATGCCCGGTACCACTCGCGACGCGATAGACACAGTTGTAGAGACCGAACTTGGTCCTCTGCGCTTTATCGATACAGCAGGAATGCGAAGGAAAGCTCGCGTCGATGACGACACTGAGTACTACTCCAACCTGAGAGCTCTGCGAGCTATCGACAAAGCAGACGTGGCGCTACTTGTAATTGATGCTACTGAAGGAGTCACCACCCAAGATCAACGTTTGGCGGAACGCGTTGATGCAGCGGGATGTCCCATAGTGGTGCTCCTGAACAAATGGGAGATGGTCGATCAAGAAGAAAAAGATGAATTGATGTATCAGATCGGCCGACGACTTCACTTTCTAGGCGAATCGCCCGTTCTACGTATCAGCGCGCTTAGCGGTCGCGGAGTGCACCGACTTGTTCCAGCGCTAGAAGCTGCGATCGATGCCTATGAAACACGGGTACCGACTCGTAAAGTCAACGAGGTAATCCAGCTAGCGCAGTCTGCACAGCCGGCGCCTCATGGAGGCCGAGTTCTATACGCAACGCAGGGAGCAGCGCACCCGCCAACCTTTACTCTTTTCACAAACAAAGAGTTACCTTCGAGCTATGTGCGTTATCTCGAGCGAAAACTGCGAGAAGAGTTCTCGTTGGGTGCAACACCCATAAAGATCAGGCTTCGTAGACGGGGATGAACTCTTGTCGCAACAGTTTGGCTACAGGGTCGATTCAATGATCGAATATCGGCCATGACCTGGTGCGAGGCATGCGACCGTGATTTCGACCTAGGTCTCCTAACCGAGAACGGCGACTGCCCAGCTTGCGGGAACTGGCTGGCTGACCCCAAAGGAGCGGGATCAGTTCCTTGGCATTTCTGGCTGGTCTTGATCGGCGCAGTGGTCTATTTGGGATGGCGAGCTTTGCAAGGAATCTACTGGGGACTGCAGCAGATAGGTTGAGACGCTTGGGGATGCGGATCGGTGGCATGGCCCCTGTATCGTGACGTCGTCGCGGGCTGTGGCGCAGTTTGGTTAGCGCACTGGTCTGGGGGACCAGGGGTCGGAGGTTCAAATCCTCTCAGCCCGACACCAATGTGATCCTTCTCCTCTTGGAGGGGGATCACATTGCTGCTTTGGTTGCCAATTGGTCGTAATTGCAATGAAAAGATCATTCCAGTTGAGATTTGAGATCTCCGAGGATGCCCAACACCGATTCCGGTTCCGAAGTTCTCGAAACGTAATTGCGCCAGGTGGAATTCAAAACTCCGCTCGATTCGACTTCAGACAGAAACTCTTCAAGCTTGTTCCAGAACGACCCTTGGTCCAACAACACTAATGGCAACTGATGAATGCCTAGCTGAGTCCACAGTAAGAGCTCCACTACCTCATCAAGCGTTCCAAGACCGCCCGGTAAAGCGACAGCGGCATCTGACAAACGGAACATCTCTAGCTTCCGCTCATGCATTGACGAAACCAACCTCAGGTCGATTTCTCCCCGGTGTCGAACATCACGAGAAAAGGTGTCCTCAGGGTAGATGCCAATCACGTTCCCGCCCTTGGAGATCGTTGCATCGGCCAGAACTCCCATAAGGCCCGAATCACTGCCGCCGAACACAACCGTCACTTGCTGCTCCGCTAGATGTTCCCCGAGTGCACTGGCAAGGTCAGAAAATTCTTTCACTTCTCCCAAGGAGGAAGCACAAAACACAGCAACTGAAGTCACCGGGGAGTTTTTCTTCGACACAACGATCACCTACTCAAAGAAGACACCGCAACAAACCGTGCGGCCTGAAAGATTCCGCGACCATCCCAACGATCCTCAAGTAAGCCCGATAACCCATGAGTGCCCATTGTGAGCTAACCGCTCAGTTCTTGAGCTAGGTCGAGAGCCTGGTGCCATTGACCGCGTGCCATCAATAAACGTCGGTACTGAACGAAGGGCCGCATATTGTTAAGCGCCATCACTCCAGCAAGGCGCTCACCTTTTCTATAGCCAACTACAAAAGCTTCTACCTCTCGGGAGCCCATTAGAAAACAAACTTCGTCGAAATCGCCAGTGTCTCCTGCAATTTGAATGCGGTCCTCGTATTGGTCCGACCAAACAAAAGGGACCGAGTCATAAGGAGTGCTGTCGGCCGGTTGGAGCAAGTTCTTAGCGGCGAGCGCAGCATGCTCAGTAGCCGTGGTCCAGTGCTCGGTCCTCAACGGCCCACCGCCCATCCACTGGTTGGGAACTCGAGCCACATCACCTGCAGCGTAAATTCCAGGCATTCCCACGTTGAGATTCGCGTCGCAGACAACACCATCATCGATCGTTAGACCGGACTCGTTCAGCCACTCCGTGTTAGGGGTCGCGCCAACACCAACCACCACTAAATCCGCTCCTATCCGGCTACCGTCAGTCAGTTCAACCTCCTCGACAGTTTGACTGCCGTAAAAATTCTTAATCTGAACACCGACCCGTAAGTCGACTCCATGGGACTGGTGAAGCCGTCCGCAAGCGGAGCCAACCTCATGTCCCAACCCCCTCATAAGAGGAGCCTCACTAGCTTCAATGATCGACACCTGGCAACCCCGATGACGAGCTGCTGCTGCCACCTCGGACCCAATGAACCCTGCTCCTACAATGACAACCGACGAACTCGACTCAAGAGCGGACCGAATAGCTAAGGAATCTTCCATGGTCCGGAGGGTGTGAATGCCACCAATGTCATCACTTTTTAAAAGTTTTCTGGCGCGGGCCCCAGTAGCGATTATGAGCCCGTCATAGAAAATCCTCTCGTCACCCACCGTGACCTCATGTGTCACCGTGTCTAGTCCCGTCGCCGGTGACCCAAGAACGAGATTCAGATTCAGTTCCGCTAAATCAGAATCGGAAATCAAACTGAGCTCGCCGGGATCCTGTTCAGTGCTGAGCATCGTTTTTGATAACGGAGGCCGGTCATAGGGGAGATGCTTTTCTGCACCCACAAGGGTCAAGGTGCCTTCGAAGTTCGCCCGGCGAAGATTTTGACAGGCACGAAGACCAGCCAGCGATGCGCCGACTACCACTATTTCATTCACGCCCATCACCTCGTGGTGAAACGATACCGGGGAGTCGGGCCTCACAGATGAGAGCCCCTAAAGACTAGAAATTGACCACGCAGGGTGACAACCACCGTTGCTTCCATGACAGCAGAAACATAAATCAATCACTATTTGTGCTTGCGCGCGAGCAAAGAGACCGGTACAGATGCTTGACAACGTTGTAACTACACGGGTGTAATCACAAGTCCGGAACTTAATCGATTTGGGTTGATGATCTGATTCTGCACCTTGACGGACCCCGAGCCCCACACAGGGTCGGGCAAGTCAGGGAAGGAGTCCTTTGATCGACGGGTAGCCATCTCGAACTGGCCGGAAGTGGTAGATGAGGAGCGGAAGTGGCGATCACGGATCAGGCGGAGACCAAGACAGAAGAAGAAGTAGTTGATGGCAGCGCCGCGACCGGGATGCAGGTACAAAAGCGCGACGGCAGTAAACAGACCGTCGATGTCAACAAGATCGTTAGGGCAGTCGAACGTTGCGCCACCGAGTTACCTGGTGTTGACCCAATGCGTATCGCTACACGAACTATTTCCGGTCTGCATGACGGGGCTACTACTACTGAATTAGACGAACTTTCTATACGAACGGCCGCAGCCCTCATAGTCGAAGAGCCGAATTACTCGCGGTTAGCGGCGAGACTCCTGGGGACCTTCATAGACAAAGAAGTCCAGAACCAGAATGTCTACTCGTTTAGCCAATCCATCGAATTGGGGGCCGAATGTGGACTCATCCACGATGGAGTCCTCGAGTTCGTGCAAGTAAATGCGCGAAAACTCAACAACTCCGTACTTGAGGAACGAAACAATCTCTTCGAGTTCTTCGGCCTACGCACCGTCTACGACCGCTATTTACTCAGACACCCCACTGAGCGAACAGTCATCGAAACCCCTCAATATTTCTTACTGAGAGTCGCATGTGGTTTGGCTCGCACCCCAGACGAGGCGATCACTCTATATGAGTTGATGTCGAGCCTTGAATACCTGACTTCTAGCCCAACCTTGTTTAACTCGGGAACCGCACACCCACAAATGTCCTCGTGTTACCTGCTGGACAGCCCCGAAGATTCCCTCGAGGGCATATACAAGCGTTACACGGACATAGCACAACTCTCCAAGTTCGCAGGCGGCATCGGTGTGGCATGGCACCGAATCAGGTCTAAAGGATCTTTGATCGGCGGCACCAATGGCCTGTCAAACGGCATCGTCCCCTGGCTCAAAACACTCGACTCTTCTGTAGCGGCGGTGAACCAAGGCGGCAAACGCAAAGGCGCCGCGTGTGTCTACCTTGAGACCTGGCACGCCGATCTGGACGACTTCCTCGAGTTGAAAGACAACACGGGAGATACAGCGCGACGAGCTCACAATCTCAACCTTGCTAACTGGATCCCGGATCTCTTTATGGAGCGAGTGGAAAATGACTGGCAATGGTCGATGTTTGACCCCAAAGCCGTTCCACAACTAACAGATCTCTACGGTGAAGAATTCCGACAGGCCTACCTCGCTGCCGAACAGCAAGGTCTTTATGAACGCCAGGTTCCAGCGAGACAGCTATACAGCCGGATGATGCGCACCCTCGCCCAGACCGGCAACGGATGGGTCACATTCAAAGACGCGTCGAACCTCAAATGCAATCAAACTGGCGAGCCCGGAAACGTCGTACACCTCTCTAATCTCTGTACCGAAATCCTCGAGGTCACGAACCAGGAGGAGACAGCTGTTTGCAACCTAGGATCAGTCAATTTGGGCCGCCTCGTTCGAGACGGGTCCTTTGACTTCGACCGTTTGGGAGAGGTCGTACGAACAGCGGTTCCATTCTTAGACCGAGTCATAGACATCAACTTCTACCCAACTAGTGAGGCTGGTGTCTCCAATAGCAAGTGGCGCCCGGTCGGCCTAGGACTCATGGGTCTACAAGATGTCTTCTTTCAACTCGGGATAGCGTTCGACTCGCCAGAAGCCCTCCAGCTCTCGACAAGGATCAGCGAGGAAATCTACTTCTGGGCGTTGTCAGCTAGCTGTGACCTGGCCGCCGAAAATGGCGCACACGATAGTTTCGCTGAAACCCGCGCAGCTCAAGGAGATCTCCAGTTTGATCTATGGGGTATCGAGCCAAGCGACACAGCTCGATGGGCCACGCTCAAAGACCGCATAAGCCAACACGGCCTGCGTAATTCTTTAATGATCGCGATCGCTCCTACAGCCACCATTGCATCCATAGCCGGCTGCTACGAATGTATTGAGCCACAAGTTTCCAATCTCTTTAAACGTGAAACGCTGTCTGGTGAGTTCCTCCAGATCAATCGTTACCTCGTAAACGAACTTCAAGCACGAGGCCTCTGGAACAGCGACATGGCCCAGAAAATCAAACGAGCAGAAGGTTCGATACAAGAAATAACCGAGATTCCCGAAGACCTCCGAGAGGTCTATAGGACAGCATGGGAGCTACCTCAACGCGCCTTAATCGATCTGGCAGCCAGCAGAGGCGCCTACATCGATCAGAGCCAATCGCTAAACCTCTTTATGGAGAGTCCAAGTATCGGCAAGTTGTCATCTATGTACATGCACGCTTGGAAGAGCGGACTCAAGACCACCTACTACCTGCGTTCAAGGCCCGCCACCCGAATCAATCAAACGACAACCGCAACCGAGGGTAATGACCCGGCTGGTCCGCCACCCGAGGGCAACCCTGTCGAAGCCTCCCCGTTCACCGACGAAGAGGCGATCGCTTGTTCCCTAGAGAACCCTGAGGCTTGCGAAGCCTGCGATTAATAGAAGAATTAGGAACGACATTAAATGGCACTCACTGAACCAGATCACAACTTCGCCTCCCCAGAGCCAGTAGAAGAATCCTCACCCCAAACCGGACAAGGGTACGGAGCGCCCGGCAATATTCTGGACCCGGGCTTTAACCTGACTTTGCGGCCCATGCGGTACCCGGATTTCTACGACATGTATCGCGATGCGATCAAAAACACATGGACGGTAGAGGAGATCGACTTCTCCGATGATGTTGTAGACCTGGACCGTAAGTTGTTGCCTGCCGAACGACACCTGATCAATCGACTAGTGG
>Ga0111541_10000268_pt1 | contig 16972 bp, 17 predicted proteins | sample Knorr_S7_td_DCM__FD_83039 | JGI IMG/M metagenome (GOLD analysis project Ga0111541, IMG submission 83039) | Marine microbial communities from Southern Atlantic Ocean transect - Knorr_S7_td_DCM_ad_131m_LV_B (version 2) (version 2) | ecosystem: Environmental > Aquatic > Marine > Oceanic | place...
TAACGCTAGGGTTTTAAAAATTAAATTTTATCTTTGTTTTTTAGTTTTAAATTTTCCACCTTTGATTTCTTTTTCTAGGAAAGAACCAAATGCTTCACCAACATCAGTGAACTCAACCGCAGTTGCACCTTCGTAGTTAACAGCTTTACCTTTAGCAAGTAAATCTAAAGCTTTTTTTAACTCACCTGGATAAATTTTCTTTCCAGGAGCATTTGCTACAGACATCACATTTGCTTGGATAGCTGCTCTATCTGCTTTTCCACCAGCTTGCATTGCAAGAGTGATTAAAGCAGCAGCATCGTATGATTCTCCTGTGTAAGGACCTGAAGAATCAATACCAGCAGCTTTTGCAACATTAGCAAAAACTCCTGCACCTTTTCCTGTAGATCCTGGTAGTGAACCAAAAGATTTATTTAAATCTTTTCCAAATCTATCTGTTAATGAATCACCTATCATTCCATCAGACAATACAAATCTATCAAAAGATCCTGCATCCAAGGAACCAGCTATAATACTACCACCAGCTTGATCAAGATAACCTAATACAGCTAATGCATCACCACCAGCAGAAGCTAATGTAGCAACTTCAGCACCATAATCACCTTTACCTTCTTCGTGAGCAGTTACAGCGGTAACTTTGATACCATGAGCTTTAACAGCTGCAACATATACATCTGCTAAACCTTTTCCATAGTCGTTGTTAGTATGAGTTACTGCAATACTTTTAACTTTTCTGTCTTTAGTAATATCAGCTAAAATTTGTCCTCCTCTAGCATCTGATGGAGCAGTTCTAAAGAAATATCCATTGTCGTCTAGAGTTGTTAATCCAGGAGATGTAGCAGAAGGTGAAATCATAACTACTCCATTAGGAACCGCAACATTTGTTGCTATTGCTCCAGTTACACCAGAACAGTCTGCACCCATAATTGCTACAACACCGCCAGATACTAAACCTTCAGCAGCTGTAGTTGCAGCAGCAGAATCTACACATGTAGAGTCGGCTCTCTCAACTGAAATTGTTTTGCCTCCTAGCAACGATCCTGAGTCCGAAGCTTCTTTAAAAGCAAGCTCAGCAGAGGCCGCCATAGCAGGAGTTAGAGATTCAATAGGACCTGTAAATCCTAAAATGATCCCCATTTTAATTGCATGTCCGTCTGCATAAGAATTTGACACCATTGAAGATGCAAATAAAAATACAGCTAAAATTAATTTTCTCATAATTTTCCTTTTAATTGTTAACAATTTATAAAAAGTTATTAGATTATGATTAAATTAATATTTCAATGATAAATTATCTAATTTTTGAAGCATAAACACAGATAGTACAACAATAATTCCACCAGTGACCATTATGAGCGTTTGAATTTCTCCAAAAATTAAAAAATTAACCGTTAAACCAAATGCTGGAAATAAAGCATAAAAAGGTAAAACCACTTTATCTCATTGAAAAAGGATCAAGAGTTGGCTCATCTGAAGTATAAAACCAAGTTGTTTTAACTCTTGTATAATCTTTTATTGATTCAATCCCAGCTTCTTTTCCATATCCACTGTCTTTGATGCCTCCAAACGGAGCAGATGGCGATATTAATCTATAGGTGTTAACAAAAGTAATTCCTGCTCGGATCGCCTTGGAAACCCTCATGCCTCTTGCTAAGTCTCTTGTATATATTCCAGAGGATAATCCATATTTATTATCATTCATTTTTTTAATTACATCCTCTTCATTTTTAAATTTCATTACTGATAAAACAGGACCAAACAATTCATTTTCTGCAGCAGGAAGTTTATGATTTTCACATTCAATAATTGTTGGAGGAAAATAATATCCTTTATTTGAAAAGGAGTCTCTTTTTCCTCCACATTTAATTTTACCACCCTGATTTACAGTTAATTTAATATTTTTTTCAATAGTTTCTAATTGTTTAAAATTGCTTATTGGTCCCATTTCAGTATCAGGATCCATTGGAGAACCTATTTTAATTTTTTTTGCTCTATTAACTAACTTTTCTAAAAATTCGTCATAGATTTCATTTTGAATGTATAATCTAGAACCAGCAATACAACTTTGACCTGTTGCTCCAAATATTCCAGCTGTAATTCCATTAATTGCATTTTCTTGGTGTGCATCATTAAAAACTGCTACAGGACTTTTTCCTCCTAGCTCAAGACTTACTTCTGAAAGATTTTCTGCTGAGTTTCTTATTATATGTCTAGCTGTTTCAGGCCCACCTGTAAAAGCAACTTTTTCAACTAAATCATGTGAGGTTAGCGCTTTACCACAAGGATCTCCAAATCCACTAATTACATTAACAACTCCATTAGGTATACCAGTTTTTTCAATTAGTTTTGCAAATTCAAACATAGTTGCAGGAGCAAGCTCTGAACATTTTATTACAACAGTATTTCCCATTGCTAGAGCAGGAGCAAGTTTAGTGGCTGTTAAAAACATTTGTGAATTCCAAGGAACAATAGCTGCTATTACGCCAATAGGTATCCGAGTAGTAATTGCTTGAATATTAGGTTTATCAATTGGTAAAACTGTTCCTTCAACTTTATCAGCTAATCCAGCGTAATAATCATAATATTCTGCTATGTAATTTGCTTGTTTATTTGTTTCTCTAAATAATTTTCCTGTATCTTTAGTTTCAACTTTTCCTAATAATTCAGCATTTTCTCTTAGTTGATTTCCAATAGCTCTTAAAAATTTACCTCTTTCTCTTGGAATTAAATTTGGCCACTCTCCTTCAAATGCTTTTTGAGCTGCTCTTACCGCATTATCCACATCTTTTGCATTTGACTCTGGAACCTTAGCCCAAGGTTCGTTATTTTCAGGATTCAAAGTTTCAAAAGTTTTTTTACTTTCAGAATCCACCCATTTACCATTTATGAACATTTTATATTCTTCAAGCTTCGTCATAATTTTGATCTACAAATAATTCTATATTTTTATTAAATTCTTCTGAACATTCTATATTACAGAGATGTTTTCCATTTTTAATTTCAACATATTTAGACCGCTTAATCTTTTCTGCTAAATTTTTTGACATATATGTTGTTGATCCTACGTCATATTGTCCAGTAGTTACAAGTGTATTTGTACTAATTTTTTCGAGCATTTGATCATCATCTTCATAATTTACAAAAATTTTATAGGCCTTTAGCAAGTTATTGGGATCATTTGAGTCAAGAATATCAAATATTTTTTTATACATTTCTTTGTTATTTTTTAAATACACATCTGAAAACCATCTTCGAATTGCTCTATCTTTTGAGGCTGGTCTATCGTTTTTCATTAGTTCAAATCTATTTTTAACTACTATTTTTTGTTCCTCTGACCTTTTGTAAATTGATGCATGAAGAGTTAAAGAACTAAGTTTGTCATTATAATTTGATGCAAACTGTCTAGCAATAAGAGATCCAAGTGAAAAACCAACTAAGTGGATTTTATTGATTTTTAATTCTTCCAACAGATTATTCAATTGCTTTACAAAATCATCAAAACTAAGTTGTTTCTTTTGAAGTGGTGTTTTGCCATGTCCTAGCAAATCATAAGTAATAACGTTATGATTCTTAAAAAAATTTATTTGTGGTTCCCACATTTGATTTGTAAGACCAACTCCATGAATAAATACTATAGGATTTTTCTCATTTTCTTTTTTAAAATAATAATTTGTTTTATATTTGTCAGAAGTTGTTGACATAGATACTGATTAAGATTTTATACCCATCTCTTTCATATCTTGGTATCTATCACCTGTTCTAGCATGTGCTCTACCAGAAGATGCACCGCCAATTGCAATTACAATTTCGTTATCAAATGGAGCATCATGAATAGTAAATTCATGTGTGAGGTAATACGGTCTTAGTCCTGCATCAGTTTTGTGCATCATTGGAATTGAAATTTTTGAACCTGCTGGTCCCCTAATATTTGTGAAACTTAAATAAGATGTTCCTCCGACTGCATCTCTAAATTTATTTCCAAATCTTAATGTATGTATAAAAGCAGATGCATGTTCGATCTCACCATTTAAACCAACTATACCAGCTTTACCATATGCTAGAATTTTTTCTGGAGATCCAATTTCTTTAATTAGTTCTGGAACTAAGAGGTCACCAAGTTTTGGTGCTAAATCTAAAATTATAGGTTTTAAATCCTCAACATATCCTTGACCATCCCATGGATTAGTAAAAACTGCAGCAACAGAAACTAACAACACAGGTTCTTTAGCTTTTTTTCCACCTTCTACAAAAGTTTTATCGACAAATTTTGTAAATTTCCTTAATTTTAATTCCATTAGCTTGCTTTTTGAATATTTGATTTATCAATATTAATTTTTGGAATTACTTTATCATTAAACAATTTAATACTTTTCATACAAGCTTCATGCTCAATTCCTGGAAAGTTGGACCAAACTAGAAGATTTTGTAAGTTTAATTCTGATTTCAGTTCGTTTATTTTTTCTATCACATATTCAGGTGTACCGAATAATAAGTTTCTTTTATGTAAAAATTCATAATTTAGAAGATCTAATTTATTTTTTGTTTCTGGTAACTGTTCATCTGGGTCCATATGATTTCCCAATCCTCTCCAGTGACAAACCCAACGCATGTAATTTATAATATGTTCTCCTGCTAGTTTTTCAGCTTCTTCCATTGTCTCAGCTACAAACATATCTCTAACCAAGCAAACTCCTTCACCTAATGGAACATCTCTATTTTCTGCTTTAGATTTTGCTTCTTTGTAAATTTCAAAACGTTTTTTTAATGCCTTAACTGTTGGGATCCACATAATTGTATTTACCCCGTTTGTACCTGCCCATTGTATTGATCTTTCACCATCTACTACTTGCCAAACAGGAGGATGTGGTTTTTGTAATGGTTTGGGTACCACACTAATTTTTTTTATTTCATTTGTTTTAGTATTTAAAAATTCACTGCTAGGAGGACTCATATCGTGTTGCCAAACAAAGTTTGGTGCTGGATATGTATAAAATTCACCTTGATGACTAAAAAATTTTTCTGTCCACGCTTTTTTCATAATTTTTAGTGACTCTTCAAATAATCTGAAATTTTTTGCTTGATCTTTAAGATCAGCTTCTATGTTCATGTTAATTGCTTCTCTACCATAAACACCCCTTCCAATTCCAACTTCAACACGTCCATTGGACATTTGATCTAACATTGCTATATCTTCAGCTAGTCTAATTGGATTATGAAAAGTAATTACATTGCAGGCCTGACCAATCCTTATTTGATTTGTACGTGCGGCTGCATCAGAACTCATTAATAATGGATTAGGACAAGTTTCCATTCCTTCATGATTGAAATGATGTTCAGTGTACCAGATCGAATTCCAATTTTTTTGGTCACAATATTCTGTTATCTCTCTAGTTTCATCTATGATTTGTGAATAAGGTTTTTTATTCCAGTTAGTAGTGTTACAAAAGTATCCAAACTTCATTTATGCTCCTTAATATAAAATTAAAAGGACCTATCCCACTTTCGTGTATGAAATAACGACGAGTTATGTATCGCTTTATAAGTTAATATTATTATTGTTATCTCTGATATTCAATGAATTTTTTTAACGATTGATAGAGGAATTTCTCATAGATTAACTCATTATTTTTTACTTTAGATTGATTTAAAAATGATCGACTCATTTTAAAATCGTAGGAAGGCTCAAAGAAGAAAGGTATAGACATTCTTTTTTTTTTATTCCAAAGGACTCTATGATTAGTTGCTTTAAATTTACCCTTGCTTAAGAATTCTAAAGCTCTACCAGTATTTACGACTAGAGCATTTTTATTGAAAGGTACATTGTACCATTTTTTATTTTTTCTATTTTGAACTTGCAAACCACCTTTTTTATCCTGATAAAGAATTGTAAATATACCACTATCAACATGAGTTTCACAACCTAGCGCAACCCCATCCTCTTTAGAAATTTCGATAGGCCTAGTTTGTTTTGGATAATAATTAAATCTCAGAGTGCTTAAGGTTTTTAGTCTTGAGAATGCGCTTTTAGAATTATTAATATCTTTATTATGTAATTTTATTATAATTTTAAATAAGTTTTCTCCTAAGATGAATATTCGATCAAAGTAATTTGATAGAACTTTAATTGATGCTTTATCTAATGATTTATTGAGATTTAAATATTCTATATATTGATTTTTAGCTAAATCTGCATACTTTTTTGTAACTTTTAAATCTCCAATATCCAATCCTTCTTTTCCATTTACATCACTTGGAAAATAACCTCGATAAATATTTTTGTTTTTAGAGTTCCATTTTTTTGGAGAAAGTTTTTTTTTGTTTTTTTCAGATGAATTGAAAAATTTATTTCCAACCTTGCAAATTTTATCAATTTCTTTTTTACTTATCCCGTGATCTGTAATTTGAAAAAAGCCAATTTTAATACAAGCTTCTTTAACATTATTTATAGTTTTTAATGATTTTGAAGAATTAAATCCATATTTTAATATTGGAGAAATGTTAATAGTTGGAATTATATTTTTGTTCATTTATCTTAAAGGTTTTTCAGTAACTATAGATTGATCCTGAGCTTTTTCACGCATAAAAATATAAATACCACTAGATACAATTATTAATATTCCAATTATAGTATTTAAATTTGGTATTTCTTGAAAATATAACCATCCTATTAATGGCGACCATAATAGTATTGAGTATTCAAAGGGTGAAATCACCGAAGGTGATGCAATACTGTAGGCAGTAAATAAAAGTAAAAAGGCCAACGTTGCTGTTACTCCAGTTGCAGCCATCCACAATATATTAGATTTAAAATTTACAAACCATTCTCTAAAAATAAACTGAGAAGCCGGATGGCTTACAGTATTATATTGTCCATCACCAATTATAAAATAAAAAATCAAACTAAAAAATATGGCACCAATATAAAAAGTAAATGTTTGTGTATAAACATTATCTTTGTCTGAAGTTTTTTTAATTATAATCATCGATGATGAGTAGCAGAATGCGCATAAAATTGGTAATAGACTTAAATAATTAAAATTACTAAAATCTGGGTTCAAAGTTATATAAACTCCAATAAATCCTACAACTACAGCTGACCATCTTCTTGGACCTATTTTTTCTTTCAAAAAAAAATGTGCGAATATAGTAATTAAAAAAGGAGAAACGAAAAATAAAGCTGTAGCAGTTCCCAATGGTAATACAGTTAATGAAATATAAAACGAACTAAAACCAAAGAAAAAAAGAATTACACGACAAGAAGTCAAGAATGGGTATTTACTTTTAAATACAATTGATTTTTTTTTGTATTTTAAAAAAATTAAAATAAGTAGAAAACTTACAATTGTTCTTATTAAATAAACTTCATAAAGTGAAACAAAACTATAAATATGCTTCATAATTCCATCCTGGACTGAAAAAACCATCATTGCTAACAAAATGAAAATTATTCCTTTAGGATTATTATTTTTCGAAGCCATGCAGCTTCTATATCATATGCTACTGTTTAGGAAAATAATCTTGTAATTCACCTTCTCTATATACATCTGTTGTACTGCAGTGCAAACTTCCTCCAAAGCCATAAGCTTCTCTAAAATCTACAGGTAAAACTTCCATACCTAATTTATCAAGTTGTTCAGCTTGATATACTTCACTTTTTTCTACACATACTGTTTTTGGATCTAAAACTAATATATTCATTGATAACCATATTGAATAATAAGTTAGAGGAGGTGGAGAGTTATGCGCTGGTTGTGCCGCATATACAATTTCCCAACCGTTATCTTCAAAAAGTTTTCTTTGTTCTTTAGGAAGTTTTCTTTGAGGGTTATTTAAAATTAGACCAGGTTTAATCGGGGTAAAAGTTGCATCTATATGAATTGGATAAGGGTCTCCTGGAAAATTTACAGTATGAACGCGATGATCAGGAAAATGTCTTTTTAACCAGTCTATACCTTTTAAATTTGTAGTAAATCCATGTTGAACAATTAAGTCTTTACCAAATCTTAAAATATCTGCTGCATCAAAAAGAGGTTCTTCTTCAGTTGTTACAAAATACTTTTTCTCTGCCCACTCTAATCTTTGTTCAATACTTACTTTATCAGACAAATAGTTTTTATGATAATCTTTATCTGTCAATCTAGGTTTAGGAGCAGACTCATGTTTCATACCTGGATCTTCCATAAAGTATTGTTGTATCAATGGTCTATAAGCTAAATACTCAAACCATCTGCATCGAAAACTCATAGTAGCTTCAAGCATTTCTTTACCTACTGTAATAATTACATCTCTAGAAGGCATACATCCAAACATATGCTCTGCTTTCCAATCTGGTGTTCCAATCTTTTCATCAAATTTTAAAGGAGTTGGTCTATCTACTTTGACTCCTCTACTTTCTAATGTTTTTACAAATTTATCTAATAGTTCGTTTGCTTTATCTATTGAATCTTGAGTTCTTCTGCCATGCTTTCCTTTCATTACAGAATCAGGTGGTATTTTTACATCTACAGCAGGCTCTGGGGCTGGGATACAACAGTTATCTGCTCTACCAACTATTACGTGTTTTAATGGATCCCACTCATTCCAACTACTAACAATAGTTTTTTTCATATATCAAAACTATATGTCCTATAATCATTTATTTAAACAACTTTTTAAGCATTTAAAAATAGCATACCTGAATATCTTAATAAGCATAAATTAAATTGCATATCTGCATTTCATAATAAACATTTTAACTAACAATCACTTTCAATTAATCATTTTCTCATGAAAAAACTCAAATTTTTTACGGCATTAATGTTCTTTATGAGCATTTCAATGCCTAGCTTTGCTGAGACGACTGTTTCGGCAGAGGTTGGATTTATATTTAATACATTCTTATTTTTAGTTTGTGGATTTTTAGTCATGTTCATGGCGGCTGGATTTGCAATGTTAGAATCAGGAATGGTAACGTCGAAAAGTGTCTCGGTAATTTGTGCAAAAAATATTGGACTATATTCGATTGCTGGAATTATGTTTTGGCTATTCGGTTACAATGTTGCATATGGTATACCTGAAGGGGGATTTATAGGAAAATTTATTCCTTGGTCAGATGGAAGCAAGTTAGAGACAGGTTATGCAGATGGTGCTGATTGGTATTTTCAGATGGTCTTTTGTGCAACTACAATATCTATTGTATCAGGAACATTGGCTGAGAGAATTAAATTGTGGCCGTTCTTTTTATTTGCAGCAATTTTGGGAGGATTTTTATACCCAGTTGTTATGGGATGGCAGTGGGGTGGAGGCTGGTTAGCAGCAAGAGGCTTTTCAGACTTTGCTGGTTCCACTCTAGTTCACTCAACAGGAGGTGCGGCGGCTTTAGCTGGTGCATTAATACTTGGACCAAGAATTGGTAGATTTAAGAAAAAAGGAGATCCTTCACCAGTTAAACCATTTGCAGCTTCTTCAATTCCATTAGTTACAATTGGTGTTTTTGTTTTATGGCTTGGATGGTTTGGATTTAATGGCGGATCACAATTAGCAATGGGTACTTTCACTGATGCAGTGGCTGTATCAAAGATTTTCATCAATACTAATTTAGCAGCATGTGGTGGAGTTATGGCAGCAGCTGTAGTTACTAGATTAATTGGTGGTAAGACAGACGTAGTTCAGATGTTAAATGGAGCAATTGGTGGTTTAGTTGCAATAACAGCTGAGCCTTTGATGCCGACACCTTTAGCAGCAATATTAATTGGTGCAGTAGGTGGTATGTTAGTAGTATTTGGAACAAAATTACTATTTTCTTTAAAGATAGATGATGTTGTAGGCGCTGTTCCCGCTCACCTGTTCGCAGGTATCTGGGGAACTTTGGCCGTACCAATAACTAACTCAGCAGCAAATTTTGGCACTCAACTTTTAGGAGTGATTTCTATAAATGTATTTGTATTTATTGTGTCGCTAATAGTCTGGTCGATTATGAAAGCAACAATGGGAATCAGATTAAGTAGAGAAGCTGAGATGAAAGGTACAGACGTATCTGAAACAGGAGTTATAGCTTACGCAATTAGAGACTAAAGTCTCAATTGTGTGATTTTTAGGGGTCCTTAAATATTGTTCCCACGAACCATTTAAAGGGCCCCTAAAAATTCATAAATTTCTCATTTTTAATGTATAAGGTCTTACCAAATGAAAGAAATATTTAAAAATGTAAAAGAAAAATTAGTAGCCAAATATCTAGAAGATAATTCTTCTAAAAGTACTAAAAAATTTAAAACTAGAATTAAAGCTAGAATTAGAAAAAACAAAAAAATTATTAATTTAGGAATAAATAACTTTTTTGATTGGGTCAAAGGAGCAGAGCTGGTTAGCCTAAAAGAATGTGATACTAGCGAAGATCCAGTTAGACCTGAATTGAGTAATGAATTTAGAACTTCTTATGGAAGAAAAATTTACGGTGTAAAGTATAAAAATGAAATCCATGCAATAATGTGTTTTGCATTTACAAATAATATTCCTAAATCAGTTAAAGAACTTGAAGATTTTAGTAAAGATGCTTTTTTACAAAGTGCTTTACGAGGTCAAAACGTTGGTAAAATTGCAATAGCTTACACTGTTTGGTCAAAAAAAAAAGGAGGTGGAAAATTAATTGTTAAAGAAGTATTTAAAATGATAAAAAAATCTAATCATTTAAATAGATTGGTTACATTATCTCCACTTACTGATATGGCAACGAAGTTTCATTTAAGGAACAAAGCTAAACTTATTAGTGTGAATGAAACAACTCAAAATTTTGAATATATAAAATAAATAAGAGATTAGTTTAGTATTAAATCAGCAGCTTTTTCAGCAATCATGAGAGTTGGAGCATTTAAATTTCCACTTGTGATTTCAGGCATAACTGATGCGTCAGCCACTCTTAAATTTTGTAATCCATGGACTTTTAAATCTTCATCAAGAACTGCCATTTCATCATAACCCATTTTTAAAGTACAAGATGGGTGATAAGCAGTTTCCGCTTTTGATCTTATATATTCCTTAATTTCCTCATCTGTTTTTGAGTCTTCTCCTGGTCCAATTTCTTTTCCAGCATATGGTTTCATTGAATTTTGACTTAAAATCTTTCTTGCTACATGTACGCACTTAACAGTTTCTTTAAGATCATAATCATCCTCTAAGTAATTAAATTGTATTTTTGGATAATCGTAAGGATTTTTAGTATTTAAGGTTACATGACCTCTACTTTTTGGTTGATTAAGACTAGCATGCAATTGAAATCCATGTCTATCTGGATCTACAGCGCCATGATCTATTACAAAGGCTGGAAAAAAATGAAATTGAATATTTGGATATTCTTTATCAGGTGAAGATTTACAAAAGCCTCCTGCTTCAAGAAAAGAAGTCGAGCATGGACCACTTTTATTTAAAAACCACTGAATTCCAACCCTAAGCATATTTAGCTTCTTTACATAAGAATATAAAGTATCAGGGGTTTTGCATTCTTGTTGAATGTAAGTTTCCAAATGATCTTGAAGATTTTTTCCAACACCTTTAAGATTATGAACGATTTCTATTCCTTTTTCTTTTAATTCATCTCCTGGACCAACACCCGATACCATAAGTAACTGTGGTGAGTTAATAGATCCACCACTCAAAATTACTTCTTTATTTGCATAAATTTTTTCTATTTTATTTTTTATTTTAACCTGTATGCCTATTGCTTTCTTTCCTTCAAAAATAATTTTCTCTACAAAAGATTCTGTAAATACTTTTAAATTCTTCCTATTTCTTGCAGGGTTTAAATAATATTTTGATGCACTTGCTCTTTGCCCTTTATGGATTGTAACATCGTACATGCCAAATCCTTCTTGATCCTCTCCATTCATATCAGAATTTATTTTATGACCTGCTTCCTGTGCAGAGTTCAAAAATGCCTTAAATAAAGGATTTGGATTTTTAGATTGATTAATTGGTAATATTCCTTGTCCACCTCTATACTGATTTTCACCTTCAGACCATGTTTCAATTTTTTTAAAGAAAGGTAGAACTTTTTCATAACTCCAATTTTTTAATCCAAAACTGGCCCATCTTTCATAATCATTTTTATTACCTCTTACATAAACCATTCCGTTATGAGCTGAACATCCACCAATCATCTTTCCTCGGGGACAAAATAATTTTCTATTATTTAAATAAGGCTCTGGTTCAGAATAATATTTGTAATTATATTTTGGATCATGCATTGTGTATAAGATAGCTAGAGGCATGTTCACTTTCCAAATATCACTATTTTTGCCAGCTTCGAATATAGCAACATTATTTTGAGTTTTTTCTGAGAGTCTATTAGCTAACACACAACCAGCTGTTCCTGCACCAATAATTAAATAATCAAATTTCAAAGCAATTTTTTATTGTGGGTTATCGCCTTCTATAGCAATCCTATCCATTACTCTCTCGTGGCCCAAACCTCTTCCTGGAAAAAAATCTGTTAGACCTTGATGCAATGTGCTTCTATTATCCCAGATAGCAACTGCATTTTCAGTCCACTTAAATCTACAAGTAAAATCTAATCTTTCTTGATGTCTAAAAATATGATTTAAAATATCTTCACTTTCGTTTTTATCTACATCCAGAATTTTTTTAGTATACATAGAATTTACATATAGTATTTTTTTTCCTGTTTCGGGATGAGTTCTTACTACAGGGTGAGCATTCGAATATTCATCTAAATTACCATTACCTTCCATTGCCTTATAAGCTTCTACAAATGCTGCAGCACCAAGGGAGCTATGAATAGCTTTTTTATCTTTTATTTTATCTTTTATTTTTTCATCTAATGTATCGTAGGCTAACTCCATATTTGAAAACATTGTATCACCACCAACAGGAGGTATTTTTAAAGATCGTAAAATAATTACTTTTGTTGGTTTTGGATTATAGCTGACATCAGTATGCCAAGTTTCTCCCCACTGATGTTTTTCATCTGGTTCTTTAATTATCCTTAAAATTTCAGGATAATTTTCTCTTCCTTTAACATAAACATGTCTCTCTAAAGGACCAAAGTGTTTAGCTAAATTAATATGCTCCTCAGAAGTTATATCTTGGTCTCTAAAAAAGAGCGCTTTATGTTCTAATAATAGATTATTAATTATATCCCAATTAGCAACTGAAGAATCTTTTAAATCTATTCCCTTTACTTCCGCTCCTAACGCTCCTGATACTAAATCTATTTCCATATACTATTTTTTTAGTTTATCAGATAATACCAAATTATCTGAATTAAAATTAGCTTTATTTTCTTTTATAAAATTATCCATAATTATTAATTTATCTTCTTCAAATTCAGTAACTTTTCTTTTTTCAAGATCAATATAAAGAGATAAACTCTCTGTTGTTGCAGCTAGTTTTTTTGTTTTTTTCTCTATCATTTCACATTTTAAATGTAATCTTTTTTTGTCATGATCAAAGAAAGTACAATAAATATCAACTTCTTCATTTTCTTTAACTTCATTATTGTATGTTGTTCTTGTTTCAACGACCATTGTACTTCTTTTTGTAGTTTGAGCTTTTGAGCCTCCCATTTCGAACTTGTTAAGCATAGTTTCCCAAGCTTCATCAAAAATAAGAATATAATAAGCCATATTCATGTGCTCGTTATAATCTGTCCAATCTTTAATTATTTTTCTGGTTGCTAAGTGAACTGCCATTTTTAATTTTTGTTTATTTTATCTGCTATTAATATTTTTCTTTGCATTTCCCGAAGGACAGGCTTTTCTATTAGTTTACCATCTATTACTACCAAACCTGTATTCGAATTATTAAATTGTTCCAGTATTTTTTTTGCTTTGAGAATTTCATCTTCTGGAGGTGTAAAAACTTGATTTAAAATTTTAATTTGTTTTGGATGAATTGATCCTTTGCCCGTAAACCCAAGGTTTCTAACAAGCTCTGCCTCTTTTTTCATTCCATCCATATTTTCTAAATCTAAATAAGGTACATCTATCACGTCTAAACCAGCACTAGCACCTGCATGAACTAGTTTTGATCTTGCATAAACAAGGTTTTCCCATTTGTTGTCAACTCTAAGCTCAGCAGCCATATCAACTCCTCCAAAATATAAGGCAACTATTCTTTTACTGGCATGAGCAATATCATAAATATTTTGAAGTGCTTCATTTGTTTCCATTATAACATGAAGATCTGTATCTAAATTACAATCAGTCAGTAGATCATCGATAAAAGTAATTTCATCTGGTGTTTTAACTTTAGGCAACATTAAAGCTTTAACTTTTAATTTGCTCGAAACAAAAGCTTCTAAATCTAAAAGTCCAAACTTAGTTCTTTGATTATTTATTCTAACAACTAATTCTACATCACTGTTAACCTCAAGAGTTTTAAGTGCTTCTATAGTATTATTTCGTGCCTCATCCTTATCATTAATTGCTATTCCATCCTCTAGCTCGATACAAACCATATCAGCTCCTGATTCTATGGCTTTCGGAAACATTTCTGGCTTAAGACCTGGTGTAAAAATAAAGCTACGTCTTACTTTTAATTTGTTTGAATTCATTTAATTATTATATCCTATAATCTTCGATGATATGATATTATATTTTTTTAAAAAAAAAAATGAACAATAAAGTATTTATATCATGTGCGGTTACAGGATCTGGTGATACAGCCTCAAAACATCCAGATTTGCCAAAAACACCAGAACAAATAGCAACTGCTGCGATCGAAGCTGCAAAAGCAGGGGCGGCCATAGCCCATATTCACGTTAGAGAAGAAGACGGTACACCTAGTAGAAGATTAGAATTATATAAGGAAGTTGTTGATAGAGTCCGTTCTAGCGATACAGATGTAGTTTTAAATTTAACAACAGGAATGGGAGGAGATTTAGATATTGGTGAACAGAGTCCCCTACAATTTGGACCGCTTACTGATATGGCAAATGTTATGGAAAGAATAGCAAATGCGGAACAATTTTTGCCTGAAATTTGTACACTAGATTGTGGAACTCTAAATTTTGGCGATGGTTCTGTGATTACCATAAATACCCCAAGAGATTTAAGAACTGCAGCAAAAAGATTAAAAGAAATTAAGGTTAAACCTGAAATAGAGGCTTTCGATTTAGGAAATATGTGGTTTGGTGCACAATTATATAAAGAAGGATTATTAGATGATCCTCCAATGTTTCAGATGTGTTTAGGTATTCCTTGGGGAGCACCCGCAACACCTCTAGCAATGCAAGCAATGAAAGATATAATGCCCAAAGAAGCTGTATGGTCAGGATTTGCAATATCTAAACAAGAGATGCCTTATGTCGCGCAAACAGTAATAATGGGAGGAAATCCTAGAGTAGGACTTGAAGATAACTTATATTTATCAAAAGGAAAGTTAGCTACTAATGCACAGTTAGTTGAAAAAGCTATTAGAATTGTAAGCGATCTAGGAGTATCAATAATGACTCCAGCTGAAACCAGAGAAAAATTAAAACTTGTAAAACACAAATAGTTTAAATCTAAATATGTGTCAACTTGTTACACTTACTAAAGTTGAATTAAATAATTCAGTAATTATATGATTAGTATGGATTACACTAAAAAACATTTAATATGAAACATTTAAAATTAATAATTTATACTTTTTGCATTCTAGCATTCACAAATATATCTTACTCAGAAGACGTAACTGTTGAGATGCTAAATAAAATGGACAACGAAACCATGGTGTATTCAAAGAAAATAGTAAGAGTTAATGTTGGTGATACTGTTTTTTGGAAAGCTACAGACAAAGGCCATAATGTAGAGTTTATTAAGGGTGGGGTTCCAGAAGGAGTTGAGAAATTCAAATCAAAATTTAATAAAGATGCAGAATATAAATTTTCAATTCCAGGAATTTATGCTTACTGGTGTACTCCCCATAAGAACATGGGAATGATAGGATTTGTTGTTGTTGGAGATGATAAATCGAACTTAGAATCAATCAAATCTATTAGATTTTCTGCTAAATCAAAAAAAATTGCTCCAGATCTAATTAATCAATTGTAAACTAATCAAGTCTTATTGCGTTACCATCAACACCGATAACCTGACCTGAAATCCTAGAAGCATCATCTGAAATTAAAAAGCTGCACATTTTTCCTATATCTTCTTCAAATATCCAACAATTCATTGAGGCCATTGAAATAAAATCTTTTTCAATTTTTTTTTTGGAGATTTTTAAAAATTTAGATTTATCCTTTATAACTCTAACCATTCTATCACCTTTAATTGTTCCAGGACAAATTACATTAACTCTTATTTTAAATTTACCTAACTCCATAGCTAGAGTTTTGCTAACACCAACTACTGCCCATTTACTAGCGGCATAAGGAGATCTTAAAGGAAATCCCATAATTCCTGCTCCAGACGAAAAATTAATAATTGATCCACCTTTATTTTTTTTTATTAGAGGTATTGCTAATTTTGTAAAATAAAAATGACTAATAACATTTGTTTTGAGTGTTTTTTCCCAATCCTTTGAACTTAATTTTTCTATAGTTCCAGTTGGACCTGCTATCCCAACATTATTTATTAAAGAATCTATCTTTTTGGTTTTTTTTTTAATTTGTCTAAAAAAATTTGAAACATGGTCTTCATTTGATGCATCACAAATGTATGAAAATAATTTTTTGTTATTTAGCGGATGTTTTTTAACTTTTTTGAGGAATTTTTCATTAACATCACAAAGGTATACATAGGCACCTTTTGATAGACAAATTTTAGCAGTTGCCCATCCAATTCCTGAAGCTCCCGCATTTATAATGATCTTTTTATTTTTTAAAGTCAGGTTAGTCATTAATTATGACTTAGATAAAGATTTTTGTAATTCTTTATTTGTAATATATCCTTTTACATTTCCTTTTTTATCAACAACTTCACAATTAGCATTATTACAAACAACTTCAGGTAAAAATTCTTCGATGAATTGATCTTCTTGAACTTTAACTAAATTA
>Ga0111541_10000275_pt1 | contig 16706 bp, 17 predicted proteins | sample Knorr_S7_td_DCM__FD_83039 | JGI IMG/M metagenome (GOLD analysis project Ga0111541, IMG submission 83039) | Marine microbial communities from Southern Atlantic Ocean transect - Knorr_S7_td_DCM_ad_131m_LV_B (version 2) (version 2) | ecosystem: Environmental > Aquatic > Marine > Oceanic | place...
AATGCATGAGTGAGTCAATAAATCAAGTTATTGAATATGGTTATGGTCATCATATTCAAAGGCTCATGGTCACTGGACTTTTTTCTTTATTGTATGGAGTAAAACCATCTGAAATTCATGAATGGTATTTGTCTATGTTTGTTGATGCAGTTGCATGGGTTGAAGTACCGAATACTATTGGAATGAGTCAATATGCTGATGGTGGTATCGTGGGCTCTAAACCATACATAGCGAGTGGGGCATATATAAATCGCATGTCTAACTATTGCAAAGGTTGTCACTATGATGCAAAAAGTGCGATAGGAGATAAAGCATGTCCTTTTACAACTCTTTACTGGCATTTCGTTTACAAAAACAAAAACTTGTTAAAAAATAATCCAAGACTAAGCATGCAGGTTAAAAATTGGGATAACAAAGAAAAGAATATACAAAATGAAATAATTGAACGTTCAAAAAAGATATTTAGTAATATTGAATTATATTAGTCTTTCATCTTAATGAGTGTATCTTTAGCAGAGCTAATTAGAAATGCCGTATCAATACCAACCGCTAATAAATTAAATCCTTTTTCTTTATAAGGTAATACAGCTTCAGCATTAATACCAAATATACCCATACTTATTGTTGCTGCTTGGCAAGCATCAATAATTCTTTCTATAGCAGATTGAACCACAGGATGATTTATTTCCCCAGGTTTGCCTAAGCTAGCGGATAGATCATAAGGCCCTATCAAAATCGCATCAACTCCCTCTACTGCAACTATCTTTTCGATATTTTTAGCTGCTTCGCTACTTTCAGCTTGTAATATAATTGCAGTTTCAGTGTTTGCATTTTTTAGATAGCGTTCAAATTCAATCCCATATTTATGTGCACGTCCAATACCAATTCCCCTCTCGCCAACTGGAGAATATTTACAATCAGCAATAATTCTCTTAGCTTGCACCTCATTATGTACTTGAGGAACAATTACACCTTCTGCTCCGATATCGAGTGCTTTTTTTATCCAGACTGTCTCATCAGATGGCACTCGTATTAAACATGGTATAGGCGAGGCTGCTTGTAACATTGTTTGTGCTTGTTGTGGATTAAATGCACCATGCTCCGCATCTATAAATAACCAGTCATAGCCGATATTAGCAAGTAATTCACAAACTTCAGGTGAAGGTAAGCTAACTAATGTACCTATCAGAAGTTCATTTGTGCGTATACGCTCAGCAAAATTATTTTTTTCTTTCATAATCCATACCTTTTAAAATAAATACTTACAATTTAGTGTTCAACTGGCCCGTCGGCACCAATTCCTGTTTGTGCACGAACAAATTGGTTATCAAAAGCCTTAATTTCTTTTTTTGCTTGTTCACTTTTATCTAAATATGAAACTATTATTATAGCGATAAATGCAATACTCATAGAAAATAATGCTGGATACTTGTAGGGAAAAATTGCATTTGCATTTCCAAGAATATCAACCCAAACAATAGGCCCAAATAAAACACATAATATCGCAGTTATTAATCCAGCCGCACCACCAAAAAAAGCACCTTTTGTTGTAAGCTTTGACCAGTACATAGAAAAAAATAGTATTGGAAAATTAACACTTGCTGCGATTGCAAAAGCGAGCCCTACCATATAGGCGACATTTTGTTTTTCAAATAATATGCCCAAAAGAATAGCTGCTAAACCTAGTATTACAGTACTGATTTTTGAAACCATCACCTCTTTTTTCTCTTGCGCCTTGCCGCTACAAAAAAGACTAGCATAAAGATCGTGTGAAATAGCAGAGGCACCTGCTAGAGTCAATCCGGATACTACTGCTAATATTGTTGCGAATGCTACTGCAGAAATAAAACCAAGAAATATGTCGCCTCCAACTGCTTTTGAGAGGTGGACAGCAGCCATATTATTGCCTCCAAGTATATTTCCAACATCATCAAGAAAAGAGCTATTATTTGTAAGTAGCACAATTGCACCAAACCCAATGACGAATGTGAGAATATAGAAATAACCAATAAAACTTGTTGCATAAAATACAGAACTTCGTGCTTGCTTAGCATTTTTTACCGTAAAAAAACGCATTAAGATGTGCGGTAAACCAGCTGTACCAAACATCAGAGCTAGTCCTAGCGATATAGCCGACACTGGATCACTTATCAAACCACCAGGCGACATAATTGATTCTCCTAAATGGTGACTTGAGATTGCTTCTTTAAATAATAAATTAAAAGAAAAATCAAATTCATTTAAAACTGCAAGAGCTAAAATAGTTGCACCAAATAACAATAATATTGCTTTGATTGTTTGAACCCAAGTGGTTGCTAACATACCTCCGAATGTGACATAACAAATCATTAATAATCCGACAATAGAGACAGCCATAGAGTATGGCAGACCAAATAAAATTTGTATTAATTTACCAGCTCCAACCATTTGAGCAATTAAATACAAGATTACAACTGCAAGTGTTCCGCAAGCAGCTGACGAACGTATTGGTAAGTTTTTTAAGCGAAATGATACTGCGTCTGTAAATGTATATTTGCCAAGATTTCTCAATCGCTCAGCTAATAAAAATAAAATAACAGGCCAACCGACTAAAAAACCAATTGAATAAATTAATCCATCAAACCCACTTGCAAAAACTAATCCTGAAATACCTAAGAAAGATGCTGCTGACATATAATCACCAGCTATTGCCAGACCATTTTGAAAACCACTAATGCTTCCGCCAGCTGTATAGAAATCACTTGCAGATCGTGTCTTTTTTGCTGCCCAATAAGTAATAGCAAGAGTTATTGATATAAAAATAAGAAACATAATCACGGCAGTGATATTTATATTGTTTGTGTTTGCATGCTGGTTATTACCAGCATAAATACTAAATGTAGTAAAAAGAGAAAGAATTAAGAAAAATCGCGTGTACATTTTAAAACTAAGGTTATTGTTCTAATTTTTTTATAATTTTATTATTTATAACATCGAATTTTTTATTAGCTATATAAATATATATACCAGTTAGAAAAATACTCAATAAAATTATAAGTAAACCTACAACAATTCCAAGTGTTGTTGCATTATCTGGAGATATTTTTTGAGAGAATATATCTGGGTAAAAGGCAATAATCAGAATAAATGAAAAATAGGATAAAATTACAATCGAAGTAAGCGTCAAGCTAACTTTTTTACGTAGTTTCACGAGCTTCTGAAAATCAGGTTGTTTCTTTACTTGATTGTATACTTCTTGCATCGTTTATTTTAGATTTTTTAATCTTTTATTTCCGTCTTTTTTACTCTTATTACCAGATAGAATTTTTTCTGTAAACCAATCCTTATCATCTTCTATATTTATAATGTTGTTATTGGTGTTGATAATATTATTTATACACGAATCCATTATAATTTTACTCAAAAGCGAAATTTCCTTTTCATTCATTTGAGTTTCAGTATTTATGTTTTCTAGCACGCTAATTTTATGTTTGTTGCAGTCCTTTATCGTTATTTCTGCATATCCATTAACATATAGAAAACTTAATATATTCAAGAGTAGGATATTGATTATTTTTTTTATCATAATTTAATAAATTTCAATGTCATACGGTCACTCTCACCGATTTCGATATACTTATCCTTATCAGTTTCACCTAGACGAAGTGTAGGTGGTAATGTCCAGACACCCTTTGGATGATTTTTTGTATCTTTTTTATTTGCATTAATTTCAGATTTATCTATGAGTTCAAACCCATATTTTTCGGCTATATTGATTATAAACTTTTCTGACACATAGCCGTTTTTTGCGCTTTCATCCGGGTTATCATCTTTTTCTCCTCGATGTTGTACCACACCTAGGATACCTCCTTTTTTTAGAACACGATGAAATGCTTGATAGATATTTTTAGTATTACCACTTCTTATCCAGTTATGATTGTTTCTAAAAGTTAAGATCATATCTTGTGAATTTGAATCAATTTCTTTGAGGAATGAGTTCTCATTATTAAAAATAATGAAATTCACTTTCTTGTAGACCTCAGTGTTTTTACCAAGATGCTCCATAAGTTTAGCATGAGATTTACGAAGATAGTCATTGGGATGATTCTCTCCAAAACCAGCAATTGTTAATTTCCCACTACTTTTAAGTACAGGTGCAAGTATCTCAGTATACCAACCACGACCAGGCAATATTTCAAGTACTGACATGTGTAATTCAATACCAAAAAATAACAATGTTTCTTTTGGGTGACGATAGATATCTCGTGCTTTATTTTCTTTTGTTCTGTGTTCACCTTCTATAGCTTCATTGATTAATATTTCAGTACTATTATCCATTGCATAGCTATTTGTGATTAATGCTGAAAAAGCAATGAGAGAAAAGATTTGCATACGTAAGAAATTCATTTATTTTTCCTTATAGTTTTTATGAGTTTTAAGTTAATTTTTATAATCGTATACCTAATTCTATCCATGAGTAAATTAATAAATTATAATATTTTATATAAACAGTCTAATTTCTCTTTATCAATTTATGGGTAAATATAAAAAAATACAAGTTTCTGTAAAAACTTTGAAAAACCCTCTACATTTTTTTGCATTGGGTTTTGGTACTGGTCTTTTGACAAAGGCGCCTGGAACCATGGGAACACTTGTTGGTGTATTGATATATCTTCTCTTGCCTTCCAATAATTTGATCCTGTATTTTGCAATTATTATCTCTTTTTTTATCTTTGGTATTTTTTGTTGTGATTATACTGGAAAGTATTTAGATAATCATGATCACCCTTCGATAGTTTGGGACGAAATCGTTGGTTATTTAGTTACCATGATTATGGTTCCTAGAGATTGGATATGGATATTGTTAGGTTTCGTACTTTTCAGGGCTTTCGATATTATAAAGCCTTGGCCTATATCGCTTGTTGATAGAAAAATTCAAAATGGTTTAGGTACAATGCTGGATGATTTTGTTGCCGGAATTTTTTCATTAATAGTTATTCATGTAATTATCAACTTAATAGAATTTATTTAGAAGCTGAATAAAATGTCATATACAAAAGCCATATTATTTTTTTCACTATTTCTATCTATATTTTCAATAAATGCTGATGTCTATCGATATATAGATAAAGATGGACGTATCATTTTTACTGATAAACCTGAGCATAAAGGGTATAAAAAATTAGTAAGGACTTGGAAAGGTTGGGTGGAACAAAAAAAACCAGAGAATTTTGATTGGCTAGGCCATCAAAAAAAATACGATGCAATGATTAGGAGTGTGGCAAAGACTTATAATCTTTCTCATGCATTATTACATGCGATAATTACTGTTGAGTCATGGTATGACCCAAATGCAGTATCAACTGCTGGTGCAGTTGGTCTAATGCAACTAATGCCTGAGACCGGAAAACGTTATGGTGTAATCAATCGCCGCAATGTAAAACAAAACATTAATGGAGGCTCACGTTATTTTAGTGACTTATTAAACATGTTTAATAATGATATAAAATTAGCATTAGCAGCATACAATGCAGGCGAGAATGCTGTTAAAAAATACCAGAATAAAGTTCCACCGTATAAAGAAACAAAAAATTATATAAAAAAGGTTATGAAGTATTATAAAAGGTATCAGCGAACGATGACTTGATTATTCATCTGTCACACACCCTTCAGATGCGGTTTTTACATTTTTAATATATTTATAAAGTGTTCCTCGATTAGCTTTATATGGAGGCATTTTCCATTTTGCTTTTCTGTTGTTGAATTCTTCACTATTTAATTCAAATTCAATTTTATTTTCTTTAGCATCAATTGTTACAATGTCTCCGTTTTTAATAAAAGCAATCGGCCCTCCTTCTTGAGCTTCGGGTACTACATGACCAATAATGAATCCATGAGAACCTCCAGAAAACCTTCCATCAGTTATCATAGCAACATCATTACCTAAACCCGCACCAATAATCGCGGATGTTGGCGTTAACATTTCTGGCATTCCTGGACCGCCTTTGGGCCCTTCATATCGAATTATAATAACGTCTCCTTTTTTTATTTCTTTGTTTTCTAATGAAGTTAACATAGCCTCTTCAGAATCATAAACTTTTGCTGGTCCGGAAAAAGTTTCGCCTTCTTTACCAGTAATTTTTGCAACCGAACCACCGGGCGCAAGGTTTCCTTTTAGAATTCGTATATGACCACTTGATTTAAGGGGTTTGTTAAGTGGCGAAATTATTTTTTGGTCATTACTTAATTTTGGCACATCCAGAAGATTTTCTTTTATTGTTTTTCCCGTTACAGTAAGACAATCTCCATACAATAAATCATTATCGAGTAAGAACTTCATGACAGCTGGCGTACCACCAATTTTATGAAGATCTTCCATGACATACTGTCCACTTGGTTTTAAATCTGCAAGATACGGAATACGATTGCTGACAGATTGAAAATCATCGATTGTTAAATCAATATTAACAGAACGTGCCATTGCTAATAAATGCAAGACAGCATTAGTTGAACCCCCCAGCGCTGTGACTAGAACCATAGCGTTTTCAAATGCATCACGGGTCATGATTTCTCTTGGTTTTATATCTTCTTTCAATAGATATTTAATAGCTTTTCCCGCTTCAAAGCACTCGTTTAATTTTTTTTCATCAACTGCAGGAGTGGAAGAGCTGTATGGAAGCGACATACCCATTGCTTCGATAGCAGATGCCATAGTATTTGCTGTGTACATGCCACCACACGCGCCAGCACCCGGACAAGATTTTTTTATAATCTCCTTTCTTTTTTGATCATCTATATTTCCAGAAATAAATTCACCGTAGCTCTGAAAAGCGGAAATAATATCGATTTTATTATTCTCGTAATAACCTGGTTTTATAGTTCCCCCGTATATCATCAGAGATGGACGATTTAATCTTCCCATTGCTATTAAACAACCCGGCATATTTTTGTCACACCCCGGAATGGAAATGTTAGCGTCATACCACTGAGCAGACATTACAGTTTCAATTGAGTCTGCAATTAAGTCGCGTGATTGAAGGGAAAAACTCATTCCCTCTGTTCCCATTGAAATACCATCACTAACACCAACAGTATTAAATCTCATGCCAACGAGACCGGCATCTATAACGCCTTCCTTAACTTTTTCTGCTAGTGCAAGAAGATGCATGTTACAAGTGTTTCCTTCATACCAGATACTCGATATACCCACTTGCGCTTTAGACATATCCTCTTCTTTCATGCCCGTACCATATAGCATTGCTTGAGAAGCGCCTTGCGATTTTGGTTCAGTTATTCGAGAGCTAAACTTGTTTAATTTTTTGGTCATAATAATTTCGTGAATTTATTATATATACTGGAACCCAGTAGTTATCTAGTAGGATTTGATTATCTATGAAGAGTGCTCCAGTTCTTTTTCCATTACTTCTACTTTGATTGAATCGTTTTCTACTGATGCTAAAACATGCCCACCATTCATGAGTTTTCCAAATAAAAGTTCCTCTGCAAGCGGACGTTTGATATTTTTTTGAATTAAACGCGACATCGGTCTAGCACCCATTATTCTGTCATAACCTTTGTTAGCCAACCATTCACGAGCATTTTCTGTAATTTCAATCGTTACTTTTTTGTCCTCAAGTTGAGCTTCAAGTTCAATAATGAATTTATCAACTACATTAGAAATAGTTTTTTTATCAAGCGGGTTGAAATGAATGATTGCATCAAGTCGATTACGAAACTCAGGATTAAAAAACTTTTTAATGCTTTCAGCAGCGTCACTTGTATGATCTTGCGATGTAAAGCCGACCGACGCTCTGCTAATTCTTTCAGCACCTGCATTTGTTGTCATAACTATGATCACATTACGAAAATCAGTTTTACGACCGTTAGCATCAGTTAGTGTGCCATGATCAAATATTTGAAGCATTAAATTGAAAATATCAGGATTAGCCTTCTCTATTTCATCGAGTAATAATACACAATGTGGCTTTTTATTAATTGCATCAGTAAGGAGACCGCCTTGATCAAACCCGACATATCCTGGTGGTGCACCAATCAATCTTGATACTGTGTGTCTTTCCATATATTCAGACATATCAAAACGAACCAATTCTATACCTAAATGCATTGCAAGTTGTTTTGTAACCTCAGTTTTTCCTACACCTGTAGGTCCAGCAAATAGAAAATTTCCAATTGGTTTTTGTGTACTAGCTAATCCTGAGCGAGACATTTTTATAGTATTACTAAGCATATCGATTGCCTCATCTTGACCAAAAACAACCATTTTTAAATTACGTTCAAGATTCTTAATTGTATCTTTATCACTGCTGGTAACTGTTTTTGCCGGTATACGTGCAATTTTTGCAACAATATTTTCAATATCATTTACGCCTATAGTTTTTTTTCTTTTAGATTCAGGAAGTAATTTTTGCGCTGCACCTGCCTCATCGATAACATCAATAGCTTTATCTGGCAATTGTCTGTCATTTATATAACGTTCTGTAAGCTCAACGGCAGTTTTTAGTGCTTGGCGTGTATATTTTATTTTATGATGTTCCTCAAATTTTTGTTTTAATCCTTCAAGAATTTTAATAGTTTCATCGATTGTAGGTTCAGACACGTCAATTTTTTGGAATCGTCTTGTTAAAGCATGATCTTTCTCGAAAATGCCTCTGTATTCCTGATATGTCGTCGATCCAATGCATTTTAATTCGCCAGAAGCAAGAACAGGTTTAATTATATTTGAAGCATCCATCACACCACCAGATGCTGCACCAGCTCCTATAATGGTATGTATCTCATCAATAAATAAAATCAGATTTGGTTGTTTTTTTAATTCTGCAATAACATTTTTCAATCGTTTTTCAAAATCCCCTCTGTATTTTGTGCCTGCGAGTAGCGCACTTAAATCAAGCGAGAAAATAACACTATCCATTAAAACATCGGGCACTTCCCCATCAACAATTAGTTTTGCTAGGCCTTCGGCAATTGCAGTTTTACCTACTCCTGCTTCACCAACATATAAAGGATTATTTTTTCTTCGACGACAAAGAACTTGGATTGTTCTTTGAACTTCAACCTTCCTTCCAATTAAAGGATCTATTTTTCCTTCAATAGCTTTCTCATTGAGATTAACAGCAAAACTATTAAGCAAATTATCAGGTTTATCATTTTGGTTAGATTCTATCTCCGTTTCATCAAAATCTATATCCATATCATTCTCTTTACTATCTATATTAGCAATGCCATGAGAAATATAATTTGTTATATCTAATTTTGAGATATTTTGTTGATTTAAGAAATAAACCGCATGCGAATCACGCTCACCAAATATTGCTACTAGAACATTTGCTCCACTTACTTCTTCTTTACCAGATGATTGAACATTGAAAACAGCACGCTGTAAGACTCTCTGAAATCCAATTGTTGGCTGAGTATCTCGTTCATCGATATTATCAACAACAGTGGAATTGTCTTGAATGAATTTGATCAAATTATCATGCAGGCTATTTAGATTAGCACCACATGCGTTTAGAACAGATGCAGCAGAGTTATTATTTAATAATGCAAACAGCAAGTGCTCTATCGTCATAAATTCATGACGCTGTTCTCTAGCTTCAGTGAATAAATTATTTAGCGTTTGCTCTAATTCTTTATTTAACATTTGTTTATTTTTATGCTTTTTCCATGGTACAAAGAAGAGGGTGTTGGTTTTCTCGCGAGTAATCATTCACAAGAGAAACTTTGGTTTCTGCAATTTCGTGTGTAAATAGTCCGCAAACCCCTTTACCACTTGTATGTACTTCTAACATGATACGCGTAGCATCTTCTTTTTTTATCGAAAAGAAAAATTCTAAAATATGAACAACAAATTCCATTGGTGTAAAATCATCATTGATTAATACAACCTTGTAGAGTGGCGGACGTCTAAGCTTTGGTTTAGCCTCTTTAATTGCTAAATCAGCGTCACTGTATTCGTTAAGTTTTTCTGACATTATCTTTAATTTTAATCTACTTTATATGTATGTTATCGAGTTATTTTTTCAAATTTTACATAATATGTATTCAAGATCCGTAAGATACATATAATTATTACCAAAGATACAAAGAATTGCTAATACGCTTTATTTATATGTAATTTATGTGTTTTTTTGAAATTTGGGCGGATCATTAAGAAAATTTTACACCATATTTCAATTAAATTTAGAACGAACAGTTCACAGACATTCAAACTAATGGCATGATATGCGGCCTTTTTATTATCGAGTCGGTTAAAAAATAATAATTAATAACATAACTAGCTGATTATAATAAGAATATTAATATACGGAGGAAGTATTTGTAATGAGCAAAGACAGTGAAATCAAAAAACTCGAGCAAGATTGGTCAGAAAATCCTCGCTGGAAGGGCGTAAAACGCGATTATACTGCTGCTGATGTTGTGAGACTTCGTGGTTCGGTTCAGATAGAGCACACCTTGGCACGTCGTGGGGCAGAGAAACTGTGGAAACTTGTTAATGAAGAAGATTATATTAATTGTTTGGGCGCTGTCACAGGCGGTCAGGCAGTACAGCAAGTCAAGGGTGGAATAAAAGCTATTTACTTATCTGGTTGGCAAGTTGCCGCAGACGGAAATACGTCCGAGACAATGTATCCAGATCAATCATTGTATGCAGTAGATTCAGTACCTACTATGGTCACTCGGATAAATAATGCATTTAAGCGTGCAGATGAAATACAAAGTTCTAGAGGTAGTGGTAACGTTGATTTTTTTGCACCAATTGTTGCCGATGCTGAAGCTGGCTTTGGCGGTGTTTTAAATGCTTTTGAATTAATGAAAAACATGATTGAGGCGGGTGCTTCCGGCGTACATTTTGAAGATCAATTAGCATCAGTAAAAAAATGCGGACATATGGGCGGCAAGGTACTTGTTCCGTCACAAGAGGCAGTTCAAAAATTAACTGCGGCACGATTAGCCGCTGATACAATGGGTGTTCCAACAATTGTTCTTGCCAGAACAGATGCAAACGCTGCTGCATTATTAACCTCTGACGTAGATCCATACGATAAAGACTTTATAACCGGAGAAAGAAGTTCTGAGGGATTTTATATAACAAAAGCAGGTATAGATCAGGCTATTTCACGTGGTCTGGCGTATGCTCCGTATGCTGATTTATTGTGGTGTGAAACAGCGGTACCAGATATGGATGAAGCTAAAAAATTCGCTGAGGCGATAAAAAAAGAATATCCCGATCAGTTGCTAGCATACAATTGTTCTCCTTCATTTAATTGGAAGAAGAATCTAAGTGACTCTGACATTGCAAAATTTCAAAAAGAGCTTGGCGCAATGGGATATAAATACCAGTTTATTACATTAGCCGGTATTCATAACATGTGGTACAACATGTTTGAATTAACCCATGATTATGTACGTCGTGGCATGACAGCATATATTGAAAAAGTACAAGAACCAGAATTTGCAGCATCAGAGCGTGGTTATACGTTCGCTAGTCATCAACAAGAAGTTGGTGCCGGTTATTTTGATGATGTAACAACTGTTATACAGGGAGGAAAGTCTTCAGTTACAGCATTAACTGGTTCGACAGAAGAAGAGCAGTTTGACGATACAGCATCAAAATAAGCTCTTTTATCATTTTTTTCCAAAAAACCCGGAAGCTAATTTTCTTTCGGGTTTTTTTATTCAAGGAAATAGAAGTTTAAGTATTGTATAAGTAAATTATCGAATTAAATGGTGGCTCGGGCTGGGCTCCTCGCAACACCATATTGTGAATCCCGTCAGGCCCGAGAGGGAGCAGCGGCAGCAGTTGACGTGTGTGCCGGGGTAAGAACGGTTCGGGCCACCTCCTTATAACTTGATTTTTTGGCAATATTTGCCGAGAACAATTCCTCATGTATTATGATGAACCCACAATACAATTTTTAAGATAAATTAAATTATAATGAGTTATCAGGTATTAGCACGTAAATGGCGACCAAAGATCTTTGATGACATGGTTGGTCAATCGCATGTTTTAAAAGCGCTATCTAATGCGTTGGATCAAGATCGTCTTCATCACGCTTATTTATTTACTGGCACAAGGGGAGTAGGTAAAACTACTTTAGCCAGAATTTTTGCAAAATGTCTTAATTGTGAGAAGGGTGTGAGTTCAAAACCATGCGGCGAATGCAATGCGTGCACGTCTCTTGATCAGGGAAGGTTTATTGATTTAATTGAAGTTGACGCAGCTTCACGCTCAAAAGTCGATGAAACAAGAGATTTAATGGAGAATGTCCAATACGCACCAACAAGCGGAAGATATAAGGTGTATTTAATTGACGAAATACACATGTTTTCTGGGCATAGTTTTAATGCATTGTTAAAAACTCTTGAGGAACCTCCTCCGCATGTAAAATTTTTACTTGCAACTACAGAACATAAAAAAGTCCCTATCACAATATTATCTCGTTGTTTGCAATTTAATTTAAACCATTTAACAGTTGAACAAATTATTGAACAGATAGAAAAAATTCTTGTTGCAGAAAATATAAAATACGACAAAAAATCAGTAGAACTAATTTCAATATGTGCAGCCGGAAGTGTAAGAGATGCTCTGAGTTTATTGGATCAGGCAATATCTTTTGGTAATGGCGCATTAAAAGAAGATCAAGTCCGTACGTTAATGGGCATGGTAGAAAATGAGGATATAAATGGATTATTACAGTCTCTAGTTAATTCAAACCCAGATGCAATGTTAGATGTCATAGAAAAGATTTCATCTAAAAATCCTGATTACAATAATTTATTGTCCGAATTATTAAGATCGTTACACAAAATAGCCATACTTCAAATTCTACCTGAGGATTCAAGCTATATAAGAAAAACCGACGAAACGCTACTAGAGTTTGCAAATGCCATGACAAAAGAAGAGGCCCAGCTTTATTATCAGATTGGAATGATGGGACGCAAAGATTTTTATTTATCACCAGATCCAAAGACTGGACTAGAAATGATTATGATACGTATGTTGGCATTTAATCCCTCAGGAAACGATTTAGAAATTAAAAAAAAACAAATAATTCAAACAACTAAGAATGTTGATGTAATTAATAAAGAGAAACCTGTTGAGAGTAATTCTCAAGATCAATCCAAAGGGTCTGATGGAGATGATCCAAATAGCACATGGGAAGACATTATAAATGAAATGGAACTTGTTGGTTTCGTTGAAGTGCTGGCTCGAAATTGTATTTTACAATCTCAAGATAATGAAAAAGTTAAATTATTGCTGTCTCCAGACTCTGAGAATTTGTTAACCCCAGAATTAAAAGAAAAGCTTGAAGAGGCTATAAAGAAAAGATTTGGTAATAAGGTAAAACTTATTATTGCAATTGAAGAGTCTAATCATGAAACGCCATTTGATGTCGCTACAAGACTCAAAAAAGAATCAAAAAATATTGCCAAAGAGTCAGTTAAAAATGATCCGCTAGTAAAAAATTTACAAGATACTTTCGATGCAACAATAGATAAAGTACGACCCCAATAGATGTATCGATAAAATATATGAGGTAAGAATATGAAAGGCGGTATTGGTAATATAATGAAGCAGGCACAAGAAATGCAGGCTAATATTGAAAAAGTAAAAAAAGAAGTCGCTGGATCAGAGGTTACTGGTCAGTCAGGAGCAGGAATGATAAAAGTAATGATGAGCGGGAACCATCATGTCAATCGAGTTGAGATCGACTCAGAGTTATTGAAAGATGATAAAGAAGTGGTTGAAGATTTAATTACTGTTGCAATTAATGATGCAAATAGACTCATTGAAGAATTAACAAAGGAAAAAATGTCAAAAATTACCGAAGGAATGGGATTGCCTCCCGGCATGAAACTTCCTTTTTAATAATTTAATTTATTATGCTAGAGCAATCTTTACTAGAAAAATTAGTCGAGGCATTACGATGCATGCCAGGTGTCGGAAGAAAATCTGCTCAACGAATTGCTCATTATTTACTTCAACGTGATCGCGATGGTGCTAAGCATCTTTCGTTGCTTATGACTGATGCCATGGAAAAGATTGGTAATTGTAAACGTTGCAGAAATTTTACAGAAAACGAGCTTTGTCATATTTGTTTGGATAAAAAAAGGGATAAAAGTATTATTTGTGTTGTTGAAAGCCCGTCAGATGTCGATGCAATTGAAGAAGCAAATTTTAGAGGTGTCTATTTTGTTTTACTTGGACATTTGTCACCGTTAGATGGAATTGGTCCAGATGATATAGGACTTAATCAGCTTGAAACTTTATTAAATGATAAAGAATTAAAAGAGGTAATACTTGCCACAAATACGACAGTAGAGGGCGAGGCTACAGCTCATTTTATTAGTGAGATGGTAAAAAAGAATGGACTAGAAGTAACACGCATTGCACATGGCGTCCCAATGGGAGGTGAACTTGAGTTTGTAAATAGCATGACAATTGTTCATGCTCTTGATGATAGAAAAACGATCTAGTACTTATTATTTTTCCATATCAAATTTATAAAATTCGTTGTTGAGATAAGCAGTCACATCTTCAATTTCTTCGTCGAACCACATCAGTTCGGCCATTATTTCGCATTGCACTACTCTTTCATGAAGTTGTTTAAAATTGTTAACCATTCTCTTTTCACGAACATATTTTGATTCATTATGACAACGAAGACAATTTTCATCATGTAGTAACTTACCGTTAGCTACGTCAACAGCATACGAGGGTATTATAAAAATAGTGCTTAATATGTATAAAAAAAATAGTCTCAATATTTTTTTCATGCAAACTTATTTTTTAAATGTTCGATTCTGATTGGTGCCGGAGGATGAGAATCATGAAATGCCGAATAAAGTGGATCCGGTGTTAAAGTATTTGCATTTTCACGATACAGATTAACAAGTGCAGAGATTAAATTTTCTGTTTGAGCCTGACCAGCTGCGAAATCATCTGCTTCAAATTCGTGTTGACGAGAGATAAAAGAGAAAAATGGTTGAAGAAAGAAAGTAAATGCAGGTGATGCAATAAGAAATAATAATAATGCAATATAGGTCGATGCTTGAGTAACACCTAAACCATTAAAAAACCATGCTTGGTTGATCAGCCAGCCTAGTATTCCTAGACCAATAAAAAATATTATTGCTAAGAGTAATATTCTCTTTCGAATATGGTTACATTTAAAATGACCAAGTTCATGTGCGAGAACCGCCTCAATTTCATCGTAACTTAGCTCATCAATCAGTGTATCAAAGAATACAATTCTTTTATTTGCACCAAGTCCAGTAAAGTAAGCGTTTCCATGAGTGGATCTTGTTGACCCATCCATTATAAAAATACCATTACTTTTAAATCCGTTTCTTGTGAGTAAATTTTCGATGCGTGTTTTCAGTTCATTATTTTCTAATTCTCTAAATTTATTAAAAAATGGTGCTATGAATGCTGGATACGCCCACATCATTAATAAACTAAAACTTAACCAAGTAAGCCAAACATAAACCCACCAATAGTCACCGCTACTTTTCATTATCCATAGCACAAGCAATATAAGGGGGGTACCTATCACTAGACCCATCAGCGTACTTTTGAAGAGATCTTGGAAAAATATTTTTGTCGTCATTTTATTAAAGCCAAAAGATTGCTCTAATTTGAAAATTTTAAAAAGAGATATCGGTAAATCAAGAATCGCCATGATTGCGAAAACACTTAATATCATAATGGTGCCCGTGATGATTTCTGACATTTCATATGCACGCCACAAATTATCGAGCAACTCAAGTCCTCCACCTATTGTCCATAGCATAATGATGATAGAACCTACTATTAGCTCAATTAGTCCTAATTTGACTTTAGCTCTGGTGTAATCAGCCGCTTTTTGATGCGCTTCTATAGAAATTTTATCGCTGAACGCATCTGGCACATTACTACGATTTTTAAGGATGCAGCTGGAGTGCTTGTAGACAAGCAGCCATTGGACCAAAATACCCGCAAAAAGGCTTATTAAGAATATATATGTAAAAAGGTTCACGCTTGATCATCTCCTGTACTAATTTAAGCTATATAGTATGTCATTTATCGTGTTCATCGTAACTAAATAAAGGTTAAAATAATTATCTAAATAATAAAAGTAGATACAAAGTGGCGCAATCAGAAAAAAATCTAATCTGGGTTGATTTAGAAATGACTGGTCTGGATACAGACAATGATTTCATTATTGAAATCGCAACAATCATTACTGACCCTCAATTAAATATCCTCGAAGAAGGTCCTGTTGTAGCAATCCATCAACCTGATTCTATATTAGATCAGATGGATGAGTGGAACACGCGTCAACATAACCAGTCCGGTTTAGTCGAGAGGGTCAAAAATAGTCCCCACGATGCCGCCAAAGCTGAGAGTTTGACATTAGAATTTATTGAAAAGTTCGTTCCACAGGGAAAATCACCAATGTGTGGAAGTGGTATTTGTCAGGACCGGCGGTTTATGCACCGATTAATGCCGACACTCGAACAATATTTTATGTATCGAAATCTTGATGTAAGCACAGTGAAGGAGCTGGCAAAACATTGGGCACCAGAAAAAGAGGAGTTTGATAAAGAAAGCAAACATCTTGCCTTGGACGACATTCGAGATTCCATTAATGAATTAAAATTCTACCGCGAACATTTTTTTAACATTTAAATATGTCTTATCAATCGTTATACACAGCCGCGCA
>Ga0111541_10000276_pt1 | contig 16595 bp, 8 predicted proteins | sample Knorr_S7_td_DCM__FD_83039 | JGI IMG/M metagenome (GOLD analysis project Ga0111541, IMG submission 83039) | Marine microbial communities from Southern Atlantic Ocean transect - Knorr_S7_td_DCM_ad_131m_LV_B (version 2) (version 2) | ecosystem: Environmental > Aquatic > Marine > Oceanic | place...
AATCGGCGGACCTTCTGATCAGGATGCTTACCTAAACCTGGTGTTGTCAATTGAAACCTCCTTAGACCCACACGCTTTATTAAGAAAATGTCAACGGATCGAAGCCGGGGCTGCACGTCAACGAACAATTCGCTGGGGACCGAGAACTTTAGATGTAGACATACTTTTCTATGAAGGTTGTCGGATCGAGTCAGAGTTGTTGACTATCCCCCACCCCAGAATCAATGAAAGAAGATTTGTATTAACTCCCCTTTCGGAAATTCATCCTGAATTATGCCCAGCGAACTGGAGTGAAACATTAGATCCAGAAGAAATTAAACTTTTCGGAAGTATCGACGAGTCGCATTGAACTACATGTTTTTAAGTCGTTTCTCTACTTGCCTAACTTTTCCTGGGAAGTGTGCTCTAGCATATTCAGGCTCAGATTTTAGGACAATTTCAAGCAGCTCATCATGATCAGGCGTTTCTTTCCAAGGAAGTGCTACGTAGAGAGGCAAGGAAAAGTCCCGCAACTTTCCCAAATTAGAATAAACGTACTTTTGGTATTCAAATCTTTCCGACCACTCCCAATTAGACGGAGCGAAACCGGTACCTGGATCCAAAATACAGTTCTTCTCCAAAGAGTATTGTTTAGCTTTTTCCAATCGATGCGAGAAAAAATCTTTCATGGCCTTAATTGGATCAGTCTTGACTATCGACATTTCTCTAGGATTTTGACCCGACAAAAATGGCACAACAATAGGGACATTGAAATTAGATGCAACTTCCCACATTCTTTCCGACTGCATTCCATCCGCAGCATTAATAACAGTGGCTCCAGCTTGAAGCGCACGCTCAACCACTTCAGGACGCCGGAGTCAATGGAAACTTCTACTCCAAGTTTCGCCACAGAATTAATAACGGTATCGACACGAGCCCATTCAGTTTCCCAATCGACCACTTCAGCACTATCAGTGGATCCTTGCCCTCCAATGTCAATACCGTCAGCCCCATCCGCTATCAGACCTCTACTTCTGTCAAGAGCGTCGGTTTCGGATGCAACAATAGATTCCAATTCCAGAGAATCTGGGCTGGCGTTGACCACACCGTAAATAAACATAGAGCTAAAACTAACAAGAAGAGTTCTTTCAGGTGCGAAAAGTGACAACTTCAACTTTTAAAGTCTCAGAGGAAAGAATCAGATCATCTTTCAAGAAATTGAAGAGCAATCAAAGAATTTCTGTTTGCGTACCCTGCAGAAATGAAGCGTCAACAATTGGTGAAATCGTTTCTTCGTTGAATAAGAAACTACTAATAAGTGGCTACATAGATGAACTAATTGTTATAGATGATTCATCCACTGATTCAACTTCAACGATAGCTCGAGAAGCAGGTGCGAAAGTCATACCTATAGAGGAGATCAACTCCATTTACGGGCAAGGAGGAGGAAAAGGTAACGCTTTATGGGCTTCTTTAATATCAAGTGACGGGGACGTAGTGGTTTGGGTTGATGGCGATTTGCGAAACTTTCAACCAATTTGGATTCAACAACTCGCCTTTCCACTCCTTAATAATGACTCGATTCATTTAGTCAAAGCTGATTACAAACGTTCTGAAGAAACCGGTGGTGGCGGCAGAAACACAGAATTGGTCGCAAAACCCCTCCTATCAATACATTTTCCCGAATTAGCGAATCTACAACAACCTTTAGCAGGTGAATACGCCGTAAGAAGGAGTGCTGTAAATCAAATAAACTTAATGCAAGGCTGGGGTGTCGAAATAGGAATGCTAATAGATTTTGAAAGACGTTTCGGTAGTCAATCCATCGCTCAATCAGACTTAGGAACACGAGAACATCGCCATAGGTCTCTCGCAGATCTGGCTATTCAGTCAGCTGAAATTTTGGCAACGGTACATAAACGAATCGACCCAACGCGAAGCATTACTGATTTAAACTTAACTTTTACGGATGGCGATAATAACCCTGTTCAATTGAACCTGGATGAGAGAATCAGCATTGATGACCTAGAAATTCAATTATCTACGCAGCTTAAAACTGGAAGTATATAAACGGAGCCACTCCATCGGGACCTAGTAAATCCATGCCAACTACTGCAACAGCTACTGATATTCCTTGAACTATCGCTGGCAATGTAGTGAAATGATCCCAAAATCGATCGAATGTTCCTACCTTGCAAGTTTGTATTAGCACTCCTATCAAAAGAACCGACGCGATTCCCCAATTCATTGAAGGTGCTGATGTCCAGCTATTACCCAGCGCAGCAAAGACTTCAAAAGCGCGATCCAGATCAACTGATCGGAAAAATACCCAACCAGCGCAAACTAGATGAAAAGTGAAAAAACCTCGTAGGAATCTGCCTAACTTTTTAGTTTCTTTTGCCGCGCTCTTTTGATCTATTACTCGCTCTACAGCTAGCCCCCCACCGTGAAGCAGTCCCCATGCGACAAATGTCCAAGCGGCACCATGCCATAAACCTCCTAAAAACATAGTGATGATTAAATTTCTATAAGTCTTCAATCTGCCTTTCCTGTTCCCGCCAAGACCGATATACAGATAGTCACGTAACCATGAAGAAAGGCTGATATGCCAACGTCTCCAAAAATCTTGAAGACTTAATGCCCTGTATGGCTGATTGAAATTGTCTGAGAATTGAAAACCTAGAAGTAATGCAATTCCAATTGCTATGTCGCTGTAACCGCTGAAGTCACCGTAAATTTGAAGTGCGTAACCGTAAATTCCTATAAGTGTTTCCAGGCCAGTCGAACCTTCAGGGTTTCTAAAAACCCCGTCTACTATTTCAGTGGCCAATAAATCTGCAATAACGATCTTTTTAAAGAGTCCTCCTAGGATTAGTTTTGTTGCTCTTCCCATTTGTATTGGTTCGCGATTATTAGTGGAAAGTTGCTGAAGAAAATCTTTTGCCCTCACGATTGGCCCAGCAACAAGTTGTGGGAAGAAACCTACAAACAGTGCAAAATCGAGTAGCGATTTAGTTGGTTTGAGATTATTTCTATAGATGTCTATTGAATACGACATTGTTTGAAAAGTATAAAAACTGATACCAACAGGAAGAATTATTCGAAGCGGCTCGACAGATAAATCAAAACCAAAGCTGCTCATTACATCTACAAATGAATCAACAAAAAATCCTGAATATTTAAAATATGCAAGTATCCCTAAATTCGTACAGATACTTACTAGAAGATACAAGCGTTTCTTTTTACTCGACCCACTGTTTTCTATTCTGTTTCCCGCCCAGAAGTCAACTAAAGTCGATGTCCATATAAGAGTTAAAAACCGCCAATCCCACCATGAATAGAAAATGTAACTAGCTAAAAGCATGCAGATTTTCCACAAGGTGGGCCTTTTAAGCAAAACTGTGTGAACAAATAAAACTATTGTCAAAAAGATTGCGAAAGTAATAGTGGGAAAAAGCATTTGGATAATTCTGCCACTTATTTGCCGTTGAACTCGACTTTGAGTGAAACCAACTACGATTCTTCTATGAGTTTAAACCGTTTACCAGAGGGCAACCTAACCTCCCTTATTGAGGAATCTGCTATTAACAACGTTTTAATTCTTCAATGGCGCGATCTTGAAGACTCAGAAGCAGGCGGATCTGAAATCCATTCCCATAACATTGCCAAAATATGGGCCTCAGAAGGCTTAGAAATTACTTTTCGAACATCAGAAGTGAAAAACTCTAGCAAATCAATTTCACGCAACGGTTACACGTCAGTCCGTTCTGGTGGACGTTTTGGAGTTTTTTTTAATGCCCCAAAAGATGTTATTAGGCAACGCTTAGGAAAATTTGATGCTCTTGTCGAAGTTTGGAACGGTGTTCCATTTATGACTCCCCTGTTAACGAAGGGCCCAAACATGGCTTTCCTACACCATCAACATGGCCCTCTTTGGAATCTTGCACTTCCTAAGCCTTTTGCATCCTTAGGCCGTTTTTACGAGCGATCGATTGCACCAAATTTCTATCGATCAACTCCAATTGTTACCTTGTCGAACTCTTCTGCTTCTGAGTTGTCGTCAGTACTTGGTTTAAACGAAGAGAATATCCATATTGTAGAACCTGGAATATCACCTAGTTTTCATTCATTGCCTAAAAAAGCTGAAGACCCTCTTGTCGTTGTGGCTGGACGACTCTCCCCTTATAAGCAAATAAAAAGTGTAATTAATGCAGTTAAAAATATCAGAACGAAAGTTCCGAATGTCAGACTTGAAATAATTGGTGAAGGACCCGACGAGATCAACATTCGTTCTGTCATATCTACTCTGGAGGACTCCAATTGGATTTCTCTAAAAGGCCACCTCTCAGAAAACGATCTGATTGACGCTTATCAAAGAGCATGGGTCGTTACTAGCCATTCTGTAAGTGAAGGCTGGGGAATGACACTAACAGAAGCTGCACGGTGTGGTACTGCCAGTGTTGCTTCAAATATTCCCGGGCATCGTGACGCTATTTCAGAGGGAGTATCTGGTTTCTTATTTGACAATGACGAGCAATATCAAAGCAAACTACTCTCTCTTCTCTCGTCGCGTAGTAACGCAATAAAGCTTGGCGAATCTGCGCATAACTGGTCCTCACGTTTCACATGGGAAAAAGCTGCAACAGAGTCATTTCGCGTACTCGCTTCCACAAAGCCGCACAATGTCTAACAAAATTAAACTCTTTTTACGTGACCGCATACAAGTAAGCATGATGGTCCTTATTTCATATATACCGTTGTTTTTTAACGACCCAGGTCGTGTTGCAGCGGACACAAAAGCATATTTGTACTTGGATCCGTTTCGCCTTCTTGAACGGGCCGCTTACATGTGGCAACCAGAATTGGCTTTTGGGACAGTTACTCATCAAAACATCGGTTACCTCTGGCCTATAGGACCTTTTTTCGCTATTGGAGACCTACTATCAATTCCTGATTGGGTAGTTCAGCGTTTATGGCTCGGCTCGATCATTCTCGCCGCTGGTCTTGGTATTCGCTGGTTTCTTAAAACCCTTAAATGGAAGGGTGGTGCGATACTCGTAGCTTCACTCTGCTACATGCTTAGTCCTTACCTACTCAATTACATAGATCGGCATTCCGTAATACTTCTCCCGTGGGCAGGTCTACCTTGGTTGATGGCGCTGACAGTTCGTTCATTACGGACCCCCGGATGGAGACACCCTGCTCTTTTCGGGTTAGTCACGCTAACAATAGGTGGTGTCAACGCCAGTTCTCTGCTTCTCGTTGGTCTTGGTCCATTCATTTGGCTTCTTTGGTCCGCCTTAGATAAATCTGCCACCTGGGAGGAAGTTAGAAAAACAAGTTTAAAAATTGGAACTGCTTTTATAGCGACAGGCATTTGGTGGATGATTGGACTCTCAGTTCAAGCCAAATACGGTCTCCCTACGCTTCGTTTAACCGAAAATTATCGTGTTGTCTCAGACGCTGCTACCGCACCGGAGCTTTTTCGTGGTCTTGGCTATTGGTATTTCTATGGTCAAGGCCGAGTCGGTGCTTGGATAGAACCATCTACCCTTTACACCCGTTGGGCGCTACCTTTGTCGTTTGCTCTACCTTTGCTAGCTCTACTTATTTCTGCTTTTGTAAAGTTCCGATATCGCGGTCATTTACTTGCTTTAATGTTCATTTCTCTGCTTATCGCAATCGGCTCCCACCCCTACGATTCCCCATCACTGCTGGGACGGATATTTCGCGAATGGACCTTAAGCGATTCTGGTCTAGCTCTTAGAAGCACACCCAGAGTTTTGCCACTCTTCTTGCTTTCCATTGCGCTTTTTCTTGGTGCTGGGATAGCAGCGTTGAGTGCATTTAAACCTCGATTGGAGCACTTTTCAACCATTCTCATTTCACTCTTAATTATTGGAAATCTTTCACCACTATGGATGGGAAACATATTAGGGGAAACAGTACAAAGACCTGAAGAAATTCCAGAATACTGGGAGCAAACTGCTGGTTATTTAGATTCCAAAAACCCATCCACTCGTGTTCTTGAAATTCCTGGAGCTGATTTCTCTGCCTATAGATGGGGTAATTCTGGTGACCCGCTTCTTCCAGGCTTAATGGATCGCCCTTACGCGTCGCGTGAGCTTATACCTCTCGGGACTGGACCATCGGCTGAGCTGCTCGTAGCTTTTGATCGTGAAATACAGGAAGGCAGGTTTGATGCGAATTCACTAGCTCCGATGTCTCAACTTATGAATGTGGGTGATGTTGTAGTTCGCTCTGATTTACAATTTGAACGTTTTAGAACTCCACGTCCAAAGGAACTTTGGAATACTTTGCTTGACGCTCCAGATTTTTTATCTCCTGTGGAATTTGGTGAACGTATCGAAAATATTGCGGGTCCTGAACGACCAATGCTCGACGAACACACCCTCTCTATTCCTAACTCTTATGAAACACCGCCGCCGTCAGCAGTATTTGAATTAGAGAACCCTACGAAAATTATTCATCTTGCTGATCCATCTCGGCCGATAATTATCTCCGGAGATGCTGAAGGTGTAATTCATTCCGCTTCAGAGGGATTACTGGAAGTGGAGCGTCCAGTCATAATGAGTGCTAGTTACAGCGAATCCCCCGAAGACTTAAGATCGATGGTTTCTTCACAGAGCCGGATCGTAATAACCGACACCAATCGTAAGGCGGGGCAACGTTGGGGAACAATTAGAGAGACTAAGGGATACACAGAGCGTATTGATGAGGAACCTATTCGCTCTGATTTATCGGACCACCGATTAAACTCTTTAGGTTCCCATCCTTCCAGTATGAGTTTTTCCAAGCAGGAAAAAATTCAAGTAACTGCTTCCTCTTATGGAAATCCCGTTACTTTCACCGCAGGTGATAGACCATTCCATGCGATCGATGCCTTCCCTGAAACAGCATGGACAGTCGGCGCTTTCAATAAAGTAATTGGCGAAGAGTTACGTTTATCTTTCGGTAAACAAATTCCTGTCCACAAAATTAGATTCGCTCAAGTTAACGGAATAGGTCAGAATCGGTGGATAACTAAAGTCAGAGTTCACTTTGACGATTACAACTTTGATGTTGAGCTGGATTTACTTTCGCGGAGCGAACCAGGGCAGATTATCGAATTCGAACCCCTACTCTCCTCATCAGTACGTTTAGAGATCTTGGAAACTGACATTGGAAAACTTGACTATTACGCGGGTGTGACTGGCGTTGGTTTCTCCACAATTCAAATTAATAACATTTCCCCGCAAGAGACGATCCAAATGCCAACTGACATCGTCAACATTCTTGAAGAAGACATTGGATCAGAATTTATTATTTTAGCTTCTCGCGAAAGATCAGATCCTCTGGACCCCATTCGTTCCGACCCTGAAGAAATGATCGCCAGATCTTTTACAATTCCCTGGGAACGAGATTTCTATTTAAACGGAGATGTTCGCTTTTCAACTGACACAGATTCCTCTACTATCGACGAACTCTTGGGGATAGGTAAAGTTTCTCTTACAGCCTCTACTTCATTATCAGGCGATCTTAATTCTTCACCACGATCGGCATTCGATTCAAACCTCGACACAGCATGGAGGACTGGAATTGGAAATCCAATAGACAGTTTCCTTATATACGAAACTGAAGAAGAGCAAAATTATGACAATATTTCTATTACTTATATAACAGACGGAAATCATTCAGTTCCCCGACGAATCACTCTATACGCCGATGACATAGCTCTATCTTCTGTTTCCACACCCGGGAAAATATTAGGAGAGACAAGTAAAACGGAGACTGTCACTTTCGAAAACGCTCCTTTTCAGGCCAAGAGAATTTCTTTGAATTTCGATGAGGTAGCAAATAGGACGACTATGGATTGGTATTCCGGTTTACCTCAGATAATGCCACTAGGTGTATTAGAAGTATCTGGCGTCCCAACCAATACTCAAGTAGCAGATTACTTTGATTCTGGTTGTCGAGCAGATCTATTGACTATCAACAACTCTCCTATCGATGTCAGAATAAGTGGCACATTTTCTGATGCTTTAACACTGGAAACTTGTGAAGGTTCTCTTCTAAGCCTCAAAGTCGGAGAACAAACTTTACGAGCGGTACCTGGGTTTTTAACTGGTTTTGATATCGACAGAATCTTATTAACTTCAAATCCTTCTAAGGCTGAAAAAGGCACTGTAAGAGAGCTTCCGAAAATTTTAACTAGTAAAAGCTCTCGCACGAAAGTTACTCTTTCGATTTCAGCAGCTGAGGATCCTTTTTGGCTTATTCTCGGTCAAAGTTTCAGCGATGGTTGGGTTTTAAACGGGATCGATAACGCAACTGCTAAATCACCGGCATTAGTAAATGCTTTTGCTAACGGCTGGCTAATAGAACCTCCACAAGGTGAGGAGATGGATATCACGCTTTCTTGGAAGCCGCAGAACACAGTGTGGCTAGGTCTTATTGTTTCGACATTGTCAGTGTTTATTTTCGTAGCCTTGGCTGTTCGTTCATTACCCGACCGTACTAAAACTGCTTCCGAGCCGCGATTTAGACATACTTTAAATAACCGTCGAGGAAAAAATAAACTATCTACTGCCACGATTTTCACTTTCTTCGTCTTTGTTTTCAGCCTTTTAAACCTGCCCAATTCACTTTTACTTTCGCTTCTTATTGCCTTCCTATTCTTTATGACACTCAGATCACTCCTACCGGACTACATACTTCTATTTTCATCTTTTTTATTTATGAGCATGTCAGCAATTTTGATTCTTATTGATCAAATTCGAGAGAGATACCCTCGCGATTTCGTATGGCCATTATTTTTTGAACGTTTTCACATTCTGGGTGTAATTGCAGTTCTTTTTATTACTGCAGCTGCTATTTACGAATTGTTAAACAGCCGCTATGAAGCACGCGTGGAAGAGTAAAGTTCTGTTATGGATGTTCCTCCTGTAGTTTTCGTACACGGTTTTGGAACATCTCATAACGCAACTTGGGTGACTAACGGTTGGACAGCACTTTTGGAAGACGCTGGTCGCGAGGTCATCGGAATAGACATGCTCGGTCACGGTTCGGCAGAAAAACCAACTAATCCAGATGCGTATGAAGATCTAGAACAAAATGTTCTTGATCAATTCCCCGATTCTCCTGTTGACGCCATTGGCTTCTCAATGGGCGCAGCAGTTCTTTTGCATTTGGCTTCCGGTGCTTCCAACAGATTTAACCGGCTCGTAGTTTCAGGAGTTGGTAAAAATTTATTTGAAAGAGATCAAAACTTTCGCGATTCTATAGCTGATGCTGTAGAGACTGGATCTGCCGATAACCCTGAACTGAGATACTTTGCACAGTTGCCAGAAGCTCCCGATGCGAATCGTTCAGCTTTAGCTGCTTTCATCAGGCGAAAGAACCCTCCTGCATTTACACCTGAATCTCTTTCTAATTTAAACACTCCAACGTTAGTTGTCGTTGGTGAAAATGATTTCGTATTTCCACCTGATCAACTAGTAGATGCTTTACCGAACGTGAAACTAGTAACGCTTCCAGGGGTTGATCATTTTGCTACGCCAAAAAACTTTGGCTTCATTGATGCAGCTTTGGATTTTTTAGACGCCCAGCCCTTTTAATTTAAAGGCGTCTCTTTTGCTGAAACGGAAATAGGAAGTTCTGTACTCCCCATGAGAAATTGATCTACTGAAGACGCGCAGCTTCTACCTTCAGCTATTGCCCAAACTATTAATGATTGACCTCGACCCATATCTCCACAAGTAAAGACACTTTCGATCGATGTTTCGTACGTTTCGGATCTGTCTACATTCCCTCGTTCATCCAGTGCAACTCCAAGTTGTTCAAGAATTGGTGAAGTTTCGGGTCCGGTAAATCCAAGAGCTAAGAGAACAAGATCCGCTTCGATTTCTTCTTCAGAGTTTTCAATTTCCTTGAAAGAAATTTTTCCGTTCTCAAATACTTGTTCAACTTTGTGAGTTTTAAGACATTTAACTTTTCCATTTTCACCTAAAAATTCTGAAGTATTAATAGCAAATATTCTTTTACCGCCTTCTTCATGTGCAGATGAGACTCTGTATATCAAAGGCCAAGTAGGCCATGGATTTGAATCTGAACGGTCTTCTGGCGGTCGAGGCATTATTTCAAATTGATTTACTACCTCTGCCCCTTGACGAAGTGCTGTTCCAAGACAATCAGCACCCGTGTCTCCGCCACCGATGATCACAACCTTTTTACCTTCAGCTGAAATCACTTCAGCATTCCTGTCGCCCTCTTGAATACGATTTGATTGAGGGAGGTACTCCATTGCTTGATGGATGCCTTCTAGCTCTCGTCCCGGTATTGGGAGGTCACGCCACTGAGTAGCTCCTCCAGCTAAAACAACCGCATCAAATCCTTCCATTAATTCTTCAGCCGTGATATCTAAACCAATTTCAGTATTTGCACGAAATTCTGTCCCCTCAACTTCCATTTGCGCTAATCGTCGGTCAAGATGCCTTTTCTCAAGTTTGAACTCTGGTATTCCATATCTTAAAAGTCCACCTATCCGGTCTGCTTTTTCAAAAACGACTACCTCATGCCCTACACGAGTTAGCTGTTGAGCGGCTGCTAAACCAGCAGGTCCAGAGCCAACTACAGCAATCCTTTTTCCAGTTTGCAGTTGTGGGATTACTGGTTTCACCCAACCCATTTCCCACGCGTGGTCTATTATTGATACTTCAACTTGCTTAATCGTTACGGGTGGTTCGTTAATTCCAAGAACACATGATCCCTCGCACGGCGCCGGACATAGTCTTCCTGTGAATTCTGGAAAATTGTTAGTTGCGTGAAGCCGATGACTTGCTTCCTCCCATTGATCTCTGTAAACAAGGTCATTCCATTCAGGGATTAAATTTCCAAGCGGGCAACCACTATTACAAAATGGTATGCCGCAATCCATGCAACGACTTGCTTGTACTTGTAGCCGTTCATTAGGGAACTCTTCGTATACTTCATTCCAGTCTTTTAGCCGCACCGAGACGGGACGTCTTTCGGGAACTTCACGGTCGTGTTCTAAAAACCCTCTAGCGTCGCCCATCTCGTTACTTCCTCGAAGCAGCCATAACTGCTTCCGTTTCATCTCTACCTGAAATTTTTGCAGCTTCTGCGGCTTCCAGTACACGCTTGTAATCAACTGGAACTACCTTTACAAAGTGTTTAGCTGAATTTTCCCAATCTTTTAGAATTTTTTCGCCTAGAACAGACTTAGTCTCTTCTACGTGACGAGTTATAAGACCTTCAAGCCACTTTGAGTCGTCTTCGTCGCCTTTTTCGAGTATTACCATTTCTGGATTAACTCTTGGATGAAATTGATTCTCCGGGTCGTACACAAATGCGATACCTCCCGACATTCCGGCCGCAAAATTTCTGCCTGTTTCACCTAAAACAACTACACGCCCTCCAGTCATATATTCGCATCCGTGATCCCCTATCCCTTCAGCTACTGCGATCGCGCCTGAGTTCCTTACGCAAAACCTTTCTCCCACTCTTCCACTAAAAAATGCTTCCCCCGCTGTAGCACCGTACAGAAGCACATTTCCCGCGATCACCTGTTCACTTGCATTAAAAGGTGCGTTTTCGTGCGGTCGTACGTATATTTTTCCACCTGAAAGACCTTTACCCACATAATCATTTGCATCGCCTTCTAATCGAAGAGTTATACCTGAAGGAATGAATGCACCAAAACTGTTACCTGCTGAACCAGTGATATTCACAGAGATGCTTTCATCGGGTAAACCAGCTCCTCCGTGACGTTTAGTTAATTCGTATCCCAAAAGTGTTCCAACAGAACGATCAGTGTTATTAACTAATGAGTTGATAACAGTCGACTCACCACCGTCCAAGCAAGCCATTGATTTTTCAATAAGTTCACGATCTAATACCTCTTCTAACCCGTGCTCCTGAAAGGTAGTTTGCCGCCTGTCTGTGTCAGCAGGTAAAGGAGGAGCGTAAAGGATTGGTGACAGATCCAATCCGTCAGCTTTCCAATGCGTAACCGCGTCTTCAGTGTCGAGAAATTCGACTTGGCCGATAGCTTCTTCAAGGCTTCTGAAACCAAGTTCGGCTAAAAATTCTCTTACTTCTTCTGCTATGAATTCAAAAAAATTGACAACGAATTCAGGTTTGCCTGTGAACTTTTTTCTTAATTCCGGGTTTTGTGTAGCAACACCAACAGGGCATGTGTCTAGATGGCAGGCTCGCATCATTATGCAACCCATAACAACTAATGGGGCTGTTGCGAAACCAAATTCATCAGCTCCGAGTAGAGCCGCCACCACAACATCTCGTCCGGTTTTAAGCTGACCATCTACTTGAACAACAATTCTGTCTCGTAATCCATTAAGAAGTAGCGTTTGTTGAGTTTCCGCTAATCCAAGTTCCCATGGAGCACCCGCATGTTTTATTGATGTCAGAGGTGACGCTCCTGTTCCGCCATCATGTCCAGATATCAAAACAACATCTGCATGACCTTTTGATACACCCGCTGCAACTGTACCTACACCAACTTCTGCTACAAGCTTCACATGAACACGTGCTTCAGGATTTGCATTTTTCAGGTCGTAGATAAGTTGAGCTAAGTCTTCAATTGAATAAATATCGTGATGAGGGGGCGGCGATATTAACCCAACTCCAGGGGTAGAGTGACGTGTTTTTGCTATCCACGGGTAGACCTTATGACCTGGAAGCTGCCCCCCTTCTCCAGGTTTCGCTCCCTGTGCCATTTTTATCTGAAGATCGTCGCTGTTTACTAGGTATTCACTTGTGACACCAAATCTTCCGGAAGCTACTTGCTTTATTGCAGATCGGCGGAGGTCTCCGTTCTCATCAGCTGTAAAACGGTCTGAATCCTCCCCACCCTCACCGGTATTCGATTTTCCCCCAATTCTGTTCATAGCGATCGCCAAAGTTTCATGCGCCTCCCCGGAAATGGAGCCGTAAGACATCGCTCCAGTAGCGAAGCGTTTAACAATTTCAGAAACTGGTTCCACTTCATCAAGAGGGATGGGATTTTTTTGAGAATCCTTGAATTTAAATAGTCCACGTAAAGTGGCTAGTTCTTCAGATTGAGAGTCCACCATTTTCGTATACTCGCGAAAAATGTCATATCTGCCTTCTTTTGTGGCATGTTGCAGTTTGAACACAGTCTCTGGGTTAAATAAATGTATTTCGCCTTCACGTCGCCACTGATACTCGCCTCCGGGTTTCAAAGTTCGGTGAATGTTTGCACCAGGATTATTCGGGAATGCCACTTGATGATTACGTTTAACTTCTTCAGCTATTACTCCAAAACCAACCCCACCCAATCGACTCACCGTTCCGCTGAAACATTCGCTGATTATTTCATGACCTAATCCAATTGCTTCAAAAATTTGTGCACCTGAGTAAGACGCGACCGTCGAGATTCCCATCTTCGACATTATTTTTAAAATCCCTTTTTCAACAGCTTTTATGTAACGTCTTCTTGCGTCGTTAGAAGTCAATTCTGTGCTAAGACCATGCTTCTCTTTTTCAATAAGAGAATCAATTGTTTCATACACCGTGTATGGACAGACTGCGGATGCGCCATAGCCGAGCAGAGCAGCAATATGGTGAACTTCTCGTGCGTCACCGCTTTCAACAATAATTCCGGTCGAGCTTCTTGTTTTCTCATTTATCAAGTGATGATGAACGGCCCCCACGGCGAGAAGAGAGGGAATTGGAGCCATCGTTTTGGAAATTAAACGATCAGAAATAATTAAGATATTCGCACCATTCACAACAGCTTCAGAGGCAAGCTCTCTTACGTTATCCAAAGCACTTTTTAGACCTTTTTCATTTTCTTCCACTTCATAAATTGCATCTATTCGGAATGCTTTAAAATCCTCAAACTTTGCACTCTCTTTTGCCATTTCAATCTTGTGCAATTCTGCTTCAGTGAGTACAGGACTTGGTAAAAACATTTTCTTACATGACTCTTCATCTGGTAGCAATAAATTTTTGTCTGAACCTATATTCACACCCACAGCAGTAATGAGTTCTTCGCGGATCCCATCTAGAGGAGGATTAGTGACTTGAGCAAAAAGCTGTTGAAAATAGTCATAAAGATTCCTGGATCGCTTAGACAATGCAGCAATTGGCGCATCGTTACCCATAGATCCGATTGCTTCCTTCTCATCACGGACCATAGGGGCGATAAGAAGTTTAATTTCTTCATGTGTGTACCCGAATACTTGTTGTTTTTCTAAAAGAGATAAAGAACTTTCTTTATTAAAAGGAACTTCTTGAAGATCACGTAGATGCACAAAATTATCTGATAGCCAGTTCGAATAAGGCTTTCCTGATTCTAGATTTTCTTTTATCTCCCCGTCTCGAACAATCCGTCCTTTTTCTGTGTCAATTAGAAACATCCGCCCAGGTTGAAGCCTTCCTTTTTCAACAATATTTTCAGGTGCTATTTCAAGAACTCCAACTTCGCTTGCCATAACAACCAAATCATCACTAGTTACCCAATATCTGCTCGGACGTAATCCATTACGATCTAAAACAGCACCAATTAACGTTCCGTCTGTAAATGCAATTGAAGCAGGGCCATCCCAAGGCTCCATTAAGGTTGAATGGTATTGATAAAAGGCTCGCCTTTGCGAGGACATATCTTCGTGATTTTCCCATGGTTCTGGGATCATCATCAGAACTGCCTCTGGCAAGGAATAGCCACCCATCACTAGTAGTTCAAGAACTTCATCGAAGCTTGCCGTGTCGCTCGCTCCGGAGGTACAAATTGGAAACAGACGGTCCAATTCACCTGAAATTAAATCCGTTTCGAGAAGAGATTCTCTAGATTTCATCCAGTTTCTATTACCTTGAACGGTATTTATCTCTCCGTTATGGGCTATAAACCTATACGGGTGAGCTAGTGGCCAAGATGGAAAAGTATTAGTAGAAAATCTTGAATGCACCAAAACCATTGCACTTTCAGTCCGTTCGTCATGCAGATCGGTAAAAAAATTTCCTAACTGGGGAGTGGTCAGCATCCCTTTATAGACAATTGTCCTTGAGGAAAGGGAAGGAAAGTAAACACCCATTTGTTCACTAGTGGAAGACCCCATACCGGATGACGCTTCGACAGCATCATGCTGTTCATAAATTTCACGTTCGGCACGTTTTCTAAAAGGGAATACTTTCCTGTCTAGATCCAACCCAGACAGTGAAGAATCATTTTTTGCTTTAATGAAAATTTGCTTCATCAACGGCATCGCATCCTTCGCGGACTTGCCTATATCCGAAGGGTCGATAGGAAGTTCACGCCATCCGATAATTTCCAAACTTTCTTCTTCGGCAAGTTTTTCCAGCTGTTGTATTGCACTATTTGCCTTGTTCACATCATCCGAAAGGAAAGCTATTCCTGTTGCGTATTGATTTTTGGGCGGTAAATCGAAAGGGAGAATATCTCTATATAGTTTGTCGGGAATCTGCATCAGTATCCCCGCTCCATCTCCAGTGTTTTTTTCAGCGCCTATTGCACCTCTGTGTTGGAGTGTGCACAGGGCGCCAATACCCATCTGAACGATTTCATGACTGGCTTCTCCACGTAAATTACAGACAAAGTTAACGCCGCATGAATCGTGTTCGAATCTAGGATCATAAAGGCCTTGAGCTGACGGTATTCTGTCGCCTTTTAAATTTTTCGAGTATTTTTCGCTCATAGCCAATCCATTTATTGAATAAATGAATCCCCTGAGCGTCGTTGATCTGGGCAATTCAACTGTTTACAATTTTAGTGCTTAAAAACAGGTAAGCAGCATTACACGTTTATTTTTTCGATTTTATCATTTTTACGGATGCCCTGTAAGGCAGTACGAACATCAACAACATTGGAAATATTTCAAGACGACCTATCAACATAAATATTAAAAGGACTAACCTTCCAGGTGCTGAAAAGCCGTCAACAAAAGAAGAAGTGGGACCGACTTCTCCTAATGCTGGCCCCATATTTCCTAAAGCGCTAAAAGTTCCACTTAGCGATGTGATCAAATCACTTCCTAGAGCAGTCAATATGAAAGTTCCGATTACCACGAGCATCCCGTAAACGACTACAAATCCTGCAATACGTTCCACTAAAGAATCATTAATAGTTCTGTTACCCATACGTGCCTGAATAAGTGCTCGAGGTCTCCTCATCGACCTTAAGGTACGATACGCGTGGGCAAGGCCAATTCGGAATCGCATTATTTTAACTCCGCCAGAAGTGGAACCAGAACAGCCGCCAAGCACAATAAAGAAAAGAAGCAAAAGTTGTGTTGATCCAGGCCAAGAAGCAAAATCACCCACCTCCCCACTTCCCAGAGCATTTCCATATCCACCGCTTGTCGCTAAAGTAACGACATTAAACGAAGCGTTTCGAAGTGAACTCCCAAACGAGAAACCTTCACCATTTAAAAGCAATGCGATTATAAGAACACCTAAAACTATGATTCCTATAAAAGACTTGAACTCGGGGTCAGAAACATAATCAAATCTTTTCTTTTCTATTAACCGGGCATGCAGAGTAAAGTTTGTTGCCGCTATTAAGAACCCAACCATTGCAACCATCTCTATTGTTA
>Ga0111541_10000282_pt1 | contig 16333 bp, 20 predicted proteins | sample Knorr_S7_td_DCM__FD_83039 | JGI IMG/M metagenome (GOLD analysis project Ga0111541, IMG submission 83039) | Marine microbial communities from Southern Atlantic Ocean transect - Knorr_S7_td_DCM_ad_131m_LV_B (version 2) (version 2) | ecosystem: Environmental > Aquatic > Marine > Oceanic | place...
ATCCAGAGTGCCTTTTAAATAATGCGTGGTTGAGCCTGATACCGATGTTCCTAAAATATTATTTGCTTCATTTGCTACTGCATAAGAAGGTGGTATTCCTAAAAAAATTAAAAATGGTGTCATCAAAAAACCTCCACCTACTCCAAACAAACCTGAAAGTACTCCAACAACTAAACTAAGTATAAAAATTAATGGAAGGTTTACATAAACTTCTGCTATTGGAAGGAAATACTCCATATATCCTAACTATTCTTCAAAAATATTAATGTCAACCAATTGATTATATATTTGTAAACGTACCAATTAAAATAATTAACCAATATGTAGCTAAACCAAAATAGACTGCTGTTTTAGTATTAACAAATGAATTAAAATTTTGAACTTGCTTAACAATAGTTTTTATATTTTTTTGAAAATTATTAAGCATGTACGCGGAGTACACCCGGAATGAAAATTTTGCAAGAATTTTTTTAATAAATTGTAAAAAAAATTAAAAGATTGTAGCTCCAAAAACTTTAACCAAACTATCCTCCTCACCTAAAACAAGTCTTCCTAGGAATTCTCCTGGGAGCTTAGTGCTGGTTTGTTTGTATAATATCGTGACATAGAGACCTCTTTTTAGACAACCAAACGCCTTACAATCCTCTGAAAGTGAAGATATAAGATCATTGCTTGCCCACTGCTTTCCTAATTCTACTTCGTTGGCCCCGTAAAGCATCTGTGATGAAAAATCTCTAGTAAAACCACCGTAGTCTTTAATATTAGACGACTTTACTAAGTTATCCCATATTGGTTCTGCAATTTTAATTATTTCTTCGTCAGACTTGTCTAGAAGGCTCATTAACTCTCTTATGAAGCTTCTTTCTTCTCTTTTTCATCAACAATATGATATACAGGAGCCTTTTCCATAGTAAATTTCCCAGTTTTCGGATCTCTCCTTGATAAAGTCAAACAATGCCAATTCTCATCATCTAGCTTCATATAATCTCCTCTATAATAATAACCTGGCCAACGAGTTTCTTTTCTGAAAAGAGTATGCTCCGTTACACATTGAGATGTAAGTGTTCTATGCTTTAATTCCCAAGCTCTCATAAGTTGATGATAATCTTCTGCACCAACATTTTCTAGATCTTCTTGAAGCCAAGCCAATAATTCTAAGCCTTTTTTTAAAGTATTCTCGTTTGTCATATAATTATAACTTATACCCCCAACATATTCGTCCATTATTTTTTGCAGTCGTTGAAGACCTTGTATGGGCGAAATGTAACTTGGAGAAACAGTTCCTCCTGTAATTTCATTTCTTCCAACAGTATAGTTTTCTAAGGGTTTAAAGATAATATGTTTGAAATTTTCACATTGTTTATCGCTAACTTTTATACCATCAGCTTTTTGCTCTTCTATATATTTAACTGCTGCTTTTGCAGCTAAACGTCCTTCGGTAAATGATCCTGAAGAGAATTTGTGAGCACTCCCACCAACAGTATCTCCTGCACCGAATAGTCCTTCTACCGTAGTCATTCTATTGTAACCCCAGAAATATTCTGGTGGTGAAAGATCTTCTGGACCGCTTACCCATGCACCTGAACATGTTGCATGTGAGCCCATAACATAAGGTTCAGAAGTGGTTAATTCTGGATTGGTATATTTTGGATCAATGTTTTGAGAGGCCCAAACTACTGCTTGTCCAACTGTCATTCCCAAAAAATTTTCCCATCCTACTGTTTCTAAATGAGGGTCTTGAAAAGCTTCTTTTGTAACCATATGAATTGGTCCTCCACCCGCAATTACTTCTTGAATAAATGCGTGGTTTCGTAAACAAGTAGGTGTCGGATGATGATCTATATATTCACCAACTAATTCTTTGGTTTTCTCGTACCATTTTTTTTCATAGTTTTCTCCATTTGCATTTTGTGTATAAGTTTTTAAATGAAGAAAATATGCACCAACTGGTCCATAACCATCTTTAAATCTGCATAAAACAATTCTATTTTCCATTTGAGTCATTTTGGCACCAGCTTCAATTGGAAGTGCATAAGCAGAACCGTTACTCCATGGGGCATACCAAGTTCTACCCATTCCTTCCCCAACGGCTCTTGGTTTAAATATATGAGAAGCACCTCCAGCAGCAACTATTACTGTTTTAGCTCTAAAAATATGATAATCGCCAGTTCTCATATTAAATCCTACAGCACCACCCACTCTATTTTCTTTATTTTCATCCATAAGAAGGTGAGTAATCATGATTCTATTATAAATTTTATCCGCAGATTTTTTAGCAGCTTCTGCAACAATCGGTTTGTAGCTTTCTCCATGTATCATTATCTGCCATTTACCCTCTCGTTGATATCTTCCAGTTTCTTTATTCTTCATCATTGGAAGGCCCCACTCATCAAACATATGAACAGTTGAATCTACATGGCGCGCCATATCATATCCCAGATCCTCTCTTACCAAACCCATAAGGTCATTACGTGCATATCTAACATGATCTTCGGGTTGATTTTCACCCCATTGCATTCCCATATAACAATTAATTGCATAAAGTCCTTGAGCAACAGCTCCACTTCTATCAATATTTGCTTTTTCTACACAAATTATTTTTAAATCTCTTCCCCAGTGTCTTGCCTCAAAAGTTGCACCAGTTCCAGCCATTCCCCCACCTACAACTAGAATATCACAATTTTCAACAATTGTTTTTTTTGCCATTAATAATAAACTCCTTTTTTAAATGCGCTTTTTTCAACTTTGGGTAATTCTTTATTAGTATTTAAACCTTCTGGTTCAGAATATAATATTTGAGAATTTATTTCTCCTTGATTAGGTTTATCACCATCAGCTAGTTTAGGAATAAATTTTCCCCAAGGTTTTGTTGTTATTGGGGATACGAAATTTTTTTCAGTTCCATTTCGAAATTTAATTCTCCAAGAAATGGTACCTTTTTCTTCTTCTCTTCTTACTCTTACACTATGTCCCATTGGAGCAAAATCAGCATAACCACGAACATCTATTGCATGATTTGGACATGCTTTTACACATGAGTAACACTCCCAGCAAAAATTTGGCTCTATATTTTTTGCTCGTCTAATAGTTTCATCAATATGCATAATATCTGATGGACATATATCTACACAATGTCCACATCCATCACATCGAGTCATATAAACAAAAGTTGACATTATATTTTTCCTTTCATTTTCATTTTAATAATGTTTAGGTTTCTCTCTTGTTATACCTAAACCAAATTGTTTTGGCTCATCAGATTCTGGCGGCAAATTGTCTCTTGAGCCATCTGCTTCAGCTAAATTTTTTTGCAATGCTGCTCCTGGTTTATAAAACATATGGGCAAATTTTGACCAATATACACCTCCAAATAAAACTAAATTAGAAACAATAAAGAATACTAAAAAAACTTTGTCATCCCATCTGTGACCAAGGTCTAAAAATTGCAAATATGACCAAATTAACCCAAATAAAGATGAGGCTACTAGTGCCAATACAAATAAATCTGCTTTTATAAGTCTATACCAAGGTTGTGCTTCTGAATAAACATCTACTCTTAGAAAAAACCAAAACCACAATCCTCCAAAAACTGTCATTAATGCACCTACATGCCAAATGATTGGCCACAAAGAAGGAGTAACTGATGATGTTGAAGTATAACAAAAAATCATAACAACGGAACCTATCCAAAAAAGAATTGTTCCGTACATACCAAGAAGGTGTGCTGCTCTTCTTTGTCCCGCTCCTAGTTCCGATGTAGTTGCAATGTCACTTACAACAGTTTTTGAAATTACTGAAATTCTTTCGGTAGCAGTTAAAGTCTTTGAAGCAGATAGTTTAGCTTTTTTAGCATTTTCAAAAAAATATTTTACATTTTTTTTATGAATAATATCTAAAAGAGTACCTACTATTACCAATATACCCATAAGAAATACAAATCCTTGCATAAAAATAACTGGCACAGTTTCTGCTAAAATTTGAAATGGATTGTTTGATAACATTGTGATTTAGTTCCCTTCCGCTTTTTGTTTTTTAGTATACTTATTATAATAGATCAACCGCGTTATAATGACATTTTTTATGTTTGTAAGCTAATATATTAAAGGATTATTAAGCTACTTTTTATTTAATTATATAAATATTTTTGTTTTTTAACCTCTGATTGAAATGTATGTAATAATTTTTTATAAATCTTTTGACTCCTTCTTTTCCAATTAATTTCTTCTATTGATTTTACAGAAACAACACCTTTTCCGGAGCCTAAAAGAATTATTTCATCATATTTAATTAGTTCTTTTATTAAAATATTTCTTTTTTTTATCTTAAATTTCTTTTCATAAAACTTAAAATTATTACCTCTGTAAAATTTACTTACTGGTGAATAAATTAAATTCTTTGAAACAAAAATAAGATTTGAAGTTCCTGTCTCTAAAACTTTTTTATTTACACACAAAGCTATATCATTTTTTGAAGTATTAATTTTAGAGAGATATTTTAAAATTATTTTATATTTAAGGTTTTTATATTCAGGTTTAATTCTTTTATAATTAACAAGTTTTAGATAAAAATTTTTCTTAGGTTTTATTCTTTGTCTTAAAGAAATTGAAATTATATTTTTATTTAATGCTACTCTAAGTAAATGATTATAAGATTTTTTTTTATTTATATTTAAACTTATTAATTTTAAGATTTTTTTTTTTATATCTTTTTTAAATATTTTAAAAACTTTAAGTGATTTAACTAAACTATTAATATGTGAATTAAAAAAAAGAATTTTTGGAGGTTTTCCATATATCCACATTGTAGTGAATACACCGTTATAATCCCATAAATCATTAAATTTTAATTCCTTTAAGTCTTTATGCCGATAAGATTTTTTTAATAAGTATTTTACCATTTGTTGTCAAAAAAGATTCTGGGTGAAATTGAAAACCATATACATCATCTTTTCTATTTTCAAAACCCATTGCAATATTTGAATTATCACATCTCATAGTTATTTCAAAATTATTTGAAAAAAAGGGCTCTTTCAACTTAAGCGAATGATACCTACCTACTTTAAATTTTGAATTTTTTTTAAATAAAGATTTATCACTAACCACCTTAACAATAGACTGATGTCCGTGAAAAATATTTTTTTGCTGAATAATTTTTGCATTTTCACTAAATAAAATTTGTTGATAGCCAAGACATATTCCAATAATTTTTTTCTTACTTTTATATTTTTTATAAATTTCCGTCGTTAAAGGATAATCTTCTGGTGATCCGGGTCCAGGAGATAAAACTATTGTTTTAGATTGATCTATTTTTTTTTGATTAATTTCAAAATAGTTTGAGCAGTAAACTTTATCAAATTTAGAAAATTGATGTACAACATTCCAAGTAAAAGAGTCCTGATGATCAATAATATAAATCATTTGAATAACTCAAGTAATGACTTTGCTTTAATAAAATTTTCATTAAACTCTTTTTTTGAAGTACTATCTAATACTACTCCCGATGCTGCAGATATTTCAGAACTTTTTTTGTAATTAAGTATAGATCTAATAATTATATTAAACCTCATATCCTTATTAAATTTTATAAAACCAAAACTACCAGTAAAAATATTTCTATCTTCATTTTCTTGAGAATTTAATAATTCTATAGTTCTAATCTTTGGACATCCTATTACAGATCCTCCTGGCATCATTGATCTAACTATATCTTTTACTGATATATTTTTTTTTAATTTTCCCACAATACTGGTAACGTAGTGATATAAGTGTTTATATTCCTCTACATATTTTTCTTTTTTAATTTTTACTGATCCAGTTTTACATATTTTAGATAAATCATTTCTTTCTAAATCAACAATCATATTATGTTCTTTGGTTTCTTTCATATTATTTCTAAAATATTTTAATGCTTTGGTTTTATTGGTAATTTTGTTTTTTTTTAAAGTACCTGCAATAGGTTTTGTAATGATTTTTCTCCCCTTTTTATCTATTAAAGTTTCTGGTGAACAGCTAACTATTGAAAAATCATTATCCCTAATCATAAATGACTCTGGAGAAGAATTTACCTTCATGAGTTTCCAAAAAAAATTTACTGGATTTATCTCAGATTTATTTTTGTATTTTGTACATATTTTAATTTGATAAGTATGACCCTCCTTTATTTTTTTTGAGAATAGATTAAATATTTTTTCATATTTATTAAAATTAATATTTAATTTAAATGGACTAAGAATTCTTGTTTTTTTAAAACTATTTTTGAAATTATGTTTCTTAATATTGGATAAAATTGTGATTTTTTTTCTTATTTTAATAATAGTTTCTGGTTTATAAAAAATACCTTTGTAGAAATTTATTTTATTTTGGTTATTTATTCTGATATTTAATAAACTACACAATATTTCATAGCCAAAAAAACCTATATATAAATCGGTTTCTCTTTTGTAGTTTTTATTTGAAAAAGTGTTCAAAAATTTTGATATATTCTTTTCATTCAAAATTATTTTTTTAGAAAAATCAGTATAAAGATTATATCCACCTTCAACTTTATATATAATAAGAGTTTTATTTGATTGATAAAGTTTTTCTAAGTAAGGATGAAATTTAAATTTATGCGAGTTGTGTTCTTTCAATTGTTCTCTCTTTTATTGGAAGATGTATCAAACCAGCAAATAGAGATAAAGCAATAGATAAATACCACGCATAATCAAATGATCCATACAAATCATAAAATACACCGCCTAAATAAGCGCCAAGAAATGATCCAACTTGATGACTTACAAAAACAAAACCATATAGAAGTGCAATATATTTAGTACCAAAAATATGTGCAACAATACCATTTGTTGGAGGTACTGTAGCTAGCCACAAAAATCCAAATGTTGTACCAAATATTAGGGCATTAATAACACTAGGCGGCATAAATATAAAATATGCAAGAGAGACACCTCTTAATAAATAAATACAACTTAATATATTTTTTTTACTATATCTTGTAGATAAATAACCAGAGGTAATTGTACCAAAAATATTAAACAAACCTATTAAAGCTAAAATAGCTGTTGCAGTCCAATTTGGTAATCCTCTATCCATAACATAAGTAGGAATGAAAGTTGCTACTAATGCTATGTGCCATCCACAAACAAAAAAGCCTAAAGTTAAAAAATTGAAACTTTTGTTTGAAAAAGCTTCTCTAATTGCCTCTATCGCTGTTTGATTATTATCTTTTGTATTATCAGACGAAATTTTTGGAGTGGTAACAAAAAATGCAACTATAAGTCCTGCTCCAATAAAAAAAATAAATACTAATATTGTGGTTTCCCAACCAAATTCTACTAAAGAATATTGAGTAAACATCGGTGATATAAAGTATCCAAAAGATCCTACAGCTGTAACTATACTTGTGGCTACTGTTCTTTTTGATAATGGAAAATGTTTTGCGACTATAGAAACTGGTATGCTAATAGCAGTTGAACCAAGTCCTATACCAATTAAAATACCCATACTAAGTGTAAAATAAAAACCTGTGTTATAACCTGAGTAAAGCATTAACAAACCAAGAAGATAAAACAAAAAACCCAAAAAAATTGCTATAGCACCACCATATTTGTCTGTTACAATACCAAAAATAGGTCCAAAGAAACCCCAAAGTAATAGCTGTATGCCCATTGCAAAACCAAATTCGCTCATGGTTACGTTTAAGTCTGTTTCAAAATCAAAATAAAATAATCCAAATGTTTGTCTAATACCAACTGAAATTACTACAACTGTACAAGCTGCTATAAGTGTTATTAATGCAGCTCTTGAACTAAAAAATTTTTCTGAATTCATTTAATATATTTTAAAGCAGATTTTATATCTTTAATCAAATCATTTGGATCTTCAAGACCTATATGAAGTCTAACTAAGTGTTCATTTTTATTTATTCCTAAATAATTTCTATTACCTAATTCTCTAAATTCTTGCTGCAATGCAAGGCTCTCGAATCCTCCCCAGCTATATCCATATCCAAACAGTTTTAAAGAGTTTACAAATTTAATTACAGATTTCTTACTTTTTGATTTTATTTTTAAACCCATTAACCCTGATGCTCCGGAATAATATTTTTTCCACATCTTATAATTCAACGAGCCTTTTTTATGAGGATATAAAAGTTTTATTTTTTTATTTTTAGAAAGAAATATTGCTACTTTTTTTGCATTTTCTTGATGCTTATCTAGACGAATATCTAACGTTCTTAAACCTCTTATTATTAAGTAAGCATCATCAGGTCCTAATCTTAATCCTGTAATTTTATTTGCTTTTTCAACATATTTAAATACTTTTTTATTAACAGCTAAACTACCACCCATAACATCTGAATGACCTGAATAGTATTTTGTTGCTGAAACTATTGACATATCAAAACCCAGTTTAATTGGTTTTAAAAAATAAGGTGTGGCCCAAGTATTATCTATTGCTGTAAATATTTTTTTTTTTTTTGCTATTGTAACAATTTTAGATAAATCTTGAAATTCAAAAGAATTACTTCCTGGATTTTCAACATAAATTAATTTTGTTTTATTTGAAATATTATTTTTTAATGTTTTTAAATCATGAGGATTATAAAAAACTGTTTTAATATTAAATGATTTAAGAAAATCTTGAGTTAATAGTCTTGTTGGAAAATAAACAGGATCTGCTATCAGAATTTCATCTCCAGGACGAACAATGCTGAAAATTGATAAAAACACTGAACCAAATCCTGTTGGTGTTAAAAAAACGTGATGGCATTCTTCCATCTTTTTTAACATTTGTTGTAAAATGTATGTTGTAGAAGTTCCCTGTCTTCCATAATCAAAATGACCTCCGGTTGGATTTTTTTTATTTTTAGCCTGAGTTTTTCTAAGCTCATTCATTGTTTTAAAGATTATTGTTGATGCTCTTACTACTGGTGGATTTACAGACTGATTATAATAATCTTTTGCTGTATGTTTTAAAAATGTTTTAAAAGATTTATCCATAATAAATTTGATATGATAAGTAGACAATGCTATATCCGTTAAATATGTCAACAAAAAGAAATAAAGAATATTATGGGATACCCAAAAAAACATAGAGGCCGAAGAAAAATGGGCTCTAAAAAAAGAAGAGCAAGAAAAAAGAATAAGAAAAAATAATAAATTTATTCTTTTATCCAGCCGCCTCCAAGGACTCTATATCCAAATTTGTCTTCACTATAAAAGACACATGCTTGCCCTGGAGAAATTCCATTTTCTTTATTAATTAAATTTACTTGTGCAGTTTTATTATCTTTTAAAACTATATTTGCTTTTAATAATTTACCTGTAGATCTTACTTTTACAAATATGTTTTTTTCAAACTTCTTAGTTTCGCACAGGATATTTATATCCCTTAAATAAATATATTTTTTTCCTAGTTTATCTTTTGGTCCTACAATTATTTCATTCTTTTCAGAGTTTATTTTAATTACATATAGAGGATCTTTGTCTGAAACTTTAATGCCTCTTCTTTGGCCAATTGTAAAATTGATTATACCATCATGCACACCAATAACTTTTCCATCTAAGTTTTTTATATTTCCTTTTTGAAAAGAGTCTGGTCTAAATTTTTGAATGACTGATGCATAATTGCCATTTGGAACAAAACATATGTCTTGGCTGTCTGGTTTTTCTGCAACATTTAAATCTAATTTCTTTGCAATTTCTCTTGTGTTATCTTTCAACATTCCTCCTAATGGAAATCTTAAATAATTTAATTGCTCCTTAGTTGTATTGAATAAAAAATAACTCTGATCTCTATTTTCATCAATAGCTCTATACATGTTTGTTGAATTATTTTCTGTTACACTTTTTACATAATGGCCCGTAACTAATGCATCAGCTTTTAATTCTTTTGAAACCTCAAATAAATCATTAAATTTTACTGTCTGATTGCATTGAATACACGGAATAGGTGTTTCGCCTTTCAAATAACTTTCAACAAAGTTATCAATTACCCCTTGTTTAAATTTTGTTTGATAATATAAAATTTTATGATCTATATTTAACTTATGTGCTACTCTTTTAGCATCCATTATATCTTGGCCTGAACAACATTGTTTTGATGCGGCCACTTGCTTTGCGTCATCATATAATTTGAGAGTAATTCCTATAACTTTATAACCTTCTTTTTTCATAATGCCGGCAACAGTTGAGGAGTCTACTCCGCCTGACATTGCAACAACTACAGATGTATCTGAAGGTTTTTTTTTTAATCCAATAGAATTAATTTCATTATTCATTTTGTGGTATTTATACTTATTTCTAATATAAGTTAAATTAAATGATTTTAGATTTTGAACCAGGTGATAAAGTTATCAATCCAAGCAATAAAAATTGGGGTATAGGGCAAGTTCAGTCAATAATTAAGGAAAAAGTTACTGTAAATTTTGAAAATGTAGGAAAAAAAGTTATTAACTGTAAATATATCATATTAGAGAAAATTTATAATAATGAATAATTTAAATTTAGAAAAAATAGTTAAAAGTTTAATACATACTTTTTTAAATGCTGGAAAAATTTCTATAGATTTAAGAAAAAAAGGATTAACCAAAAAAATTAAATCTGACAATACTCCTGTTAGTAATGGTGATTTAGAAATTAATAAAATAATTACAAAAAAACTATTAGAGGTCACTCCTGATATACCAATCGTTTCAGAAGAAACTTCTCATAATAAATCAAACAAAGATCTAAAAGATTTTTGGCTAGTTGATCCTATTGATGGAACTTTTGATTATATAAATAATCTTGAAGAATTTACTATTAATGCTGGTCTAATATTAAACAATAAGCCTGTGGCAGGATTAATAAATGCTCCAGCAAAAAATAGAATGTTTTATACTTACGGTAAAAAACTTGCTTACGAGCTTTCGAATGGAAAAGAATATAATTTGGATTGTATAAAAAAAAATAAAGATAGTATTATTAAATTTGTATCTTACTCAAATAAATTAAAACCAGAAATTGAAAAAATTCATAAATCTTTAAATGTAAATGAGTTTGTAAGAATGAAAAGTTCCTACAAGTTTTGTGTCATAGCTGCTGGAGAATTTGATGGGTATGTAGCAGAACCTAGAGCTTGCGAATGGGATATTGCTGCGGGACATGCTCTATTAGAGAATGCGGGAGGTTTAGTTTCAGATTTTGAAGGTAATCAAATTTTGTACGGTAAAGAAAACTTTAAAAATCCAAGTTTAATTTTAAAAAGAAATAATAATTTAAATGAGTGAACAACTTAGAATAATTTTGATAATTATTTTATCAGTATCAATATTTGGATTGCTAATATTTGTATTCGTAAAAAACTATATTAAAAATAAAATACAATATTATTTAGAAAAAAAAAATAAAAACTTTAAAGAAGATTAATAATTTTTAAATATTCCTCTTTTTTTAAATCCATTACTCTTCTAGAAACATCGAAATCAAAACCAGATCTCGCTAAAACACCCATATCTTTTTTATAAAATAGAGGCCTATTATCTTCTTCTCTAGAGGGTCCAATTCTTTTTTTTTTACAAACTTTTACAGCGGAAAAGAAATCTTGATCTTCGTTATTTTCTTTTATTTTCTCAATTGTATTTTTAATATATTTTTCTCCTACTCCTTTATTTATCAAATAATTTCTAATTTTATTTATTGATGAACCTCTCTGAATTAAAGTCTTTGCCTTTGAATTAGAATAAAATTTATCATTAATAAATTTCGATTTTTCTAAGTCTTCGATAACAATATCAATTAAATCTGAAATATTGCTTTTTTGTACGTTTGGTATTTTAAATTTTAAGTATTTTTTTAATAAATAGGTTTTTAATTGTTGTTTGGAGGGAGCAAATTTTTCAATATAATTAAAAGCTATATTGCGCATATCCTGCACTGTTAAATCTAGAGATTTTTTTTTATTTTTTCTAGGAATCATTATCTCTTTTAATATAATATAAAATATTATGTTTGATCAAATTTCTACATTTTTTACAATCGAAATGATATATTTGTGGCTAAACTTTAGTGTTTTACCTTTTTGGTTTGTTCTAATTTTTTTTCCTCATTCTAAAATTTGCGGTCTTTTTGTAACTTCAATTTTTCCTTTTTTCATTTTAGGTACATTATATATATACTTAATATATTTTTTTTTTAATACCGGGTATGATTTTATTAATAACTTTGAATTATATTTAGGGATTTATAATTTAATAAATTTATTTGAAAATGAAGCATTTTTAATTTTGTTTTGGATACATTTTTTAGCAATTAACTTGTTTTGTGGTTCTTGGATAGTTAAAGATAGTCAAAAATTTAATATGTCAAAATATTTAAACATTATTCCATTAATTATTACTTACTTTGTAGGGCCTCTAGGTATTTTAGTTTATTGGATAGTTAGAATATTTTTTGCTAAAAAAATAAATTTATTTGATTAAGTAATTATTTAATTGTTTTAAATCCAGAATTAACCATGTTTCCAAATCCACCTTCTATATGAGATACTTTTTTAAAACCCATATCTTGAAGTGTCTTTGCTGCTAGTGCAGATCTACCTCCTGCTGCACAAAACAATACTAGTTCTTTATCAAGATTTAGACCTTCATTTTCAACATAAACACTTCCGGGTGATAAGGAAAATTCTAACAAACCTCTAGAAATATGATGAGACTTTTCTATTCTACCTAATTGTTGTAATTCAATTGTGTCTCTAATATCAATTAGGCTACATTCGTTGTTGTTTGATAGTTCCAAAGCATCATGTGCAGAAATAGTTTTAACTTCTGAAAGGGCCTCTGCGACTAAATTTTGAACTGATTTTATTGTCATAAAAGTTTATTACACTATAAAAAAAAAATTACTATATTAAAAATGAAAAAAAAATTAATTTCAAAAAAAGCTCCAAATTTTAAGTTAAATTCTACATCTGGTAAAATTGTTGAATTAAATAAGATCAAATCAAAATTTGTAATTATATATTTTTATCCTAAAGATGATACTAGTGGCTGCACGATAGAAACAAATGATTTTAATAAACTTATAAATAAATTCAAAAAGTTTGATTGCACAATTTTAGGAATTTCAAAAGATAGTTTGGAAAGCCATAAAAAATGGAGTAAAAAGCTTAAATTAAAGTTTGAATTATTATCAGATGAAAATAAATCTTCACTTAAAGCCTATAAAGTTTGGTTAAAAAAGAAATTTATGGGTAGAGAATTCATGGGTACAGTAAGAAGTACTTTTTTGATTGAAACACATAAAATTATAAAAGAGTGGAGAAATATAAAAGCCATTGGACACGCTAAAGAAGTTCTTGATTTCATTGAAAATTATTAATTTTTAAAGAGACCTTTTGCTGATCACAGGAGCGGAGGTCAAAAGGTCCCTTAATATTAAAGGCCCCTCTTCGGGGCCCTTAACTCGCTTGTCCTAAACAAATAAATAACTAACTAGAGAGATTTGTCGAAAAGACAAGAAAGACATTAATCTCTAATAGCGTATGCAATAACTCCTGTTTCTGTTACATCAGTACCTTTTAATTCAGCTTCTTTACTTAATCTAATACCGAAAGTATTTTTCATTATTGCCCAAACTATAAACGCCACAATAAATACAAAAGCATTTATAGAAATTACACCAAGTAATTGTGCCCCAAAGTTTGCACCTGAATTAGTAATTGGTACTGCTAAAGTTCCCCAAATACCTGCGAACAAGTGTGCTGGTACTGCTCCTACAACATCGTCAACTTTAAAATAAAACAGAAGTTTTGTTCCAAATATTACTATCGCTCCACCAACTGCACCAATAAGAATAGCTGCTACTGGAGATGGCATTAATGGTTCAGCTGTTATTGCAACCAATCCACCAATTGCACCATTTAACATTTGAATTACATCAGTTTTACCATACATTAATCTTGTAATTATTGCACATGCTGTAACACCTCCACACGCTGCAAGATTTGTATTGATAAATATTTTTGATACTGCAATTGCATCATCTGCTGTTCCCATAGCAAGTTGAGAACCGCCGTTAAATCCAAACCAACCTAACCATAAAATAAATACCCCTATAGTAACAAGCGGAATCGAGGAAGCTGCAAATGGTTTTACAGGATTTGGAGATCCAGCTTTTGCAAATCTTCCAATTCTTGGTCCTAATAGTATAGCACCCGCCAAAGCGGCTGCTCCACCTGTAGAATGAACAAGTGTAGATCCAGCAAAATCTGAAAATCCTGCAGAAGCTAACCATCCTCCGCCCCATTGCCAACCCATTACTATTGGGTAGATAATTCCAGACAAAATTGCTGCAAACAAGAAAAATGGCCATAATTTAATTCTCTCTGCTAAAGTTCCTGAGACAATAGAAACTGTAGTTGCGCAAAATACCATTTGAAAATACCAATCAGATCCATCTGAATATCCAGTTTCCAATTTACTTCCATCTGACCATGGAATAAATTTACCTATAAAACCTCCTTCAGGTATTCCGTATGCTAAATTATATCCTACTAACCAGAACATAATTCCAGCTATAGAAAATAAACCAATATTTTTTGCACAAATTACAGATACACTTTTAGATGTAACCATTCCAGACTCTAGCATGGCAAAACCTGCAGCCATAAACATAACTAAAAAACCACATACTAAAAATAGAAATGTATTAAAAATAAATCCAACTTCTGCTGACACAGTAGTGTCTGCACTAGCGACACTTGTCATGTTGAATAAAAAAAATAAACTTAATAGGTATTTTAACTTAATAATACCAGTTAATTTTTTTAAATGTTTAATCATAAAACTCCTTTTGTAAAAAGTTGTTTATAATTTTAAAAAAATTAATGACTAACGAATGTTAAGTAATATAGGTATGCAATATTTGCATGTAGTAACAGCCTTTGTTAAGTTTTTAAAAAATTTAACAAAGGCTGTTGAAAAGTTACTTATTGAAAACTTCTTTAAGTGCTTTTGCAGGTAAAAATTTCACCTTTTGAGAAGCAGCAATTTGGATTTGTTCCCCTGTTCTTGGATTTCGTCCAATTCGTGCTTTTCTTTTAGCAACTTTATAAGTACCAAAACCAGCTATTTTAACTGAATCGTCATTTTTCAATGCATCCAAAATAGTGTTGGTAATAGTATCAAAAGTACGCTCAGCATCGGCTTTGCTTTGATTTAAAGAACCAGCCAATTTAGCGACTAATTGTTTCTTGTTCATTTTAGCTCCGGTTTTAAAGGTTTGTGAGTGTATACTTTACAAAATCGTTGATATTTCAAGCTTTTTTTTAGTATGCCTAAAAAAAAAAATAACAATATATAGTATCAAAATAGTATTGATTTATAACACTTTTTTAAACATCATAATTACCTTAAAACAAGCCTAAATCCTTAAGGTCATTGAAAGTTGCAAAAAACATCAAAGATAGCAATAAAAACATGCCGATTCGAAAAAAATTTTCTTGGGTTTTTTGACTTAAAGGACGACCTAATATTTTTTCAAATGCATAAAACATTAAATGCCCCCCATCCAAAAGAGGAATTGGGAAAAGATTAATCAAACCTAAACTAATAGAAATGTAAGCCATCATGCTAATAAATGGGACTATTCCAAACTCAGCAACTTGGCCAGATATTTTTGCTATCCTTATAGGCCCGCCTAATTGAGATGTGTCCCCAGCACCAGTAAGCATTGAACCTAAATACTTCAAAGAAGATGATGTTACAAAAAACACTTCGTTTAAAGAATGAATAAAAGCTTGTCCGGGGCCCAATTTAACATGATTAATTTCATTATTATAAGGACTTAACTTGATTCCAACCATTCTTTTGTTTATTTTGTTTCCGAGATTGTCCTGACTTTCGACTAAATTTGGCTTAACTTTTAGCAAAATTTCTTGATCATATCTTAAGACTTTAAAATCTATAAATTCTGAAGTTGACATGGCTATCAACTTAGATACGTCAAGAATACTCTCAACTTTATTATTATCTATTTCTAAAATAATATCATTTTTCATCATTCCAGCTATTTCGGCTGGGCTATCTTTTTGAACTTCATCAATGACCGCTGGAGTGAAATCTTTACCAATAAACATATATATTAAAAGGAAAATAACTATTGCCAAAATAAAATTAGCTAATGGACCTCCAAATACAATCCATGCTCTTTGATATAAAGGTTTTGTTACAAATAATTTTTCTTGGTCTTCTTTATTATATTTTTTTAATAGTTTCTCCTGGTCGGCTTGAGAAAAAACATTTCTATCTCCAAAAAATTTTACATATCCACCAAGTGGTATCCAGCATATTTTCC
>Ga0111541_10000283_pt1 | contig 16325 bp, 18 predicted proteins | sample Knorr_S7_td_DCM__FD_83039 | JGI IMG/M metagenome (GOLD analysis project Ga0111541, IMG submission 83039) | Marine microbial communities from Southern Atlantic Ocean transect - Knorr_S7_td_DCM_ad_131m_LV_B (version 2) (version 2) | ecosystem: Environmental > Aquatic > Marine > Oceanic | place...
CATAATTGGACATTAAACCCATCATCAACAGAAGGTTATCGAACTGCAGAGGTGACTGTTGGTGGAGTAAAAACTTCTAGAATTAGTTCCAAAACTATGGAAGTAAAAGATTATCCGGGGTTATACTTTGCAGGAGAAGTAATGGATGTTACTGGTCATTTAGGAGGATTCAACTTTCAATGGGCATGGGCTTCAGGTTATTGCGCGGGATTAAATCTTTAACATTAACGTTGTTTTTGTTTTTAATAATTTTATTAATTAGTTGTAATTCAACAAACAAACCTACATGTTTAGATATTTCAGAACGACCTGACGAAAGAAATTACATCATGAAAATTGAAAAAGAACGAGAAAGATATGAGCATGACTCAGATGAATATGTCAAATTGTATCGAGAAAAAATGGAAGAATTTAAATCACACTATTCTGAACAAGAATTATCAGAGTTAGGTGTAATTGAAATTTGTGAATCAAGCTAATATCGGCAAAATCTGTTTACATAATAAGTAGTATCAATCAATCAATAGCAGAGTATACCAAGGTGCGCAATTCTCTTCGTATATTATATTGACTTGAAGGACGTAATTGAGTCAGAAATACTACTGCTAAATTCTCAACAGGATCTATCCAAAAAGCAGTACTTGCTGCTCCACCCCATGCTAATTCTCCAACATTACCTGATACTTGGGATGCTGCCGGATTTAACAAAACTGAAAACCCTAAACCAAATCCAACGCCAGTATAAGAAGTTTCGCTCCATCGACCATATGCACAACTTTTAAGGTCTGTACCATTTGTCAAATGATTAGAAGCCATAAGATCCAAAGTTTTGCGACTTATTATCATGTGATCATTTAGTGATCCCCCATTTAAAATCATTTCACAAAAAGAAATGTAATCATCAAGTGTAGAAACAAGACCACCACCACCAGAAAATACTTTAGGTTTAGATATGAAAGTTCCTGAAATAGCATCATCCACCAAAGTCAAAGAATTGGATTGTTGATATGAATAACATGAAGCAAATCTAGAGATTTTTTCGGGTGGAACATGAAAACTTGTATCTGACATCTCAAGAGGGTCAAAAATTTCGTTTTGGAAAAACACATCAAGAGTTTTACCTGAAATGACTTCAATTAAGTAACCACATACGTCCGTAGAAACTGAATAATTCCAACCAGTTCCCGGAGAAAATTCAATAGGAATTGTACTTAATGACTCAACAAATGTAGCAAGACTTTCTTGAGATTCACGATCAATTCCCATAGTCCTATAGGCATGATCTACATTTGTTCTTTCCGTGTGACCATAGGTTAATCCAGATTGATGAGTTAATAAGTCTCGAATGGTAATTTCTCTTTCTAAAGGAGTACTAATAAAGTCACCCATATGCCCCTGTTGATAAACTCCTAAATTTTTAAATGATGGAATGTATTCTGATACGGGATCGTCTAATTGAAACATTCCTTTTTCATAAAGAGTCATTAACGCCACTGATGTAATTGGCTTAGTCATAGAGTAAATACGAAAAATTGTATCTCGATTCATCGGTATGTTTTGTTCTATATCCATCATGCCTAAACTTGATATATATCCGAGTTCACCGTTTCGGTACACTCCAGTCAATGTCCCTGCAAATCTTTTCGTGTCTATATATTTTTTTTGTAAATGTTCATCAATCAAATTTAGTCTAGATTTTGAAAAACCAAAATAACTCATCAGATCCACCTTTGGAGATATACTAGAATTGTTCACCTATCCACGGTTTGGGCCCAGCAAATATTGTGTTTGCCAACGCGATTGTTTCTGCAGAACCATCAATAATTCCCATGATTTTTAAATCGGTAGCTGAATAATGACTAGTGTATAAAGGTGCAAAACCACGGGGTCCTAATTTTAAGACTTGTTTTGATGATGGTGATGTAACTTTTTTAACAGATCCCCTACCCTCATTAATATTTAAATGCCAAATCCCGTTATTTTCTGGGATCTCATTGTCGTTGAATTCAAAATCTACTGAAGCATTAACTCCTGCAGGATAACCTCTCTGTTCTAAAGCATCTGAAATATTTAAAACTCTTACCATCCAGTCTGTAGATGATTTTAGGTTTGTTTCTTGTTCCTCCATAGCGAAGTCAATAGGGTCGGTCGGGGGGCCATTCCAAGAAATTGTATCTATAACTGTTCTATGGTCAGCAAAAAATCTTAAGATTCTTTCTGATGACTGTTGAGTTGAAGAAACCATATCTCGAATTCTAATGTGGTCACCTGATCTAGACTGTTGATAATTAATATATCCAACTACTTGGTTTTCATCGCGAATGTAATATTTGTAAATAGGTCTGCCATCACTTGTAGTGATTAGATCCCAAAGTAAACTACCTCTGTCCAAATTGCCATTACTTTGTTGAGCTCTTTCATTGAAAAGTAATACCATTTCCTCATCGTTTGATGCTTGTTCAACTTTAAGTTTATTCAACGCTGCTCTCATTTCTTTTATGGGAGCTTCATATGTAAGCATAACTCCAGACCTTTCATATCCTTTGGATCTGTAGACTCTGACACTAGATGGAAAAAGGGTTGAAATAGCCATACCGTTATCTCTCATCTCTTTTAATGCATTTGAAAGCATTGTAGAAGCTGCACCGATACCACGACCTTCTGGAGCAACTCCCACTGATGTAACAGCACCAGTGCGTACCTTTCTGCCGCCAAACCATTGACCCATATCTATGATTGCAATACCACCTAATATATTCCCATCGGATCTAATAGCCCTGAAATTTTCATAACCTACTTTCCTATTCCAATTTGGATCGCCATGTCTATGAAGCGCCTGCTCGACAATTGACCATGTTAGTTCAGATTCAGATTCTGAGATTTTGGAATAAGTAAGATTAGACAAATTATTCTCCTAGTAATGTGTATTGCAAATAGTATCAGTAATTAAGTAAAGGTAAAAATTAAAAAATTTTCAATAAGATAATGTATTAACAATGTAAGCAAAACCACTAATCTAGCTATAAATTAGTGGTGAGCCGGGAGGGGTTCGAACCCACGACCTAATGATTAAGAGTCATTTGCTCTACCAACTGAGCTACCGGCCCAAGATCTATATTCTATCCTGACTTATAACCATTTGGTTACTGTATCTAAATCTTTTCTTTTCTTTTCCAAGATCATAGAAGGGTAACCAACAGTTAATACTCCAACCATCTTCATAGGTTGATTAAAATTAAATAACTGGTCTAAATTCTTTAGTTTTGCCATATTACCTGTTGACCAACCAACACCTAAATTCAAAGAGTGCGCTGCAAGTTGTAAATTTTGAATTGCGCAACATGTAGCTGCGTAATTTTCTTCAGTAATTTCAGGATTTTCATCAGTGGTGCTGAAAACAAATATTAATACTGGATTATCAGCTACAGTTAACTTGATTCGATTGATTTCTTCTTCTGAAACTTCTTCATATTTTCCCGAATCATTTGAAATTGATTCTTTTTCTTTAATCATATGTTCAGTCAGTTTTGATCTGAATGTTGAGGATTTTTGGATCACAAAAAATCTCCAAGGTTCAGTGCTTCGATGATTAGGAGCCCAGATAGCGGAATCTAGCAACGATTCTATAATCTCATTAGAGACCTCTGTATCCTTAAACTTTTTAGTATTTCGTCGTGTTTTAATTATATTGATGATCATTTCACTGTTTGTCATCATTCTCTCCTGTACAAGAATTATGCGGGTGGATTTACTAATTCTATAACTACATTATCTGGGGCTTCAATGTAAGCAATTTTTGAGCCTCCAGGTATATCTGTAACGGGCATGATTATTCTCACCCCTGCATTTTCAAATTTTTCAATATCACCATTTATATCGTTTGTTTGAAATCCAAAATGTTCCAATCCTAGTTGGTTGATTTCTGGTAATGCTGGTGTATCAGAACCATCAATAGGTTGAGAGGAGATCATAAGTCTACATGAACCATTTCCTGCTTCCATTCCAATTGTGATGGTTCCTGGCATTACTTCTTTAGATGAAACAATTTTAGCCTCAAAAAATTTCTCATACCATTCAGCAGATTTTTGAGGTTCTGTAGATCGAATATGAACATGATTAATAAAATATGCCATAAATAATCCTCCTAGTCTCTAAAATTTACATATTGAAGTGGTTGATCCAAATTCATTTTTTTTATGAATTCTATAGCTTCTTGTAAATCATCTCTTTTTTTACCAGTAACTCTTAATTCCTCACCTTGAATAGCAACTTGAACCTTTAATTTTGTGCCTTTAACAGACTTTGTAATGTTTTTTGCTACTTCTTTATCTATTCCTTGTTTAATTGTGAGAGATTGTCTAAGGCTATCGCCTGAGGCAGTTTGAGGTTGAGCAAAATCTAATGCCTTGCTATCAATTTTTCTTTTAACACAATTTTCTTTTATTAGAGCGTGTAGTTGAGTTAATTTCATATTGTCGTCGGCTGTGATTGTTAAAGTATTATCTGTTCTTTGTACGTCACATTTAGTACCCGCCAAGTCAAATCTTTGCTTGATAGATCTCTGGACTTGATTAATTACATTGTCTATTTCCATTAAATCTGTTTTTGATACTACGTCGAATGAAGGCATTAGTAACTCCTATATTTATGATTTAGGTGGTGGTGCATAATTGTCATCAGTTGTATAAATATGCAAATCCTCTGGGGTAGTTATAGCTAATCTTAATGATGTTTCATCACTAACAGTAGTTATTTTATGCAAAAATCCTTTAGGAACAAATATTAAATCACCTTTTTCTGCATGAATAACAGGACGATTATCTCCTACTTCCCATGTTAAAGATCCTTTTAAAATAGTCCACCATTCATGAAATGCTGGATGCCAGTGAGGATTATTGCTCATTCCAGGATTGTGGCATATTAAATTTGCACGATTTCTTTCATCTTCCAAAATTGTGCTAGTCCAAGGAGAATTTTCAAATTCATTTATCACATCACCTAATGATATATGTGTGGTATTTGTAGATTTAGAAAAATATCTACTTTGACTAGAATTTTCTATTTCGTCAGTATTAATTACTTGTTCTGATCCTTGTTGAGTGACAACTAATCTCACGCATGGATCTAAATTTGTTGTAAATTGTATTTCATGGTTACCTGCTGGTATACGGATTATATCTCCGGATTTGGCAAAAATTTCTTTATCAGAATCTATACTAATACGTATAGATCCTTTTAAGACAACCCACCATTCGTTAAAATCATTTTGGACACTAAAATGTAGAGGGTATTCAGGTGGTTCTCCAATAATTTTTGCGAGATTTCTGCCATCTTCAAATGCATCGAATTCCCATATATCTCTTTTATGATTTGCATCTATTAATTCGGTAATTTTTAAATGATAGGGCTCACTATAAATTTCAGCCATTTTTGCTCCTAAGGACGTCCCAACACAGGGTTGGCAGGATCATTAAAACCAAATCCTGTATGTTCGCCTGGTGGAACTAATTGATCGATCAATTCTGAATGTTCAAGATTGATATTCCATCCTAATGATCCTATATTGTCTTCATATTGTTCAATAGTCCTTGGGCCAATGATTGCTGTTGAAACAATTGGGTTTTCTAAAACCCAATTAACTGCTAATTGAGAAACCGATTTTCCGTATTTTTCTGCTATAGGTTTTAATGATTGAGCTACTTCCATACTATGTTGTCTCATACCTGATTCAAGAATTCTTATATCTCCTCTACCTGCACGTGAATCTTTAGGAGGTTTTTGATTAACTAGATATTTTCCTGTCAACATCCCTCGTCCTAAAGGACTATAAGCCATAAATCCAAGATTGAAGTTTTCTGTAAAAGGTAATAATTCTACCTCTACATCTCTATCAACTATGTTATACAAATCTTGAATACAAGCCACAGAATCTAAATTGTTTAACTCTGAAAACATTATTGAATTACATATTTCCCATGCTTTATGATTAGATATACCTATGTATCTCACTTTTCCTGATTGAACTAATTGGTCCATAGCTAATATTGTTTCTTCTAATGGCGTGTTATTGTCTCTTCTGTGAATGAAATATATGTCTATATGATCTGTATTTAATCTTTTTAAACTATTTTCTACTTCTTTTAAAATGTGAAACCGACTCAATCCACCATCGTTAACTCCATTACCCATCTTTGCATTCACTTTAGTAATTAATACAACATCATTTCTATACCCATCTAAAGCTTTTCCTACAATTTCTTCTGATAGACCATTGTTATACCCATTTGCAGTATCTATTACGTTAATTCCATCACTAATAGCCCTATGAGTAAGTTTGATTGCATCATTTTCTGCACATGTACTTCCAAATAACATAGTTCCTAAACTTAGTTGAGAAACTTGCACTCCAGTAGAACCAAAATTTACATAATCCATTTTTACCTCTAATGTGATTTGACACCATTATATGTAAAATCAAGCATATATATAATTACCAAAATTAATCTTATGGAGTAGTCATGTTATTTGTTTCAATATTCACGTCAGACCGAAAGTTAGATCCAGAGTTATGGGCCACAATCTGGCAAGGTAATCCACCTCCATCCCTGAATTTAATAGGTGCTTACAATATGAGTAATGATAAGCGTGTGTATATTTGGGAAGGAGAGAGTGTTTTAGATATTCAATTTATGGACAGATTTAATGAAATAGGTGTGATGGAAACCTCTCCGGCATTTGATAGGACAGTTGGATGGAGAATGGCTTTTAATAAAGAATTAGATGCATTTGAAGAGTGGTTTAGTTCTGGGAGAAATAGAAGCGGTAATAGTTCAGATAATAGTCAATATGAAATCGATTCAGCTATAGATTTAAGAAGAAGAGGAATGTTAGCACCAAACAGGCATGCAGCTAGACTAGAAGCTACCAAATGGCGTGAGGAACAACAACAATCATAACTATATAAATTGCTTGAAACCTATTCTCAGATAGGTTTCAATAGACATGTAATTTATTAAGGAGTAAATATGGCTGAACAAAATATTGAATCGCCTATGACAGGGAATGTAATCGAAATTTCAGTATCTGTTGGAGATACTGTAGCAATAGGCGATATGTTAATTGTTATAGAATCAATGAAAATGGAAAATGAAATATTTTCAGAGGTATCTGGAACAATTACAGCAATTCACGTATCCGAAGATGATAATGTCAGCGAAGAAGACGTATTAATGTCAATTGATGTTAATTAACTAAATCTAGCTGCTAGCTTTTCTTCTGTTGCGACCTCAAAAAACTCTATAGTATATTTTTTAACTAATTGTGAAAGTTCTGTGTTGTCTTGAATAACTGTTTTAGGTACTGTTGTAATATCATTGTATTCAATTGAATCTGTATACCATTCAGCACAAACAATTATTTCATCACCAGGCGTGCTAGTACCCCCTATATAAACAACAGCTTTTCCTCTATCGTTATTATCTTCGTACGCATTACAAACTTTTGAAAGTAAATTAGCAGCCTTCCAAGCCTCAGATGATGGTAATCCGATAGTATTCAATACTGCAGTTCTTCTAACTAAAAACATTTTTGTCTCCTTTGGATAATGAGCTATTGTACATATAATCCAGTTACATTACATTGGATATATTAAAAAAGGATTTGTATGTCCAATCTATACGTTATAAGCACACCTATAGGAAATTTGGGAGATTTATCTAGTAGAGCTATAGATACATTTTCCAGTGTAGATTTGATTGTGGCTGAGGACACTAGGGTGACTAAAAAAATACTGTCACATTTGGATCTTCATACACCTCTTTTGAGTTTCAATGACCATAATGCTACTGATAGGATTCCGGAAATCTTAAATCAATTATCAAATTATGACATAGCAATAACCACAGATGCAGGAACTCCTGGAGTTAGTGACCCTGGCAATTTATTGGTTGATGCTGCTATATCACAAGGACACACAATAGTTTCTATACCTGGTCCATCTGCAGTGACTTCAGCTATTTCTATTTGTCCATTTAGTATCAAAAGATTCCTGTTCCTAGGATTTCCTAGTAAAAATACAAAAGACACATTAGAGTTAATCAAACAATCAGATTTGATTGAATCACATACAATATTTTTTGAATCCCCATTGAGAATATTGCCATTTTTGAAAGCTATAAATGATAGTGATCCTGATAGATTAGTTTTTATAGCTAGAGAAATTACAAAAATCCATGAAGAATCTTTTACTGGCACGGCCCAAGATTGTATAGATTATCTGAAAACTCCTAAAGGGGAATTTACTATAATTCTTAATCCAATTAAAGTTGATAAAATTTCTAATAATGAAGATTTGATTAAAATAATACATAAATTACATTTAGATGGATTAAAAACTAAAGAAATTGCTCGTGAGATATCTACAATTAGCCACATAACTAGCGGTGAAGCGTATAAACTAATTATAGATAATTTGAAAGGACCTCAACAAAATGACTGAAAACATTTTGGTTTGTACAGCTTGGCCATATGCTAACGGTTCGTTACATTTAGGTCATATAGCAGGATGTTATTTACCAGCTGATATTTTTGCTAGGTATCATAGGTTAATTCAAAACAATGTAATCATGGTTTCAGGTAGTGATGCTCATGGTACTCCTGTAACAATTACAGCTGAAGCTCAAGGAATTACGCCTAATGAAGTTTCAGAAAATTATCAAAAAGAATTCCTAAATGATTGGTTAAATTTAGGTATTTCTTATGACTTGTTTACAACTACTCATACAGAAAATCATACAAAAATAGTTCAGGAAATATTTTTGAAACTTTATGATAAAGATTTGATATATAAAGACATCATGTCTCAACCATTTTGTAATTCATCATCTTGTAATCAGTTTTTAGCAGACAGGTATGTAGAAGGAACTTGCCCGCTTTGTAAGTTTAATCAAGCTCGTGGAGATCAATGTGATAATTGCGGAAACACATTGGATCCTAAAGACTTGATTGATATTCGTTGTAATCGTCGCAAAGATTGTGATGAATCTCCAGAATTTCGAAAAACTGAGCACTTTTTTTTGAAGTTAAGTAATTTTGAAACAGAATTATTAGAATGGGTAAAAACTAAAAATCATTGGAAATCTAATGTTAAAAATTTTACTCTAGGATTTTTGGAAGGGGGATTGATTGATAGAGCTATCACACGTGATATCACTTGGGGAATACCGATTCCGATAGAAGGATATGAAGATAAAAGAATTTATGTATGGTTTGAGGCTGTAATAGGTTATTTGTCTGCATCTATCGAATGGGCTTCTCAACAAGAAGACACAGATATTTGGAAGGAATTTTGGGGAGGCTCATCAAAATCTTACTACTTTATGGGGAAGGACAATATTCCATTTCATACAGTAATATGGCCAGCAATTTTGTTAGGTTATGAAAATTTAAATCTCCCCTTTGATGTTCCTGCTAATGAATATGTGAATATGGAATCAAAAAAGATTTCTACCAGTAGAAATTGGGTAGTTAATCTCAAAGATTATTTGGAAAGATATGATCCAGACCCTTTAAGATTTGCATTAACATCTATTATGCCTGAATCAAGTGATTCAAATTTTTCTTGGGAAGAATATTTACGACGTAATAATGATGAACTAGTTGCTACTTTTGGCAATCTAGTCAACAGAGTTTTTTCAATGTCTCACAGGTATTTTGATGGAATAGTCCAAAAGCCCACTAGATTTAGTGATGATGACATTCAATTGATAGAATTCACTAAATCATCTATGGATAATTTATCTAAAGAACTTTCAAATTGTAAATTTAGAAGAGGTTTAGAAATTTGTATGAATTTGTCTCAATCTTTAAATAAATACCTTGAACATCAAGCGCCATGGAAAACTTTTAAAGAAAACCCTGAAGATTGTGCTAGTACCCTCTATTACAGCACTAATGTGATCAATTGTCTCAAAATCATGTTTAATCCATTTATGCCTTTTTCTACAGAAAAACTTAACACTCTTCTTGGATTTGATGAAACTATCATTAATCAAGGTTGGGTATGGGATCCAAATGAAATTTCTGAAGGAAATCAACTAAAAACACCCGAACCATTATTCGTCAAACTTGATGATAGTATTGTTGATGAAGAAGTAGCTAGATTAGGAATAAATTAATTGGACCCATTTAAAATTATTTCTCCTGTATCAGAACAATTATCTGAAGTAGAACAAAAGCTACATGATTTTTCTTCAAATGCTGAACTACCATTTTTAGATGAATTGCTTACTCATGCATTCAATTCTCAAGGTAAGTTAGCTCGTCCGGCACTTACGTTATTAACCTCTGGATTCCACGAACATAATTGGAACAATGTTACAACAATGGCTGCTGCTGTTGAAATGCTTCACATTGCAACATTAATTCACGACGATACTGTTGATGAAGCAGAAACTCGTAGGGGGCGTATTACTGTTAGCAATAAATATGGTCAACATACGGCTGTTTTGTTAGGTGATTATATATTTGCGTCATCTGCTACATATGTTTGTGATACTGGAAATATAGAAGTGATTAAAATGTTTTCAGAAACTATTATGGATTTATCAGAAGGTCAAATACAAGAAACAGCAAATATTAAAAATCTAAAAACGGATATTAATGAATATTTACACCGGATTTATTTAAAAACTGGATCACTTTTTACTACAGCAGGTGTATCTGGTGCTATATTAAGTGGCGCTTCAGATGAACAAGTTAAATACATTAGAAAATACAGTAAAAACATAGGTTTAGCTTTTCAAATAATTGATGATATTTTTGACTTAAATAAAAATGAAACTCAATTAGGCAAGCCAGTTGGAAGCGACTTGATCAATGGTGTAGTAACCCTACCCACTTTATATGCAATGGAAAATCAAAATTTTAAAAGTTTAATTAAAGAATTTTTTAAAAACACATTGGATATGTCTTTACATAATGAAATTACTAATTACATGAATAATTCAAATGCGATTGAAAGATCATATGATTATGCAAAACAATTAATTCAATCTGCCAAAGATTCTGTTGAGAATTTACATCATTGCGATAGTAAAGAATCATTAATAAATTTATGTGATTACATAATTACTAGAAATGATTAATTATGAGTCGTTAGATAAATTTTTCGTAAAGCTAATCAAATCATTTTTAAAAATTGATTGATCAATATTACCATCTAATACAGTCCAACCAATCATAAATAAAATTCCAATAACAGTAAAAAGAGTAACTTTATTCATGATTTCATAAGAAAATTAAGTGAAAGATAAACAGCATATCCCCATTACAAATACATACCCGATGAGTAAAGTTAAAATACCTCCAACTATATATCCGAAAACCAAAAATTTATTCATTTCGATGAACCCACATTATTTTAATTTATCCATTTAATTGGAGGGTTAATAGTATTTAAGAATCTATCATCTATATTATTAACATCTATATCAATTAGCAACATTTTCGAGTTTTCTCCCATTCGGATTGCTCTGTCAGATTTGAGATTTGTAAGAGTTTTATTATTTTCAGTCAGCATTTTTAATGTATTTTGAATACAAACTTTTTCTGCGGAATTCAAAATCTCTCCCAATTTTGTAGATCTATTGAGATTAGCATACATTCCAATTAATGGATTGATAGAAGAAACTGGCGCATCTGATGAATATCCAACTGTTATACCTGCATTGATCAATGATCCAATTCTATACAAACTATTTATATATGCATGATTTTTTTCTTTTAAATACAAATCTCCTCGCTCATATATAAAAGATGGGTGTGTAGAGACATTTATGTTGTTTTTTTTAATATTTTCAATATCTTCATCAAATAATTCAGAGGCATGTTCAATTCGATCATTTTCAAAAGGATTCATAGAAATTGCTTTAATCGCTGCTTTAACACTTAAATTGTCTACGGCATGAATAGCCACAGGAAATCCTGCCATATGACTTTTATTAACTTGTGCAGATAATGTTTCAATGTCAGGAACACATTGTCCTGATGAAGCTGTTAGCATAATTTTGCAGTGCCCCAAACTTAATGAACCTATAGAAGATTTATAAAATAACTTCTCTCTGGAAAATTCGTGTAAATTTGGATACCCGGGCATAAAAACAATTTTTGGAGATTCTCGTTTATTTGAACATATTGAAGAAAGAAATTGAAATTTTAACAAATCATTGGTTATAGAAGCATCATTGATAATAGAATAACCATTTTGTTGATACAGATTTAATATTTTATCTAAAGATTTTTTAAGATCAGAAGATGATGATTTTGGGATATATTCATCAATTAATTGATCTCCCTCAAAAATATATCCTGATAATTTACCATTTTGAACCTGTCTATCAAATGTAATTCCAGTTGGTTCATTTGTATATTCAGTAACACCAATGATTTCTAAAGCTTTAGAATTAAGCAAGTTTCCGTGTAAAGAATCTAGGTAGATAACTATAGGAACGTCATTGGAAATTTCATCTAAATCAGTTTTATTTATATAGATTTGACGGTCTTGCATTTGCAGACCATATATTTTAATCCAATATTCTCTTGATGTTTTTACTATATCTTCTATCTGATTTACTAAATCGGATTTTGATTTAATTGATTGATAATTTATATGGGGTTTAGTCAGATTTGATGCATAGGATAATATATGTGAATGCGAATCTATAAATGATTCTGTAATCAGCTTACCTTGGCAATCTATAGTGTGATCAAACTCAATTGATTTAAAATCGCTCGATTGACCAAACCCCATGATGCGACCATCACTAATTGCTAATGAATAATTAGGATGGATTGTATTTCCATCAAATATATTGGCATTGGAATATAAAGTTTTATCTAATGGCAATTTATTGAATTACAGATTTTGGTGAGGCCTCAATTCTTCTTACTACTATTTTGGATCTATCCATCATTTCAGGAATTTTAGGGCCTATTTCATTTTTCCAAGTATCACTTTCATATACTGCTGTATAAAGTGCTTCTTTATGATCATCATTTTCGAATCTTCTGATCCAAATATACAAATCTTCCTCGTCACGACTAACGAAGCTACCTAAAATCACCATTCCTTTAGAAACTTGAAAAGGGATTATGACATCTTCCATATAATCTACCCAGTTCTGCTTTTGCCCAGGCATCATTCGATATTCTCTTAATTCAAAAAACATAATCACTCCTTATTTAGTGGGGTCACCCAATTTGAAATACTAATATACTCGATACTATATACAAACTAATCAAAATTATCGATTCAATTGATATAAATCTTCCTAAATTTATAGGAATTGTTTTACGCATAGAAATAAGAGCAGTCGAACTCATCAATAATGCGATTAATGCAGTAATTACATGTACCTGTGAAGTTTGTATCCATAATGGAGAGCTCGAATATGCTAAGTCATCAATAAACAAAACAAATCCCATATTAAACAAATTACTACCTAACAAATTTGTAACAGCTAGTTCGGGAGCTCTGATTCTAATAGCTGCTATTGATGCTGCTAATTCAGGAAGAGATGTGCTTAGGGCTAAAAATTGAGTACCCATAAAACTTTTACCCCAGCCCATTGCATCTGCAAGTTCATCTCCTGTTTGTGCTAACCAAATAGCAGCAATCACAACTATGATTGCGGAGAATGCATATAAAAATGAAGCTTTATATATGTTTTCTTTAGAGTAGTCCTCTTCATCGTTAACCTCAGATTGCTTTTGTTCTCTGTAAATAAGAAATAAAGATATAATAAAAAATCCAAGCAACAGAATTGAAATAGGACTAACTACTAAATTTGTTGCAAAACTAAAATAACCATGAAAAAAAACAGCACTACCTCCCAGAAATATGATTAGAGCTGACAATAATCCTGTTAAGCGTGTAGTAGACCCTAAACTAGATAAGACTGAACCTTTTCGCCAGATTAAATCAATAATTCCTATGATTAGTAAATTAAATACATTACTTCCAAATACACTACCAGCAGCTAAATCTGCTCCATCAGCTCCACCTATTAATGTAACAGCACTAACCCCAGTACCTAATTCGGGAAAAGATGTTGCTGTAGCCAGTAATACAACACCAACAAAAGATCTTCCTAGTCCAGTTTTAAAAGCGATAATATCCGCATTTTTTGCAAGATAAGTAGCTGCTATTAAAATAACTGTTGCTGTTAAGGCTAGCTGAGCCCATAAAAAAGGAAGTGAAGATGACATTTATGACCTTATTATTTACGTTCAGAAATTAATAAATCTGATCGATTCCTCCATTTTTTTAAAAATCTGCCATAATTTTTTCGACTTAACTCATCTCTTTCTGATTCAACCAAAGATGTCCAACCACGATGTTCATGTAAAACCATCGGTAAATTATGATCAGCAAAAATTTTATAACCTTTTTCTTTAAACTGAAAACTGTAATCTATATCTAAATTCCTATAAAACCGGAATGATTCTCTCATTAAGCCAACTTGAGATACATCATCTCTTCTAAAGGCAAAACAATATCCTTGCATAGCATCCATTTCACCAGATTCTCCATCCCCATCATGAAAATGATTTAAGTCAGAAGTTTTTAATCCAGCAAAACCTGCTATTCCTATAGAAGTATCAGAGAGAATTAGATTTATTTGATTTAAAAATTCTCCTGTGATTTCCACACTTGTATCTAAAAGTATAAAAATTTTACCGCTAGATTTTTTAATTAATATATTTTTTGCGGCTCCATCACCTAAAGAGTGATCAGCATGAATAATTGATAATGCAGGAATTTGTTTGGACATTATTTCTAAGGCTTCACCTGTAGCTTCATCACAACCATTGTCTAGAGCTAAAATTTCAAAATTTTTGGAATCAGAAAATTTATTGACACTTAAAATACACCTTTCAGCATCTTCTAAATGGCTATTAATTAATAAAGCCACAGTAAAATCGATTTTATTACTTACATTATTTGAAAACTGAATTTGAGAAGATGAAGAAATAGTAGGCCATCGTTCATTTCTAATTTCACATAAACTTTTTTTACGTAAAATTGAATGATATTGGTAATCTTGGACTATATATCCTGAAGATTCTAGATTTGTTCGAATATCATCAGATTTTTTAAATTGTTTTTGGGCGCGCAAATTAGTTCTGTCTGCACAAATATTCAAAATATCATCTGGAATGTCAAAGGAATCATTGGTGTTTGGTAAATCAAATCCTAAAATCTGATCTATGTAGATTAATAATTCGTATTTGTCCTTAGGGTTAAGCTCAGATTCTAATAATCTCCATACAAGATTCAAAACTTCTGGCATATTTAAATCATCGGAAAAAGAATTTTGAAATTTCATTTTCCAAGCATTGAATTTTTCTGTATCTATTTGATTTGTATGAGAAGAACGGCGAAATTCATGGAATTTGATTTTTAGTTTGTTTAATGCATTCTCAGAAGCTTTAAGTGAAGCAAAGGTGAAATTGATTCTAGTTCTATATCTAGCAGTCATACAAAGATAACGGAATGCCAAAGGGTCTATGCCTCTATTAATCAAATCAGATATCAGATACGCGTTGCCAGAGGATTTTGCCATTTTTACGCCATCAGCTAGCAGATGTTGGCCATGGACCCAATGATTAACTACTTTTCTGCCCGTAAAGCCCTCACTTTGTGCAATCTCACCTTCATGGTGAGGGAAAATGTTATCAACTCCACCAGTATGAATATCGATATTTTTACCTAAATATTTTATAGACATAGCAGAACATTCTATATGCCAACCTGGAAATCCATATCCCCAAGGACTATTCCATTTTAATAATCTACCTTCTTCAGCTTTTTTCCATAAAGTAAAATCTCTGGGATCTTTTTTTAGAGGATCGATTTCTACACGAATAGCATCTTTTAAAGTGTTTTCATGAATATTTCCCGATAATTGACCATATTTATCAAAATTTCTTACATTAAAATATAAATTACCTTCAACTTCATAAGCTAATTTGTTTTTTTCTAATTGCTCAACTATTTTGATCATTTCTGTAATGTGATCTGTAGCTTTAGGGAACTCATCTGCAGGTAAAATGTTTAATGTTTTTTCATCATTAAGAAATCTTTGTGTGTAAAAATCAGCAATTTGCTGAGGAGTTTGCCCCGATGCTATTGCTGCAGCAACAACCTTGTCTTCACCGCGCTCTAGTACTTCTTGTCTCATATGACCTACATCAGTAATATTTTTGATGTGGATCACTTCATAGCCCAAAATTATTAAAGATCGCTTGATCCAATCAGCCATCAA
>Ga0111541_10000286_pt1 | contig 16278 bp, 18 predicted proteins | sample Knorr_S7_td_DCM__FD_83039 | JGI IMG/M metagenome (GOLD analysis project Ga0111541, IMG submission 83039) | Marine microbial communities from Southern Atlantic Ocean transect - Knorr_S7_td_DCM_ad_131m_LV_B (version 2) (version 2) | ecosystem: Environmental > Aquatic > Marine > Oceanic | place...
CTTCTAAATTCGCGATTGCTGCCCCGCTTACATCAGGAACGCTCATGCCGAGAACTAGTGAGTAGACAAGGTTGCCTACAACCACATTTTTGCCATGCACAGTTTCGTTTTGTGCAAACCACTCGTTGGTGTGGAGCGGGTGATGGTTCATGGTGATCATGCAGAACAGATGGTCGTCAGCTTCGGTGACTGTCTTTCCAGGCCAGTGTCTGTAGACATCGCCGATTTCGAAGTCCTCGAAATGGCGGCCGAATGGGCGGTCGTGGGTACTCACACGTCACTCCGATGGGGGTAGGGGTCTTTAATGACGCTGACATCGTAGGTAATCCTCAGCGCGTGGGTGTAATGGTTGCTCATAGAGTTTGATGACAGGTCAAGAAAGCTTGTGCATTTACTGCTTCTGCTCATAGCCTGCTTCATTGTCTCGACTTCAACAAGTGGTGAAAAATTATGACAACACCAGATCTCCAAGCTGCCGCCGATGCCCTAGCGATTGGCGTTTCAGTAATTGACCGCGCTACTGCTTTCGCTGCAGGGCTCCCCGATGCAGATGATCACCAAAGCTTTCTCTACGATCTGGCTCATGCTGCATCCGCGGTTGAAATAAGTCGTTCGCTTTTGGATTATGGAGCAAAGGGTGACTCTGAGGGCAAGATCGCCTGCGCGTTCATAGCAGACGCCCTAGCAGATCTTCATTCGAAGCTCTTTGGCCGCGAAGAGGCGTGGGGTGTCAACCAGGGCGAGATCGACGCTGCAAGAGGTTTCATCAGTCAGTACAGAGCCCCCGAGTTTGTGGCCGAACTAGCGACTATTAGTGCCCCGTCTCACCTCGATGAAGACTTCACCATGGTGGCTGACACCTTTAGGAGGTTCGCTGAAGACAAGGTGGCACCTCAGGCTGAACACATCCACCGACAAGACACAGATATTCCCGAAGACATCATTGAAGGACTAGCCGAATTGGGATGCTTTGGCCTCTCAGTTCCCGAAGAATACGGGGGGTTTGCTACAGGTAGCGAGAGCGATTACATGGGGATGGTCATCGCTACTGAGGAGTTGTCCAGGGCGTCATTAGGAGCGGGAGGTTCTCTGATCACTCGCCCAGAAATTCTCACTCGAGCTCTGGAGCGAGGCGGAACCGAAGAACAGAAAAGGGAATGGTTTCCTAAGATCGCAACTGGGGAAACCATGGTTGCTGTCGCGGTAACTGAACCCGATTACGGGTCAGATGTCGCGAATCTCAAAGTCACAGCTAGCAAAGTGGACGACGGATGGGTGATTAACGGTGTGAAAACCTGGTGCACTTTTGCTGGGCGAGCGAATGTCCTAATGCTCTTAGCTCGAACCGATCCTGATCGAACCAAGACCCATCGTGGGCTCAGCCTCTTCATCGTTCCTAAGCCTCAAGCCGAAGGTCACAGCTTCGAATTTTCCCAAGACAGCGGTGGAAGCATGGAAGGCAGAGCGATACCGACGCTTGGTTATAGAGGAATGCATAGCTTCGAAATAGCTTTCGACAACTGGTTCGTTCCCGAAGAAAATTTGATTGGTGGCGAGGAAGGATTGGGTAAAGGCTTCTACATGCAGATGGCGGGATTCGAAAATGGGCGTCTGCAAACAGCCGCAAGAGCAGTGGGCGTGATGCAGGCTGCTTATGACGAGGCTCTCGCATACGCGCAAGACCGTGTCGTCTTTGGCCAACCTGTCGCAGAGTACCAACTGACTCAAACCAAACTTGGTCGAATGGCAGCGATCATTCAAGGGTCGCGCCAGTACAGCTATTCGGTTGCTCAGATGATGGCTAAGGGCGAGGGAAGCCTTGAAGCTTCAATGGTGAAAGCGTACGTGTGCAAGGCGGCAGAATGGGTTACTCGCGAAGCTCTTCAGATTCACGGAGGCTTCGGTTTCGCAGAGGAATACACGGTTAGCCGCCTCTTTGTGGATGCACGAGTTTTGTCAATATTTGAAGGCGCCGACGAGACCTTGTGCCTCAAACTCATTGCCAGACGCCTGCTGGCCGAAGTTCAGTAGACGCATCGCAGAAAATCAGATTCCGAGACGCAACAATTCTGCTGCGACTACACAGTCTTCTCGGCTCGCGCGCTCGGAATCAGTCAATCCGTTCGGGCCGACGACGCAACTTACCGCCGACATCGGAACGATTTCGTCGTCGGCTTCTAACGGGTTATCCATCGTCAATCGGTCTTCAATAACTTTGAAATATTGCTCTGGGAGGGCTCGCCCATGGCCGATAACCGCCCAGGTTTGCTTCCCCCCGTTGACCCCACAAAGCGCCGCTGCGTATGACCCGGCTGGTGCCACGAGAGATTGTGGGCCAGCCGCTTCAGCATCAATGATGACAACGTCAGCTGTGGAGCACGCTTGACCGAGGCCGGTAAATGGGACTTCTTCGACCCTGACGCCTTGTCCCAGAAGCGACCTTGCGAGCCCGGCGCCTTCGCCGTAGGCATCTATTACTCGAACCGACACATCGCTTCGTTTATGAATTTTTTGCAGGGCCAGATCGGGCCAACCGATGACAGCCACAGTCGCTGCTTGGGGAAGCGCTGAGGCCACATGTTCTGAGGTTGAGTCGGCTGCGAGCTCATCAAGAAACTCCCACGTCGCGCTTCTAGCATCGGATGAAATGAGAACTCTGGTAGCCATCACCCATAACGAACCGGCTAGCGGATGATGATGCAGCATTCGACGACACGCGTTGACCATCTCTGCTGATTCCCCCCATAGAGCGCCTAAGGCGTCAGCGGCCTCGCGCGCTAGATCTAACTGATCGAACCCTCCAGCTCGGGCAACATAACGAAGTCTTTCGATGGGATGCACCCAAGCAGACTGCCACAAGCCCACCCACCAAATAAATCTATATTTGGGTTTATCTCTGTATGGGTCAACTGCTGTGGGCGCGCTAACTTGGCATTCGTGGCTACTGACCCTTCAACGCAACTAACGGTTGCAACCATGGATGGAGCTGAACAGAAGCTGTCTCAATGGTTGACAACCTTCAATCTTCTCGCTGTTGTGATAGATCCATACACTCACGAAAGCGGGTGGATAATTCCTACCGCCAACAGAATTTTCGCGCACTACGAAGAAGCAGACATCAGATGCGCTTTTCTTGTTACAGGTAGCGGTGACGGAGCTCGCCAGTACTTAGGTAAATATGCAGAGGACTGGTTGGTGCTCACCGATGAACATAGGGAATTTGTTGGGTCGTTAAGTCTTGATCGACTGCCTGCTTTGGTTCACATTGGGCAAGATGGTTCTTTGGTCGGCTGTGCCGAAGGGTGGAATCCACCAGAGTGGAAACAGGTGCTAGAGGGCGTTGAGAACGCGATGGCTTGGCGTTCTAAGCCACTCTTGCCAGACCCCAATGATCCAGGCGCGTTCGAAGGTACTCCTGCTTTAGCCTAAAGATTCATTTTGATTCGGTACATTTCCGCGTCTGCCCGAGATAAAAGTTCTTCTGCTACGTTTCGCGTTCCGTATCCGACTGTGAAACCGATGCTTGCTCGAGCAGAAAGCGAGTGCCCACCTATGACGAACGGTCGTTCCATTGCGATTTCCAGTCGTTCGGCGACTAGCTGAACGTCGTCTGCGTTTCGGAGTTCAGGACACACAACGACGAACTCATCGCCCCCATACCGGGCGACAGTGTCAGTGGGTCGAACCGAGTCTGCGAATCGGCCTCCGATAGCCGAAAGTAAGCGATCGCCAACGGTGTGCCCATACACATCGTTGACAACCTTGAAGTCATTGAGATCACAAAACACGACACCTACAGCTCGCCCGCTGACTCTGGACCGCGCTAACGCGTCTTCTAGACGCGCCTCCGCTTGGAACCTATTAGCTAAACCGGTTAGCGGATCTTTACGTGCAGCGCGGGCTAGTTCCGCCTCTTGGCGGCCTCCAGTCCAAAGCACAGCAATTGAACTAAAGAACAACAGGACAGCGGCAAGAAGCGATGTCACTCCCAGGGTCCACCGCCCTGCAGTCGACAAAGGCTGTCCCCCGAAGAGCACCCAGCTACAAAAAAGCAAGCTCGTCAGGCATGAGGGAACGGCTACGAAAAAAAGCGTTCGTCGAGCAGTCATTGCAACACCCGAGAGTACGGGTATATGGGACGTGGGGCGAGAACCCTTAACGCGCTAACCAGCCGCCGTCCACAGGTAAAGGAATCCCGGTGACGTAACTGCTGGCTTCGCTGGCTAAGAAAAGGAGCGCTCCGTCAAGTTCGTCGGGAGTGCCTCCTCTGCCCATAGCTGTGTTCCGGGCGATCCATTGGCTGGAGCGTTCATCGTCAAACATGACCTGGGTCAATTCGGTTTCAAAGTAGCCAGGGCACAACGCATTTACTCTGATGCCTCGTTTCGCCCACTGAACGGCAAGGTCACGCGTCAAGTTGACTAGGCCCGCCTTGCTCGCAACGTATGCAGGCTGCAGATTTGGTGCGGAAGCAACCATTCCGTGGACCGAAGCCACGTTGATGATGCTTCCCTCGCCGCGAGTCAACATATCTTGGGCAACTAAGCCGGATAGAAGGAAACAAGAGTTGAGATTGACGTCGACGACATTGCGGAATAGGTCGATATTCGCTTCTTCTGCAGGGTTGATGGCGTCGGAAATTCCGGCATTGTTGACAAGAACGTCAACCTTGCCGTAGTGAGAAAGAGTCGTTGCGATTAGCTCTCTGCACTGGTCATCGTCGCTCACGTCACATTGAACTGCTATCGCATCTGGCAATTCTCCCACTAATTCCTGCAGGCGATCCTGGCGCCGCGCGGCGGCAACGACTTTGGCTCCGGCGGCAGATAGCACCTTGGCAAACCTTACGCCAAAGCCACTTGATGCTCCTGTGACAACGCAGACCTTGCCGTCAATGCGGTACAGATTTTCTATTTCTGGAAGTTCACTCATATGACACAAACATTAGGCAAACATTGCTCCGCACACACATGACGCAGGGGCCTTGACTGTCCTAGGGTCTTGGCATGAAGATTCGTGTCGGCTTCGGCCTGGGAACTCGCAGTTTCACTAATGATCATTCGACGTTCGATCCTTTCGTAGATTCCCTGGAGAAACTGGGCTTTGATTCGTTGTGGCTCAGCGAACGTCTGGGTGGCGAATGCCCGGATCCAATCGTGGGCCTCGCTTACGCGGCAGGCAGAACGCAAAAGATGAAGTTCGGCTTCTCTGTAATGGTCTTACCAGGACGCAACCTAGCTGTCCTCGCTAAGGAATTGGCCAGCCTTGATCGGCTATCCAACGGTCGGCTTCTCCCTGCGTTCGGTCTAGGTGTGGCAGATGTTCACGAGCAAGCGGCGTTCGGAGTTCAAAGAAAAGAGCGCGCCAAGATGTTTAATGAAGCGCTTCCGTTGTTAAAGCGCATGTGGGAGGACGGACCTGTCACCCATCAGGGAGAATTTTACAACTACGAAGATGTTGACCTTTTGCCTAAGCCAACCCAAAAACCGATGGACATCTGGCTAGGAGGGGCAGCCGACGTCGAACTGCGCAGATGCGGTCGATTTGGCGATGGGTGGCTTCCATCTTTTTGCACTCCGGAGATGGCCGCCAACGGATGGAAGGTCGTCAACGAAGCGGCAGACGAACACGAAAGATTCATGGATCCAGAGCATTTCGGAGTGCTCGTGCCATACAGTCACGGCGAATTACCGGACAGCTACAGGACAATCCTTGATAGGCGTGCTCCAGGCGTTGACGCTCAGGAAATTATCCCTGTTGGTCACAATGGCTTGAGAGAGCAACTGGAAAGATTCGTGGAAATAGGAGCTTCAAAGTTTGTTCCAATTCTGGTTGGCGAGCCTGATGACTGGTTCGCTGAGCTAGAAGGCGTTGCAGAAGCTGTCCTCCCTATCCAGACTTAAACTCTTTGATAAGTCTCACCACTTTGGAGTTGCAACAAGATGCCAGGGGCCTCACCATCCCGTTCGCCCTGGGCGCCCGACTATACGGAAGTTGACCTTCAAGCGAGGAACAGTCGAGGTCTATTCGCTATTGAACCCCTTGACGCACACTTCAAGTTCATCTCACGGTAGGAGTGTCTTCAATGGGTAGTCTCTCGGCGAGGGGTTGTTCTTTCCTCATGACGAAGATCTTTGCAAGATGCTTATTCTCTCCGGACAAGACGTAGATGAATGTCTGCCAATTGGCGCTGCTGTCGCTGGAATGCGAGAAGCGTTTGCCGCTGTGAGCGCTAACAGAGTTGAGTTGCCTGAACGGACATTAATCACCTTGGGAGATGGTTCTCAGTTGGCGTTGTTTATGCCCGCGTATGTCAAAAATTCATCGTTTGTCACCGTCAAGTCCGTGACCGTTTTCCCAGAAAACGAGTCTCATGGTCTGCCAAGTGTGCAATCCATCGTCCAGGTTCTTGATGCGTCGACTGGTTCCCCTGTTGCACTCATCGACGGTACTCGGCTCACCGCTATTCGAACTGCTGCAGGGGGGGCGGCGTCAGTCGAGTTGTTAGCTCGAGAAGAAAGCAGTTCTTTGGCAATGATAGGTAGCGGCACCCAGGCACGAGCCGGAATCAAAGCGGCCTGTCATGTGCGAGCAATCGATGTAATTCGACTTTTTAGTCGAAATGAAGGTAACGCTCGTCAGTTGGCAGACGAGTTCTCCCAATATGACTGGTGTCCGAGGATTCAGGTCACAACCGACCCTGACGAGGCGACGCGAGATGCCGACATTGTTTGGACAGCTACTAATTCCTATATCCCAACTTTTTCGGAAACTTCGATTGCCCCAGGTACTCATATTGTTGGCGTCGGTTCTTTCCAACCGTCAATGGTCGAAATTCCGCCGTTCCTGTTTAAAACGGCGTCGATTTTCGTTGACCAAATCGAAGCTTGTTGGTCGGAAGCTGGAGAAGTGATTACCGCTCGAGCCGAGGGCCACATTAATTCCGAAGACGTATTTGAGTTAGGCGAGGTTCAGTTAGGGAATCATCCAGGCCGCAGGAGCGACCAACAGGTAACCATCTTCAAATCTGTAGGCATCGCAATTCAAGACGCCATCGCTTCGTCAATTGCTGTGGATGCTGCTAGGACGCGCGGAGTTGGCACGATGGTGAGCCTGTAGCGATGTCAGCGGTACGTCCTCCCCCTGAAGCGTTGTTCATAGCGGGAGGAATTTCGCAATACCTCGGTGCCGCGATCGCCATAGGACTTTTTGATGACATTGCGCCAGGTGGTGTTGCCTTGCTGCGGGTACTCGGTGCGGGCCTCGTACTCATTGGCTTTCGACGTTCGTGGAGGCGGTCATGGAGTCGCCAACATCTGTTATGGGCAGGTGGGTTTGGTGCGGCTTTAGCATTAATGAATTTGTTTATTTATTTGGCGATGGACCGACTCCCTCTTGGGAATGCTGTGGCGATCGAGTTTCTAGGACCTATAGCCGTCGCTGCTATTGGGACAAGAACTGTGCGGTCGGCGGGGTCCTTAGTTCTCGCAGCTTCAGGTGTCGTGATATTGGCAGGCGTTCAAGATGAGGGAACGCTATTGGGGGTGTTGTTCGCACTTTTAGCGGGAACAATGTGGGCCGCCTACATAGTTCTCGGACACCGCGTCGCTCACAATGGACTCGCCGTGGACGGCCTCGGCGTAGGGATGCTCATAGGAGCGTTCGTAATTGGTCCGTTCGGCGTAAATCAACTCGATATTGCTTTCACAAGCCCTCGAATCCTGTTGCTAGCGCTTGTCGCCGCTTTGCTTTCTAACGTCATCCCCTATGGCATAGACCAATTTGTGATGAAGGAAATATCGCGGTCAAGATTTGCGTTCCTTCAAGCACTTTTACCTGTAACGGCGACAGTGGTTGGCTTCGTTAGCTTGAGTCAGTCGCCGCGTTGGTCCGAATGCCTCGGGATAGGATCTGTGATTCTTGCGATTGCTATTAGCGGCGGGAATAGAGGATTTCAGTCATCGACATCTGAGGAAAAGACGTGACAGAGCCGACATATGAACCTATGGAGCATGAAGAAAAGCTTGCTTGGATGCTGGAAACCCACGGTTGGGGAATTGAACCTGTAGCTCCGTCCGACCAGAAAGATTTACGTCCCGCGTACTCCTACACTTTCGGTCTTGAAGCACTTGTTGGTCATCCGGAAATAGTGATTTTTGGCCTTGCGCCTGTAGCAGCTCGAGGTTTACTTGACCTCATTGTTAATCATCTTCGTCTGGGTGGAACATTGCCCATCGGTGAACCTTTCACGGGTCTCCTTGACTCTGATCAGCTGAGCGTGTTGTTGAATATCGACGTTGATCAATTCGAAGAGTACTTCCCTACCCTCAATCAAATCTATGGCGACCAAGAGTGGCGGGTCTGCCAGTTTCTTTGGCCTCATCGCGACGGTGCTTTCCCATGGGATGAGGCTTGGCCTGAACAACTGAGGTATGCGCAGCCCGTTATCGGAAACTGGTAATTAGAGAGTCGATTTACTGAGTCGTAATTGTTATATGACTGGGTCGAGCCAGGTCTTCGCTGCTATTAACCCGAGGGTGAAACCTAACAATGCAGCTATCGGAAAGCCGGTCCAAATGCGCGATAGGGATCTTTGCCTCTGATCTCCAGCAATCCAACCACCAATGAGACCCCCTGTTAACCCACCAAGGTGACCGCCTACCGAGATGCCAGGGATCACGAAGGAAAGAACAATGTTCACGATGATGAGGGTTCCCAGGCCTTCACTCCAAGGATCTTTACCGCTAGAGCGTTCAACGACGAGTACAGCAGCCATGATTCCGTAGACAATTCCTGACGCTCCTACCACTGCAGTATTTGGGGTTGCGATAAGGGCGCCAAGTGAGCCCCACAACATGCTGATCGCACACAGCCCAATGAAAGCTGGTGATCCGATTTGGCGCTCAAGTCGTCGGCCGAGCAGGAACAACATGATCATGTTCAGAAGAAGGTGTCGCACATCGGCGTGGAGAAAAGCTCCGCTGGCCAATCGCCACCACTCGCCTATCGCGTCTATGGGAAACCCATATGTGGCCCACTTCACGAGTGCGTCTCGTTCCAAGGAAGCGCCGCCAAGCATGGTTATGTCGTGAGTCAGCACGAAGATGAAGCAATTGACAGCAATCAAAGCGATTGTTGCTGGCTTTGCAGGGTTGTGGTGACCGCCGGTGAACACTACTTGTACCGTAGAGCCGAAATGCCGTTTAACCACTAGGGTCTCCCCATGAAATTTGGAGTGATGTTTGCCAATACTGGGCCGTTCGTAGAGCCCGATGCTGCCGTAGCTTTGGCTACGGCAGCCGAAGATGCGGGATGCGAGTCAATTTGGACGGTCGAACATGTTGTCGTCCCTTCCGGCTATGCATCTCAATATCCCTACGCCAAAGACGGCAAGATGCCCGGGGGAAGAGAAGACTTCGACATTCCTGATCCTCTCATCTGGCTTTCTTACATCGCCGCCGCTACTGAAAAGATTTGCCTAGGGACAGGTGTGATGATCATGCCGCAACGCAACCCACTTGTTACCGCCAAAGCTGTTGCTACGTTAGATCGACTGTCTAAAGGGCGAATGATTCTGGGCGTTGGTTCTGGGTGGCTAGAGGAAGAGTTTGATGCTTTAGGTGTCTCATTTGATGACCGAGGTGACCGTACCGATGAGTATCTGGAAGCTATGCGGCAAGCTTGGAGCTCTGATGTCGCCAGCTATGACGGCGATTTCGTTAGCTTCAGCGACGTCTATAGCCGACCCCAACCAGTGAATCGGCACGTTCCAATAGTTGTGGGGGGTCACAGCAAACGCGCTGCCCGCCGAGCAGGCGAATTGGGAGACGGCTTTTTTCCGGGGCGTGGCAATCCACAGGAATTGTCCATTCTTTTTGATCATGCCCGAATGTGTGCAGAAAAGTGTGGGAGAGACCCTGAAGCTTTGGAGTTCACCGCTGGCGGACCAACAACAGCCGATTACGTCGAGCAATTAGCAGAGATAGGAGTAACCCGTATGATTGTTCCTCCCATGGCTCCCGCCCAATTTGCTGAGTTCGGCGAGGAAGTCATCGCACAGTTCTCGGCGTTGTGAGGTAGTTATGTCTGAGTCGATATTGGACAGCTTGCTGGCGTGGATTGATGCTTCTCCTTCGCCCTATCACGCGGCCCACAATGCAACAGCTGAACTTTCCGACGCTGGATTTAACAGATTTGGACCTGACGAGAAGTGGGAAGAAAGCGATCGAGTTGTCGTGAGCTGGGGCGGCGTTGTTATTGCGGCCGTGTTTGGTTCGCGAATTGACCCAGACAGATTGCGTTTCCGGATAGTCGGGGCACATACAGACAGCCCAAATCTCAGGATTAAGCCAAATCCTGATTCTCATAAGTTGGGATATCGACAACTCGGCGTTGAGGTTTATGGCGGCGTTCTGCTGAACTCCTGGTTGGATCGAGATTTAGGACTTTCAGGGCGGGTTGTGGTTCGAGATGGATCAGGCAACCAGACCTTGTTATTTCGTGTCAATCGGCCTCTACTTCGGGTGGCTCAGCTGGCAATTCACTTGGACCGCGAAGTAAATGAAGGATTGAAGCTCGATCGCCAGTCTCACCTTGCTCCTATATGGGGTTTGGGCACTAGCAAGGACGGAGACTTTCGTTCCTTCTTAGCTGATGAAATAGGAGTTAACGATGCAGAGGTTTTGTCGTGGGATGTGATGTGCCACGACCTCACGCCGTCAACAGTTCTGGGTCGGGACAACGAACTCTATGCAGCTCCCCGGATAGATAATCTTGCCTCTTGTCACGCGGCCTTATCGGCGCTGCAGGAGATTGGACCGGTAGGCGACGACACCATTTCAGTGATGGTCTTATTCGATCATGAAGAAGTCGGAAGCGAATCTTCGACGGGAGCCAAGGGTCCAATGCTTTCCAGCGCGTTGGAAAGACTCGCTGGTACTCGGTCAACGAATCGCGAGCAGTTTTTACGAGCCCTTAACCGTTCGATCTGTGTATCGGCTGATGGGGCCCACGCTGTACATCCCAATTACGTTGACCGGCATGAACCAGAACATCAAGTTGTTCTCAACGGTGGGCCTGTGATCAAGGTCAATGCGAATGTGAGGTACGCCACTGACGCGGAGAGCAACGCCTTATTCCAATCTGTCTGTCGTTCCGCCGGTGTTCCTGTTCAACAGTATGCGCATCGCACAAATTTGCTGTGTGGGAGCACCATTGGCCCGATTACAGCGGCTCAGCTAGGGATGTCAGTCGTTGACGTCGGGAGCGCTCAATTGTCGATGCACTCAGCCAGGGAAATGGGCGGTTCGCAAGACCCCAACTATCTCTTTTCTGCGCTCACGGAATTTTTTGCAGGTTCCTGATAAAGCTGCGAATCGAGGTAATTAACCGTGGTGGAGGTGTGGGAAAAGGTGACTGCTGTCGTTAAATCGGCGAATCAGCCAACTCCCTTCGCTTTGTACGATTTGGCTGATAGAGCAGTTGTCGGCGCCTCCGAACGCAAATGGACTCGATGAAGCAATCTGGGCGAGGATGGAGCCGATGACACCTCCGTGCACTGTGCACAGCACCAGTTCCCCTGGGTGACGCTCAACTATTCGATCCAGGGCGTTCATGCATCGAGATCCAAATTCTTGGTTGCTTTCCGCTCCGGGAATTACATCCCAGCGTTGTTCCAGCAGCATCTGTTGATAAATCGGATGATTCTCCGCAGCTTTCTGTCGCAGTAATCCGCCTTCCCATTCACCCAAGCCAATTTCCCTTAGGTCTTTTTCGATGACCACTTCTTGACCTAGTAAAGCTGCAAGAGGCGCCACCGTTTGCTGAGTTCTCTGCATATTCGTCGCGTAGAGAGCAGCGATAGGTTCGTTACGGAGACGGTCAGCGGAACTTTGAGCTTGAGTGAGTCCTACTGACGAAAGGGGCGGGTCTCCTTGTCCATCGACAAGTGGGAATGGTTGTCCAGGAACAAAGGGTTGTGATGCTCCGTGTCGTAACAGTATGACTTCAGTTGCTTCGGGAGTTCTTTGCCAGCGCTGTTGAGCAAATTGTTGAGGGGTTTCATCTTCTGTTGTCACAATGAGCAACGTAGCAAGCCCGCACCGGTCTTTGATCGATGCGGGCTTACTCCGTAGGTCACGAGGGGGTCACGACCTATCTAAAGGCTGTTCTTGTTGTGGAAAGCGAGTTCGTTAAAACACTTTGAAGCGCTTAGGGCTCCATAACGTAGGCCGCTTCACCATGGTCGCTGACGTCGAGTCCTGTCATTTCGGTGCTCTCAGTGACTCGAAGCCCAATGGTCTTATCCATGACCTTCGCGATTACGTAGGTGGCTACAAACGAGAACGCCGTGACTACGGCAATAGAAAGAATCTGGTTCCACAGCAATATTCCGCCGCCGAAAAAGACTCCGTTTTCGAATTCGCCGCCGGGTACTGCTGATGCATCGGCCATAAACCCAAGCAATATGCCTCCGACAGCACCACCTACAAAGTGGATACCTACAACATCGAGGCTGTCATCAAACCCGAAGCGAAATTTGGCCTCGATGGCGAAGAAGCAGATAGCCCCGGCGAGTGCTCCAAATACGAAAGAGTGCATCGAACCCACGAATCCAGCAGCAGGGGTGATGGCTACTAGTGCCGCAACGATGCCTGATGCCATACCGATCGTGCTTACTTTGCCGGTCTTGGCCATTTCGATCACCATCCAAGCGACCATGCCCGCTGCACCGGCAATAAAGGTGTTGACGAACGCCTGTGTGGCAGCACCATCGGCTGCAAGCGCTGACCCTGCGTTAAAGCCGAACCACCCGAACCATAGGATCCCGGCCCCCAACATCACAAAGGGGACATTGTGTGGAGCTGGTCGATTTTGTGGCCACCCTGACCGTTTTCCGAGGACTATGGCTAACGCTAATGCTGCGGCTCCGGCGTTGACATGGATCGCTGTGCCCCCTGCAAAGTCGTGGGCCGGCAAGTTAAATATCCAGCCATCTGCACCATAAATCCAGTAAACAACGGGTGCGTAGACGACTAGAGACCAAACTGGAACGAAGATCATCCAGGCTGAAAACTTCATGCGGTCAGCCACAGCTCCCGAAATCAATGCCGGGGTGATACACGCAAATGTCATTAGGAATGCAAATGTTGCTATTCCTTCGGCGTCGTTGATGCCTTTCATCCCAATGACGCTTAGATCACCAAGCCAGCTTCTACCGCTGTCGCCTGACGCCAGGCTGAAACCAACGAGCACCCAGACCACGGGCACGATTCCTAGACACCACATGTTCATGTTCAACATGTTGAGGGCGTTCTTGGCCCTGACCATACCTCCGTAAAACAGAGCTAGACCCGGCACCATAAAGAGCACCAAGGCAGCTGAGGTCAGGATCCAGGCAATATTGCCTTCCATTCGATCTTCCTTCCGCGCGGATGGGGATCCGCTTCACGAGAAGGTAGACAACGAAAATCAGGGGGCAGTTTCGTTTGTGTTACGGCAATGTGAATTACGGCGATATCCGCATGTGAGTCATGCGAGTTGATCCAATGCCTGTGTGAGATCAGCTACGAGATCATCGATTGATTCGATACCTACTGATATTCGTACTAGGTCATCAGGTACTTCAAGAGCGGATCCCGCTACCGAAAGGTGGGTCATGACACCTGGGTGTTCAATAAGCGATTCAACCGCTCCCAATGATTCTGCGAGTGTAAAGACTCGAGTCGAAGTAACAAGCTGTTCGGCCGCGGGTTGACCACCCGCTAATCGGAAACTGACCATTCCACCGAAATTTTTCATCTGCTTCGACGCAATATCGTGACCTGGGTGTTCGGGTAGCCCGGGGTAAAGGACTTGACTGACCGCGTCATGTGCTTGCAGCAATGAGACAATTCGTTGAGCGTTGTCACAGTGCCGATCCATCCGTACGGCCAGTGTTTTGACCCCTCGCATTGCTAGGTAGCAATCAAACGGGCTAGGCACCGCCCCAACCGCGTTCTGCACATAGACCAGGTCCTCGGCAAGGGACTCATGGTTAGTTGCGACGAAACCCCCCACGACGTCGCTGTGACCACCAAGATATTTTGTCGCGGAGTGGACTACTACATCTGCCCCAAGGGCGAGAGGTTGCTGTAGATACGGGGTGGCAAAGGTGTTGTCGACTACAACTATGCCCCCTAACTCGTGCACCAGGTCAGCGATGGTTCTGATGTCGAACACTGACAACATCGGATTCGTAGGTGTTTCGAGCCACACCATCTTTGTCTCTGACGTCCACACTTCTTTGATCTGATTGGGTTGTGTCAGGTCGACTGCTGCGTTGGCTAATCCGGACTTTTTGCCGTGAACGCTGTCGATCAGTCGGAAAGTTCCCCCATACGCGTCATTGCCCAGCAAAATCTGAGAGCCGGGTGAGAGTTGACGAAACAACGCGTCTTCGGCTGAAAGGCCGCTCGCGAACGCGAAACCGTATGCTGCTCCCTCTAACGAAGCTACGCACGCTTCGTACGCGTGACGGGTTGGATTGCCGGTCCGTGAATATTCATACCCATGCTTAGGAGACCCGGGAGCGTCTTGGGCAAAGGTTGTTGACAGCGCTATAGGTGTCACAACGCCACCTGTGCGCTCGTCGTGTGGTTGACCAGCGCGAATAGCGCGCGTTTCAAATCCGAACTGCTCTTGATCTTCGAATCCCGATAGAACGGGGTCTCCACCCATCATGTCGATGTCACCTCCTGGTCATCGTCTCGGATGTCCGAACCTGCTAGGTCTGATCTGGTTAACAAGCTACGTGGCTGTCCATCGTCAAGCACCAGAAGAACTTGCGTGTTTTCAAGTTTGGCAGCCGCAACTGTTAGGGACTCGCCTACTCCGACCGTAGGCATGTTCGGACCCATCACGTCCTGGACTTTTCGAGTAGATGGTTGGTCGGTCTTGGAGGATTCTTCTAGCAGAGAGTCTTGAAACACGGAACCCATTACCTCCGCTATGGCGAGGGGCATCTCGCCGTTTGCTACTGGGATTCCTGGAAGGCCTCGTTCTTGCATTATCGAAATAGCTTCCTCAAGGTTGCTTTCAGGAGAAACGTAGGCCAACGCCGATTGGTCTTTCGTCCGCTGGTCAAGCAGGTCAGCGATCGTCGGCCCCTCTTGTCTTGAGAAGCCCATGTTTGCCATCCACGATTTGTCGAAAACCTTGCTCAAATATCCGCGTCCACTATCAGGGATGAGAACGACGACTAAGTCTTGTGCCGTCAAATTTTCTCCGATTTGTAATGCCGCTGCTACGGCTGTCCCTCCAGAGCCTCCGATCAGGATGCCTTCTTCGACCGTAACCCGATGGGCCATCGCAAAAGACTCGGCGTCAGTCACTGCAATAGTGGAATCGACTATTGCGGGGTCGTATGTGTCAGGCCAGAAGTCTTCCCCTACGCCCTCGACAAGATACGGACGCCCGCTTCCACCGGAGTAGACGGAGTTGGTTGGGTCTGCAGCAATTATTTGCACGTCTGGATTCTGTTCCTTGAGGAATCTACCGACGCCGGTAATTGTGCCTCCGGTGCCTGCCCCAGCTACGAAGTGGGTGATTTTGCCCTGAGTTTGCTCCCAGATCTCAGGACCTGTTGTCAGGTAGTGAGCTTTGGGATTTGCTTGGTTGTGGTATTGATTCGGGCGATATGCGTTGGGAATTTCTGTAACCAGGCGTTCCGCTGTGGAGTAATAGGAGCGGGGATCTTCTGGCGCTACCGCAACGGGACATACTACGACTTCGGCTCCGTATGCTTCGAGGAGGGCGACCTTTTCGCTGCTTACTTTGTCGGTCATGACAAAAATGCATTTGTAGCCTCGTTGCGCTGCGACTATCGCTAGACCGACTCCGGTGTTCCCGGAGGTCGGTTCGATAATTGTCCCGCCTGGCAGCAAGAGGCCAGCCTCTTCTGCTTCATCGATCATGGTCACGGCAGGCCGGTCTTTGGAACTTCCGCCGGGATTAGTTGTCTCCAATTTGGCGACGATCGGACATGCAGTGTCTTTGCCAATTCGTGGGAGCTTGACCATCGGCGTCTTGCCAATGAGATCAAGCACGGAGTCAGCTATATCCAGGTCCTGATGATCCATGCTCCCAGTCTGCTTGTTCCCAGTCGCATTCGCACCGTTAACTGCAAGAACTGGCAGGGGTAGCCAGGCTATTTATCTGAAGATCCGTCTTACCACTCGGTGGCTCGGAGAATTTAACTTCGAGTCCGGGCTTCTATTAGTTCAATATTTCCTTGGCAGC
>Ga0111541_10000287_pt1 | contig 16256 bp, 14 predicted proteins | sample Knorr_S7_td_DCM__FD_83039 | JGI IMG/M metagenome (GOLD analysis project Ga0111541, IMG submission 83039) | Marine microbial communities from Southern Atlantic Ocean transect - Knorr_S7_td_DCM_ad_131m_LV_B (version 2) (version 2) | ecosystem: Environmental > Aquatic > Marine > Oceanic | place...
CTTGGCGATCGCTGCAGCGACGCGGATAACGACTCCTGAGCGAACGGCTATTTTCCCGATGTCATGAAGTAGGCCTGCTCGGATGGTCACGGCGTCGTGGGGTAATTCATTTCGTGCCATCTTTGCTACTGCAATCGAGTGCTTTTGGTCTGACGGGGACATCTTCTCCCAGAGCGCAAACTCGGATTTAAGTAGGATTCCCTTCACCCAATCGACGTCTAAGGGGTCCGGAGCCTTTCGTCCAAGGCTTGTAAAGAATCGTCGCGTGAGGTGGGCTAGCTGAGTGCTGTTCCTGGTGTGCGCCTTAGGCATCTTCTTTTCCTAGGGCTAACTCAACTTCCGCTCGAGGGTGTGCTTGCAGATGTCTCCTCCGAAGATCTTCCTCCCTCAAAGCTGTATACCGCTGGGTGTTTCGGATAGATGCATGACCTAATAGTTCTTGCACGTAACGAATGTCTGCTCCGTTCAACAGCATGTGTGTTGCGCATGAGTGTCGCAGTACATGAGGTGTTAGTTCTCGACCTAGTCCAACTTTGTCCCCATGACGCCTGACGATTTTCCAAGCACCCATGCGCGAGAGGCGAGTTCCTGGACGCTTTCCCGCCAAACTCAAAAAAACGGCGACTTCCGCCTTTCTCTGCTCTGACCCTTTGCGGAGGGTTAGTGCTGTGTTGCGCCCAGCTCCGCTCATCCACTGCGACAGCGCAATATGGGCTTCTCCGCCAAGCGGCACCACGCGCTCTTTTTGTCCTTTGCCGAATACGCGTAGCAGTGGTACTTCGCCGTCTAAGTCGACGTCATCTGTGTTAAGGCCTACAAGTTCTCCGACCCGCAAACCGCACCCGTATAAAACTTCGAGCATTGCCCGATCTCTATGAGCAGCGGGGTCGTCACCTGCTGGAGATTCCAGAAGTGATTCTATTTGTTCGATTGTCAGGGCTTTCGGGGGGCCATCACGGATGGTGGGGACTGCGATTGATTCGCTGGGGTCTATGGCGAGCACCTCAGCTTCAATCACTAAATAAGCAAAAAACTGTCTGATTGCCACGACGGCTCTAGCTACTGTCGAAAGTCGATACTCCGAATCATGCAAGTGCTCCACATAGGAAGCGATGCAGTCTTCATCGACCGATTTCACTCGCTGGTCCCTGAGGTCTAACCATTCCAAGAAGGTTTTCAGATCTCTTTCGTAAGCTTCTTTCGTCGCAGCGGTAAGGCCTTTGTTAGCCACTTTCCACTTTAAGAATTGGTCTAACCAGGGGGCTTCTCGCGTGTTCATCTAGCTGCCGGCCATTCTTTGGTGCGCAACAAGTAAACCTGCAACTGTTTTGGCGTCGATGATTTCTCCATCAGTAATCATCGCTGGTACGTCAGCTAATGCAACGTTCTCGACTGTCATCGACTTTTCTTCAACGCCGTCTGCTCGTCGCTCTGTCCATGAAAGGTCGCGGGCCAAATAAATTGAGATGGACTCGTCAGTAAATCCGACTGCTGTGGCCAGCGTTACTAAATGTTCCATAGTGTCGGCGATACAGCCCACTTCTTCTTCTAGTTCGCGGCGCGCAGTGTCTAGGTCGGACTCGCCTTCTTTGTCTCGCAGCCCAGCAGGTAATTCCAAAAGCCAGTCGTTTAGCGGGGTGCGAAACTGGCGAACTAGCAACACGTCGCGTCCGTCGTTGGTGATCGGCACAATCGCGACTGCTCCGCGGTGGCGCACTATGTCTCGATCGAAGCTCTCCCCTTCGGGGTCTACCCAGCTGGTGGCGTAAAGATCAAACGCATAACCGGAATGAAGCAGCTCTTCGCCGACTAACAGATACTCCGGGTCGGGTGAGCCGACCATCAGTCAATCCACCGACTCGGCACTCGACTCTATGAGTTTTGGATTTCGACCTTCCGCTCGACCGAGGGCTGCTTCCACAAGACCCCTGAAAAGCGGTGCCGGTCGATCGGGGCGGCTCATGAATTCCGGATGCGCTTGAGTGCCGACCCAGAACGGGTGGGCGTCAAGTTCGATGAATTCCACCAAACGGCCGTCAGGTGAAATCCCGCTGCATTTCAGTCCTTTGTCTTCCATTTGAGCGCGGTAATCGTTATTCACCTCATAGCGGTGGCGGTGGCGTTCATAGATGAGAGCTTCTCCGTAAAGGTTTGCTACAGAGCTGCCTTCCGTGAGCCGCGCCGGGTACAGACCTAGTCTCATAGTTCCACCCAGGTCTGTTACCTCGCGTTGCGAATCCATCAAATCGACCACCGGGTGGAGAGTAGTTGGGTCGAACTCGCGACTGTTCGCCCCCGTCAATCCCAACTGGTTTCGACAGAAATCCGTCACCATTACTTGTAATCCCAGGCATATCCCTAGGCAAGGAATCTCGTGTTCTCGCGCGAATTGCGCTGCAGCTATTTTGCCTTCGATCCCTCTTTCTCCGAATCCTCCGGGAATAATCATGCCGTCGAGGTGGCTGAGTCGTCCTTCGGCTAGAAGACCCTCAACATCTTCTGCTTGGATCCAGTCAATGTCGATCTCTGCTCCGTGGTGGTATCCGCCGTGGCGTAACGCTTCTACTACCGACATGTAGGCGTCGGGCAGGCTCACGTACTTACCGATAATGCCTATGCGCACCGTTGAGGTTGCTTGTTCTATTCGATTAACTAAGGCTGACCACGAGCGAAGGTCTGGTTCGAGGTTGGCTAGACCGAGGATTTCGCAGACGTAGCGGTCTAGTCCTTCGTCATGAAGGACTAAGGGCACCTCGTACAGGTTTGACGCATCTGGAGCGTTCACGACACCGGAAAGCTCAACATCGCATAGGCGAGATATTTTCTCTCGCAATGCTGTGTCGATTGGTTCCTCGCTTCGTAATACGACCGCGTCAGGTTGGATTCCTCGACTGCGTAGCTCAGTTACGGAGTGTTGGGTGGGTTTAGTTTTCTGTTCCCCTGAGGGCCCAATAAAGGGCACCAGAGTTACATGCACGTAGCAGACGTTTCCGCGACCGGCGTCAAGTCGCATCTGCCTAATCGCTTCTAGGAATGGCAGGATCTCAATGTCGCCGGCGGTCCCTCCTACTTCAGTAATTACTACATCGGTATCAGCGGTGGCCAATCGGCGAATACGTCTTTTGATCTCGTCGGTGATGTGTGGAATTACTTGAACCGTTTTCCCCAAGTAGTCTCCGCGCCGTTCGGCTGCCAACACTGCTTGATAGATGGAGCCCGTGGTTGCGTTTGAGTCTTTGGTCAGCGGTTCATCAATGAAACGTTCGTAGTGCCCGAGGTCTAGGTCTGTTTCGCCGCCGTCATCGGTAACAAAGACTTCGCCGTGTTCAAATGGATTCATCGTGCCGGGATCCACATTGATGTACGGGTCGAACTTTTGCATCGTGACCCGAAGACCTCGGGCTTTGAGGAGGCGGCCGAGGGACGAGCCAGTAATTCCTTTGCCGAGGCCACTCGCGACCCCACCGGTAACAAAGATGTGTTTAGTCATGGATGAGGTCCCAAGGCACTTGAAGTGAATTTAGCGGTTCAACTCCCCCATGGGGATGACCGTCAGGAACACTTTTGACGCAGGTGTGTGCTTTGAATCCTGTCCTGGCTATCACGTCATACCTTTGACTGCCTCACGCCTGCTTGGTCAATGCGATTGAGTAAAGGATTAGACGCGATCACCTCGCTAAAGGATGTGCGCTCGCTCGCAAGGTTCAGCGAAGCGAGTACCGCTAGAACGACCCACTGAATGACAGGTGCGCTGACCATAAATGTGGAGAAACCCAGCAAAGCACCTGTGACGTTTGCGCCCGTATCGCCCTGCATATGTCGTTCCAGGAGTTCCGAAGGCGCTAGTCCTGTTGCCGCCCCAACCGCGCCTGCGGCCCAAACAAGTTGCAGGGCCGTGTGGGAGTCAGACCATATGAACACCGAAGCGGCAAGCACCACAAACCACAAAAACGAGACTTTGGTTGATCTTGCTGGCGCCCGGTCGAGAAGGTTGAGCAGGTTTGCGCTTAAGGCCACAATCGCCGCTCCACGAATCAGCTCTACTAGGCCGTCAGTCGCGTCGGTTACCAATATGGCGCCTATTGAGACTGCAACGCCTCCTACGAGCTTGAGTAGGCCAGTGGTTACGGTGTGATCTGAATATGCGGAGCCCAGGTGACCTCCGAAGCCTCCTCCGCTTTCGTTCGCTTTGGTGTCGTCGATCCAACCCAACAATCCAAATACCGCTACGAGCATCAACACTGCCAGAACGTGTGCTCCTCGTAGTGAGTCGTTAAAGCCCCAGTAGAGGTTGACCACTACGAGGATTTCGACGGCTACGACAATGATTCCAGAAACGGCGAAAAGGTTCTGCCCTCGATAGTTGTCTTTTTGTAGCCCCATACTCGATAAGAACGATCCCGTGCGACCCCACGCGAGTAACGCTGCTATGAAAGCGATGAAGAAGGTGCCTATTACGAAAATCAACTGCTGTTTCTCCTCATCAATGCCCGACTCATTGACTCTAGAGTGCCTCGCCATCCGAGTCGGGACGCGGACGCTTGGATGACATCGCGAAATTGTTTCGCCCGATGCAGGATTCCTTTGGGTCCGCGTCCGGTGGGTAGATGTGAGAAGTCTCCTGCAATTTCTTGGATACGTCCGCCGGCTTTCTCGACGTCGATGGTCAATCCGACCTCAAGTCCGAAACGCGGAGCCAGCGTTAGTGATCGCATCAAAGATCCTTCAATTGCTCTTTGACCGGACAGGGGTTCTACGAATCGGCGCCCGGTGGCATCTAGAAGTATTTGGCTAGCGACCCGTTTCAACAAGCCGAAACCTCTAGATCGTCCAGCCTTGGGGAAAACGCCTATCACCATCTCTGCGGTGTCATCGCTCAATGGCTTCAGTAGCTCTGCTGCGTGTATCGCCGAGTCGCCTAGATCTGCGTCGATCAAAAGATAGATCTGGGGAGCTCCCGAAGCCGCGACACCTGCCAGCACTGCATCTCCTTTTCCAACATTGGAATTCAGCGACAGGGTTCGTGCCCCTGCTCTCTCTGCGATTTCGCCTGTGCCATCGATTGATCCGTCATCAACAACCAACACCTCGACGACATCGGGAATCTGTGAGAGAGCTGTCACGGTTGCTGCTATGGAGTCCACTCGATTGTTTGCGGGGACTATAGCTACGACATGCATCACCGCGGGTATCGCTCCTCTGCAGTTGGAAGGTCTCCGTAGTGGCCTATAAGTGGGAGGCGGTCGAGGCCTACGAGTAGACCGACTCGAGCTTCGAAGGAGCCGACATCATCGAACGTCGACCATGTCTGCGCAAGATCTGAGTCATTGCGAATTCTATCGACGACTTGACCTCTGGGAATGTTCGGCTTTTGTAGCTCTAAGACCGCTCCGACCCCGCTTGCCCCGCGGTTAGAAATTTCCTGAATGAGTGGAACAAACAGCTGTTGGTGAAGAGCTAGGTGGGCAGCATCGTTAACGATGAGGATGCTGTTAGCGGCGTTGGATAGTTCGTCAATCGTTGATGTGGCCTGATAGCGGTCGTATCGAACTAAGCCCATGTCGATCAGCCGCTCGATGAATTCTTGTACTTCGACTTCCGGAGCGTTAGCTGGCTCCTGACTGGCTGAGAGGGCTGTTGCCAGGTTGGAAACGGTGACGCTGGCGATTTTCTCTTGAGGAACTTCTCCCCCGTACATCTCTGACAGTTCCTGGGCTGTTTCTTCGTCTTCGAAGTTCATGCTCGGTCGAATCCATAACGTTCCGAGATAGTTGCCGTCCGATCGGGTCAGGATTTCTCGGATTTCCGCCACAACCGAGCGGTCGGCCGCAGTTGGGGCTAGTAGAACCCAGGATGTTCCTGAAAGCCGACCTCTTGGCATTAACGTCTCGACGGAATTAAGTAGCAGCTTCGTGCTTTCGGTCTCTAGTTCCGCTTGTTCTATGAGAGCTTGTCGCTTTTGGTCATTCGCTGCTTGTAGTTCAGCAAGCTTTGCGAAGTGGTCGTCTTCTAAAGCGGCTATTTGGGTCCTCAATGTCTGATTATTTTGTGCTTCTAGGTCTCTTTCAGTTATCGCCTGGTTCTTGAGTTCAACTGCTTCTTCTTGTGCTACGTCAAGTTGGTTTACTTGGTCTTCTAACTCGTTGACGAGAATTGAATCAACGAACGTCGAACCCAAAGCTAGACCGATGCCTAGCGCTAGAAAGACTGCGACAACACTGACAATGTGGTAGCGGAGGTTAATCACCGAGCATCACATTCCTAGATTCAACCAAAGAGTGCGCAAAAGCAGACGGACTGGTTCAGTGACTAGCGCGATCACAACTAGCGTGAAGAGCGCTGAGAGTACGAGAAGAGCAAGGTCCCGTTTGCGGACTTGAGTCCTGTACAGCCTGCCCACTCCCTTGGCGTCCACAAGCACTGAAGAGACCTTCATGCGGGTCAAAAAGGTTGAAGCCATGCCTCTTCGGCCCTTATCGAAGAAATCTGCCATCGAAGTATGTGAACCAACTAAGACGATGAGTTCTGCTTTGTTTTCGAAAGCTATGCGCATCGCTATGTCTTCACTTGTTCCTAATCCCTCGACCACTTCATATTCGACTCCGAGCCGGTCCAGCCTGTTCGCGCCTGGGGCGTTACCTCCGGGGTAGGCGTGCACCAATAGTTGAGCCCCTGAGTTCAGCGCTTCTCGGGATACGGAATCGAAGTCGCCGACAATCAGGTCGGGAGTAAGACCTACTTCCAGCAGTGCGTCTGCTCCGCCGTCTACGCCTATCAGGATGGGACGCATTTCGCTGACGTAGCCGGATCTTTTCAGTGTCGAAAGGTCTTCGCGGTAGTCAATACCGCGAACGACTACCAGGACTTGTCGTTGAGCAAGTTCGACGGACATTTCGGGAAGTTCAAGGTCGTCAGTGACTAGTTCAGGTTCAGTCGCTAAATAATGCAGCGTGTTCGCCGCGAATTCGCCGAGTTGTCCGCGAATGGCGTCGCGCGCTGTTTCAAGTTTCTTTTCGACTTCTTCTAGTTCTAGGAGGGTGCCGTTGCAGAGGACCTCGTCGTTTAGGAGGACTCTACTTTTGGCAACTGCTACTTGGTCACCTTCTCGAATTCTGTTGAAAGCACTTGTTCCTACCCCATCAATGACTGGAATTCCTGATTTGAGTAGAGCTAGCGCTCCTTGAGCGGGATATTTTCCGGACAAGCTGTGAGCGCCGTTAATAACTGCTGCTACCCGGGCTGCGACTAGCCCTTCGGCCGCGACTCGATCGAGGTCTTCGTGGTGAATAACTGCTATCTCACCGGGTTGGAGCCTAGGGATGAGATTTTTCGTTCGTCGGTCGACACGGACCTTGGCTCTGAGCGTTTCATCTCGATCAGCTAAATTTCGGCGTCTCAGTCTCACGACTAACCCCTGCTCTTCAGGGCTTCTTGCAGAAGTTCTGCGGCATGGTCCTGACCGGTTTCCGAGTCAGGTTGTCCGGCCAGCATACGAGCTAGCTCACGTATGCGGATATCTCCCTCAACCTCATGAACGGTAGACACGACACGCGAGCCATCATCAACCTTATCTACGACAAGATGCTGATCGCCGAATGCCGCTACTTGCGGTAAGTGTGTGACTACCAACACTTGATGGTCCGCTCCTAAATGACTTAGTGCTTTGCCTACAGCGAGCGCCGCAGCGCCACCTATGCCGGCGTCTACTTCGTCAAAGACGAGAGTTGGTGGGCCTGCGGTAAGGACTAACCGTAACGCCAGCATCACCCTTGCTAGCTCTCCGCCCGACGCAACTTTTGAGAGGGGATGCCAATTGGTGCCACTGTTGGCCCGGAACATTATTTCGATCTCGTCAGCTGGGTCGTCGCCCTCGACGATCACTGAAACGCTTGCGCGGTCGAGAGCTAAGGCCGGGAGATACTGGTTAACTTCGTTGGCAAGTTGTGGGGCACTTCGTCGCCTCAGCTCCGCGACGGTTTTCGCTTCTTGTGCCAGACGCGTTTGAGCTGCGGTGAGTTCTGTTTCTAACTGCGCTGCTACAGCTTCATAGTTCTCTAGATCCTCGAGACGCTGGATTCCCTCGAGGTGGTACTTGATCACATCGCTGATGGTGTCGCCGTATTTTCTTTGCAAGTCCACCAATAGTTGGCGACGCTCTCGCACTTCCGAAAGGCGCTGAGGATCATCTTCTATCGAATCCACTTTGTCTCTCATGGCGGTGACAATGTCAGAAAGTTCTGCTTCGAGACTTCTAAGTCTTTCCGTCACATCCCTGTATGGGGTTCGGTCGACGAGACTGGAAATGATCGTTCCCAAAGTGTCCATCAACCCGTTGTCGCCGTTGATGTTTTCTAGGGCTCGGCTTCCATGCTCAATGTGTTCGGAAGCGTCAGCTAAAATTTCTTCGAGTTCTTCGAGCGTTTCTGGCTCTGCGGGATCCGTTAGTTGAGCTTGTGTGAGTTCTTCAATCTGAAATTGCAGCAGGTCTATTTCTCGTGCTCTTGCTTTGCCGTCGCCCCCCATTTGGTCAAGTTGATCCAATAGCTGCCTAATCGCATTTCGAGCGTCGTTGAGTGGGGTGAGGTCGATTTGGGCATAGTTATCAAGGGCCAGTCTCTGCACCTTGGTCTGAAGAAGAGATTGATGTTGATGTTGTCCGTGCAGGTCAACCAATATGGAGCCGGTGTCGGCCAGTTGGGAGGCGCCGGCGAGAGAATCGTTAAGGTAAGCGCGGCTTCTACCTTCGGAGGGGATAACGCGTCGCAAAATGAGTTCGTCACCGTCTGGAGTTTCAAAGCGACCTTCGATTGTCGCCTCTTTAGCTCCAGTTCTTACCATCGAGGCGTCGGCCTTCCCTCCGGTTAATAGCTGGATGGCTTGAACCACCATTGTTTTTCCTGCACCGGTCTCACCGGTGAGAACACTGACTCCTGGGCCTAGCACCAGCGAAGATGATTCAATCACTCCAAGGTTCTGGACGGAAAGCTCCAGAAGCATCAGCGATCCTTCAAACCAAACTTTTGTTTCAGCACTTGGTGGAACCCACCAGATCCAGAGGTCACCAGTCGAGCGATGATATCCGAGCGCGTAGCGATCAGCACGTCTCCGTCGCCTAGCACCGCAACGCTTCTACCGTCTACGGAGAGGTTTGCTTCTCGTTCTCCCAATACTGCTATTCGAATTTCCGTGTCGGGACGCAACACCAGTGACCGGTCGAACAACATGTGGGGTGCTACTGGTGTGAGTTGGAGCGACCAATGGGTGGGGGCAACAATGGAGCCGCGGGCGGACAGATTGTATGCAGTTGAACCTGTTGGCGTAGATACAATGAGTCCGTCTCCTGCGTAGGTGGCGAAGGCGGAGCCGTCGATAGTTACTTCGAGCCGAACTGTGTGACCTTGCGATTTCTTCTCCAACACGGCTTCATTGAGGCCTGTCCATGTTCCGTCGTTTTGGCCGTCTGCGCGTTCAATTCGGCTCTGAACCATCAGTCGTTCTTCGACGGGCAGTGCGCCGTTCAAAGCGGCTTCAATCGCCCCTTTAGCCTCATCAGCTTCAAATTCGGTCAAATATCCTAGGTCGCCCACGTTGACTCCCAACACCGGAATACTTTGTCGAGCTACTCGTTCGAAGGTCCGTAGCATTGTCCCGTCGCCGCCGATACTCACCGCCAGGTCAACTGAGTCAGCGAGCATCTCTAGGGTGCAGCCGAGTTCTGGTCTACCTATAGCTGCAGCTTCGGTTTCGCTCAAGCGAACGATGTTGCCCTCGCCTATGAGATGGTCAGCTAGTTGTATCGCTAGTTGATGGGAGTCGCTGCGTTCTGGATGCAGCATCATGGAGATGACGCTCATGGCAGCACCAATTCTCGGGCCTCGTTGACGACATCTTCTATCGCTGTGTTGTGGAGCAGCGAGTCGACACCTGAACGGCAATGAAGGAAGAATTCGACGTTTCCATTAGCGCCGCGAAGCGGCGACACCATCAGGCCCATAACCCCAAACTTCGCTTTCACTACGCATTCCCTAATTTCTTCAAGAACTCGCTGCCAAACTTCGGGACTTCGGATAATTCCTTGGCCCCGAGTGGCTTCCGCTCGTCCCGCCTCGAATTGAGGCTTTACCAGGATAAGTAGATCACCGTGAGGTTCACACAATGCTGCAAGTCTGTTGAAGACAACTTTTAACGAGATGAACGACAGGTCAGCTACCACCAGATTGGCCGGTCCCCCGACTTCGTCTGCTTCGAGGAACCTCACGTTGGTTCTTTCGAACACTTGCACACGAGGGTCTGTGCGTAACGTGTGGTCTAGTTGTCCGTGCCCTACGTCGATCGCGACGACATGTGCTGCGCCCCGCTGGATCACGCAGTCCGAGAAGCCGCCGGTGGACGCGCCAACGTCAGCGACTCTCTTTCCTTGGGGTTCAATTCCAAATCGCGTGAGTGCTGCATCAAGCTTCTCTCCACCTCGCGAAACGAACCTGGGGCCTGCTCCGGTTAGGACTATGGGGTCTCCTGGGTTGACTAAACGAGCAGCTTTGGTTGCTACGGCGCCTCCAACAAGTACCTGCCCTAGGTCGATCAATTCTTGAGCTTGGCTGCGAGTTGGAGCTAGTTCGCGTCGGATCATTTCGCGATCGAGTCGCCTGCGACTCACTTCGCCTGTCCTCTGAAGCTAGGTATTAGCGTCCGCACATAAGTTGAAGCTACCAGCAGAGCTATACCGGCGATGAGTCTTGGTGGCTTCCGCGCTCAGGCTGAGGATAGTGCTGCTTCCACCATGGCTTTTAGATCTGCGGCAACTAGGTCTGGGCTTGGGTCACAGGTATCAACCTGGTCAGCTGGGGTCACTCCCGATAACACCAACCCGAAGTCGAAATCTAGCTCAGCGGCGAGCAGCCCGTCGGTAGCGGGAAGGTCGCCGACGACGATATTGCCTGGGGTTCCGCGTTCTAGCCCCAATCGTTCCAGGACGAGGTTCGCTATTGGTGCGTGGGGCTTTCCGGCGATTATGGGTTCTGTTTTGCCTGCAACCGAAACGGCTGCTGTCAACGAACCGTTGCCAGGGAGTAATCCATGTGGTGTGGGATATGTGGGGTCGTTGTTGGTGGAGATGAGTCTCGCCCCGTTATGTAGGGCGTGCGCAGATGCTGCTAGGCGATCAAAGTTGAAGTCGCGATGAAATCCGACGATGACTGCGTCTATTGACGTAATTGGAACGCTGTTTTGTAAGGGGTCGAGTGGCGTCGCGCCACGATCCTTTACTGCTTCAACAATGCCTTCACCTCCGCACACGATGACGTTTTCTCCGGGTTCTACTAGCGAAGCCGCTGCCATTGCCGAGGTCAGCACACGTCCCGCTGCTTTTATCCCGCAGCCTTCGAGTTTCAGTTCAGCTTGTCTTCGAGTCAGCGCAGAGAAGTTAGTGACGAAGAGGACCTGGTGATCTTGCGCGTCAAGTAGTTCTATTGCCCCAGCTGAACCAGGTATCGGTTCATCTGCGAGCCATATGACTCCGTCAAGGTCGAGTATCCAGGCGATGTCGTTCAGACCTGCCAAGTTCCTCTTGACCGCAACAAGGCGGCTAGGTCGCCTGATCCTTGGTTGTCGTGGGCCATAGCAAGTTGAGATGTGGACGAGGTGGCGTACTCGATTCGTTCGATGGCTCGGAACACACCGATTGGGGTCGGTTCGAAAGGTCCTCGTGCGAGGCGGCTCAGCATGAACGCAGTTGAAGGGTCGGGCTTGTGTTCGTCATGGACGAGTAGTGCATCTGCCCCCACATCTGCGACCGATACGACTTTGGCGGCTCCCCCGTCAACCACGACACCGAATTCACCGTCGGCACCAAACCTGATGGGTTGACCATGTTCGAGAGTGATGAGGTTGGCATCCCGGTTTTGTTTCTTGGTAATACCTTCCCATGCTCCATCGTTGAAGACGTTGCAGTTTTGGAACACTTCAACGATGGCTGCGCCTTTATGTTCGTGGGCGCGTCGGAACATGTCCATCATGTGTTGACGGTCCATGTCGTGTGTGCGGGCCACAAAGGAAGCTTCAGCTCCCAGCGCGACTGAGATTGGGTTGAATGGGGCATCTAGTGATCCCATTGGAGAGCTCTTGGTGACTTTGCCCACTTCGCTTGTGGGCGAGAACTGGCCTTTGGTTAGGCCATAAATCATGTTGTTAAAGAGAAGGATTTTGATGTTGACGTTTCTTCGCAGAGAGTGAATCAGGTGATTGCCGCCAATTGACATCATGTCGCCGTCGCCACCAATGACCCAAATGTCAAGGTCGGGTCTTGCCATCGCCAGCCCGGTGGCGATAGCTGGTGCTCTCCCGTGAATTCCGTGCATGCCGTAGGTGTTCATGTAATACGGGAAGCGTGCGGCGCATCCGATGCCGGAGATGAAGACGGTGTTTTCTCGGTCCACATCAAGTTCAGGCATGAGCATGCGCATTGCGGTGAGTATGGAGTAGTCGCCACATCCTGGGCACCAGCGAACCTCTTGGTCGGTGGCCCAGTCTGCTGGTTCCGTGCGTGGTGAAGTATCAGTCATGTTGATCGATCCTGCTATCTCTTAAGAGGCGTCCATGGCTTGAAGCGCCGCGGACTCTATTTCTGCAGTTGTGAACGGCACGCCGTTCATTTTGTTTACCGGTTTAACGTCGAGCAGATATTTTGCTCTCACTAGGTTGACGAGTTGTCCGTCGTTCATCTCAGGGCAAATAACTTTGTCGAAAGTCGCCAATACCTCGCCGAGGTTTTTGGGTAGAGGGTTTAAGTGACTTAGGTGAACGTGGGCGACTTTTTTGCCGGCTTGTTGCAGTCGATCTACAGCGGCGTCAATGGCTCCCCAAGTTGAGCCCCATCCCAGCATGCAGAATGTGGCGTCTTGGTCACCTGCGACCTCAACGTCGGGCACATCAATCGCTGCGATCTTTGCGGCACGGAGGTCGACCATCTTTTGGTGATTTTCAGGGTCGTAGCTGATGTTTCCTGAGCCATCTTCTTTTTCGATTCCACCTATTCGATGCATCAAATCAGGCGTTCCGGGAATTGCCCATGGGCGGGCAAGAGTTTCAGGATCCCTGAGGTATGGGAGGAAGATTCCGTCGCCATCTTCGTTGGTGCCGTTGAATCCGGTATGGAAGTCAACGCCGATATCTGGGAGGGAGTCGATCTCAGGTAGTAGCCATGGCTCCGAACTGGTTGCCAAGTAGCCGTCGCTAAGCAGCATGACGGGGGTTCGGTAGCGGAGAGCTATGCGGCACGCTTCTATTGCTGCGTTGAAACAATCTGCGGGGCTCTTGGGCGCAACGATCGGCATCGGTGATTCGGAGTGTCGGCCGTACATGGCCATCATCAGATCCGCTTGTTCAGGCTTGGTGGGTAGACCCGTGGAGGGCCCTCCTCTCTGTATGTCGATAACGATAAGGGGTAGTTCGAGACTGACTGCTAATCCGAGGGTTTCGCCTTTGAGTGCAACACCGGGTCCCGAGGTGGTAGTGAAAGACAGCGCACCTCCGAATGCTGCCCCAACTGCTGATGCCGCGGCCGCTATTTCGTCTTCGGCTTGGAAGGTGCGAACTCCGAAGTTCTTTAGGGAGGATAGGTCGTGCAGAATGTCTGATGCTGGGGTGATCGGGTATGAACCGAGGAACACGGGTAACCGAGCTAGCTGACCTGCAGCAACGCAGCCCCATGCCAACGCTGTGTTTCCGTTGACATTGGTATATTCGCCTGACGGCAGCGACGCTGGTTTTATTTCGTAGTGGGACTCAAAGAGTTCAGCTGTTTCCCCGAAGTTGTATCCGGCGTGGAAAGCTGCTTCGTTGGCCTTAATGACTAGTTCTTTGCCGCTGAATTTGGTGTTGATGAATTCCATCGTCGGCTCAACAGGGCGGGTGTACATCCATGAAATGAGGCCTAGAGCGAAGAAGTTCTTAGACCTTTCGGCGTCTCGTGGTTTGACTCCGTGTTCGGCAACCGCGTCTCTGGTGATTTGGCTCATCGGTACTGGGTAGGTTCTGTAACCCTCAAGTGAGCCATCCTCAAGGGGATCGCTCTCATAGCCAGCCTTTTCTAGGTTGCGTTCGTTGAACGCATCGGTGTTGATAATGATTGCTCCGCCTTGGACCACATTATGTAGTTGCGCTTTAAGCGCAGCTGGGTTCATAGCGACTAGGACTGTGGGGGCGTCGCCTGGTGTTGTAATAGCGAAATCTGATATGCGAACTTGGAACGCTGAAACTCCGGCCAATGTTCCTTGGGGAGCTCGGATTTCTGCTGGGAATTCCGGCAACGTCGCTAAGTCGTTGCCTAAGGCGGCGGAGATGCTGGTGAACTGGTCACCGGTCAACTGCATACCGTCGCCGGAGTCGCCGGCAAATCGGATGATGACTTCATCTAGTTCTTGAAGTGGAAGTTCTCGAGGTGCTGTATCGGTCACAGACCCTCCCAGGGGGTGGTGGTGGTCCGACTCCGAAGAATATACGCGTAGAGAGTCAAATACTCACTTAATGCGTAGCTCTTCATATTGTCGGTTCATGCGATGGTAATTGATTCATTGAGATAGACATCTTGAATTGCGTTAAGTAATTCGACTCCATCTCCCATAGGGCGTTGGAAAGCTTTGCGTCCTGATATCAATCCAAGGCCGCCGGCCCTTTTGTTGACAACAGCTGTCATAACGGCTTCGGCCATGTCAGTTGCTCCGGAGCTGGCCCCGCCGCTGTTGATTAGCCCCACGCGACCCATGTAGCAATTGGCGACCTGCCAGCGACAGAGATCTATTGGGTGGTCCGATGTCAACTTCTCGTACACGTCTGGGTGGGTCTTGCCGAACCCTTTAATCAGGTTAAATGCGCCGTTGTTTTCTGGAAGCTTTTGTTTGATGATGTCCGCTTCGATGGTGACGCCGATGTGGTTCGCCTGGGCAGTTGCGTCGGCTGCGACATGGTTGTCCTGGTCATCGGTGTCAATTGCGCTGTTTCGCAGGTAGCACCACAAGACCGTGAACATGCCTAGCTGATGTGCTTTTTCAAATGCTTCAGCGGTCTCTTGAATTTGACGTCCGCTTTCATCGCTCCCGAAGTAGATCGTGGCGCCCACTCCGGCCGCGCCGAGGTCATATGCCTGTTCCACTGAGCCAAACATGATTTGGTCATAGGTCGACGGGTATGTGAGCAGTTCGTTGTGGTTCAACTTGACGATGAATGGAATTCGATGGGCGTATTTACGGCTTACTGACCCCAACACCCCAAAGGTTGTCGCGACTGCGTTGCACCCGCCCTCTATCGCAAGTTCAACAATATTTGCGGGGTCGAAGTAAATGGGGTTGGGGGCAAACGAAGCCGCTGCAGAGTGTTCTATTCCTTGGTCTACAGGGAGGATAGAGACATAACCTGAGCCCGCAAGTCTGCCGCTGTTAAACAACGCTTGCATGTTGCGCATCACTTGGGGCGAGCGGTCTGTTCCCGACAGAATTTCGGTCACAAAATCAGGACCGGGAAGTGTGAGTAGATTTTGCGAGATGGTCTCGCACTTATGGTCCAAGAGATAGGTTGCCTGATCTCCTAGTAATCCTTCAATGTCGAGGCTCACGAGACGACTCCTTAGGTAGCGAGTAGGTGGGTCAATTCGCGGCCGACGGGCCAAAGCAGATCGTAGCCGCGAGATCTGAAGAAAAGGTTGAGGCCATTGCCACAATCTGAAGTCAAGTCCGTATCAGCGTTATGAGAGCGACTCAAGGCGGCCAGATACGTCTGCGTAGCTCGGCTCAACTTGTTGGATTCGTTCAAATCCTCGACGGGCTTTTTGGTGATCCCCGCCTCGTTCGTAGAGATCAGCGAGCGCATACCAGAGTCTTACATGGTACTCGCGGGCCCGTTTAGTCTTTATTGGCCCCTTCTCTAGCAACCGTATTCCAGCTGGTACGTCTCCCGTGTCAGCTAACGCTCCAGCCATGACTATCCGCCCTTCAGTCAAGATTGACGGTTCCGGACCAGCTGCTCGCAATTCATCCCAAAGTCTCCGAACTGATTCGATCTCTCCGAGCGCTCGATGGCAATCGGCCATAACCGGGAATTGGTCGACGTCTCCGGTCATTTGACTGAAATGTTCGAGTCGTTCTAACGCGTCGCTCCACTTACCAAGTCGGTACAGAGTCAGACCATGCAGCTCGTGAACTTCTGCGACGGTGGGATGTTTTTTCAGGAGCTGTCGTGTGATTTGTTCCACCTCACCGAATCGC
>Ga0111541_10000289_pt1 | contig 16170 bp, 17 predicted proteins | sample Knorr_S7_td_DCM__FD_83039 | JGI IMG/M metagenome (GOLD analysis project Ga0111541, IMG submission 83039) | Marine microbial communities from Southern Atlantic Ocean transect - Knorr_S7_td_DCM_ad_131m_LV_B (version 2) (version 2) | ecosystem: Environmental > Aquatic > Marine > Oceanic | place...
AGCACATTGACAGTCCGTGCAAACCAGGCTGCAAGCCATCAGGGTAAGGGCTGGGAGTTATTCACAGACTTTTTAATTAGCACTATTTCTAAAGAAATGAATGGTGTAGTTTTTCTGCTTTGGGGAAATTTTGCAAAACAAAAAATTAATCTAATAAATAACTCAAAACATCTCATTTTGAAAGCTGGTCATCCATCACCTTTAAGCGCCAATCGGGGGTACTGGTTTGGGAACAAACATTTTAGTCAATGCAATAATTACTTATCTCAAAAATTAAAAAAGCCAATTGATTGGAAACTTTAGTTTTAATTTCTAAATAAATTAGAAACTTCGCATTAATCTTAAATAAAAACTAGCTGCACCTATATTTTTCGAATCATTTCCAATTTTCCCATACGCAGATTGAGTTAATAACATTATCTCCCAATTCTGTTCTATTTCATAAGTAAGTGTTGGAGCCATTACTAGAGTTTCAATTCCTTGAATATAGAAAGCAGATAAACTGCCATTTAAAGCAGGGTTGAAAGGACCGCTAACTTGAAAAAAATAACTCCATTTTGAAGGCATTAGATTCTTGACAGAAATAGAACCAATAATAGATTGAAATAAATCATCTGATTGTAAATTGTTGTTTTCTGAATTAGTGTTATATAAAAGAGATGTATTTACATAAACTCCGTTTTTAAAAAAGTAGTCAATTGATGTTGACATGGACGTAACGCTTTTTTTATTTCTGTTCTTAGGAATAAAGTAACTTACTTCCCTTTTGAATCCAAATTTATCAAAAATAGTTCCCTCGCTTCCATACCCAATAACAAAATCATCATAGTAATTGCCAGCAAGTATTTGAAAATCTCGTTCCCATTTATTGAATTTCCATAAAAATCCAATAATAGATTGATTCAAACCATCACCTGGTTGAATTGATAAATCTATGCTTGACATATCTCCTGTATAATATTGAAATCTTAGTGCATCTGCTCCAGCTCGTTCCTGATAATCAAAGTCCAATAAACTATATGCATTAAACAGATCATTTGGACTCCACGCTAGGTTAACTCCCCAGTTTATTCTTTGTCTTCCAAGTGTTATTTGATATTTTTCAGCAGAGTATCTTAAATATGCTCTGTCAAAAATTGTATTGAAAACCATTGGAGAGGTATTGAGTGTATTAAATGACAGATCAAATTGACCAGAATCCTGATCCAATAATTCTCCAAATTTTAAGGTGTTATTTGTTATGTCACCATAAAATATTCTATTTCTCATTTCAAAGACAGCAGTTAATTCAGAGGAAAAATTAGCTTTTAATCTGACTCTGTTATGAATAAGGTTGTCTCCTATAAAGTTTCCTTCATTGTAAGAATAGGTTTTTAAATATTTTACATAACCTGATATACTAAAAATTTCTTTAAGCTTATCTTCTTCGGTTTGTTGTGAAAAAGCAAGAGTAATTGAAAATAAAAAAATGAAATGAAAGAGTATTGATTTCAATATTTAAGCTTATATATTAAGTTGTTTTATCAGAAAGGATTTTTCCGTCTTCAAGTGTAATTACTCTTTTTGCTCTGTCTATGACTCGCTGATCATGAGTGGAGAAGATAAATGTCATTTTTTCTTTTCTATTCAGATCATACATTATATCTAGTAAGTTTTTTGTTGAAGTTGAATCTAAGTTAGCGGTTGGTTCATCTGCAAGTATAAACTTTGGTTTTGAGGCAAGTGCTCTAGCAACTGCAACTCTTTGCTGTTGACCCCCGGATAACTGTCCAGGCCTTCTTTTAGCCTCCTTGCTTAAGCCAACTGCATCTAATAATTCCAAGGCCCGTTCATTTCTATTTGCCTCTGAATACCCTTGCATTAGCATTATAAATTCAATGTTTTCTTTTGCTGTGAGAACAGGAATCAAATTATAAGACTGAAAAACAAAACCAATATTTCTTAATCTAAAATCAATTATTTTATTCGCTTTTAACTTTGTTATATCTAAGTTATCGATCATCACATTTCCAGAAGTAGGTTTATCAAGACCACCTACGGTATTTAAAAAAGTTGTTTTTCCAGACCCTGAAGGACCTACAATAGCAGTAAATTCACCTTGTTTGAAATTTACAGATACATCGTTTAAGGCATTAACCTTAATTTCACCTTGGCTATATATTTTTTTTAAATTTTTAGTTTCAATTACATTCATGACAAATTATATTGATCTTACTGCAACAGCTGGTTCCAACTTAAGAGCTCTTCTTGCTGGAAAGAGTGAAGAAATAAAGGTTAGTAAAAAAGTTAAAAGAGTGATATTTATATAATAATCCAGATATAGTTCGGTATATAGTCTGGTGCCCATGCCAAATTGTTCAAGACCTTCTTCAACCATAGAAAGATCGATACCGACATCACCAAAGTATGAAATAGTCACATAAGAAAGAAAAACACCTAGCGGCACTGAAACGATAGATATAAAAAGGGTTTCCATAGCTATCATTAAAAAAATCTTAGACTTGTTAAGACCTACTGACATTAAAACACCAAGTTCTCTTTTTCTTTCAAGAATAGCCATTAACATAGTGTTTATGATTCCAAATGAAAGAGCAATTAGTATGATGGTCATAAAAATGTAAAGGAAAAAACTTAGCATCTCATTTGCATAGCCAAGTTCAGGGGAAATTTCAGACCATAATTCTATTTCATTGTCAGGAAAAGCTTTAAGTAGCTCATCTTTCAACTCTTTTGCTTGATTAATATCATTAGACACTAATGCTATTTCATGTATAATATCTTCTTTTCCAAAAATTTTATCTAAGTAATCTTTTTGGGCAAACATATGACTGCCATCAAATATAGAATTGCCGGATTTAAATATGCCTACAACTTTTAGTTTTAACCTTTCTTGTGATCCGTCCTCATTAACAAAGGTTAGATATATGCTTTTTTTAATATCTAATTTTAGTTTTTCGGCCAATTCTTGACCAATTACTGCTTGTCTACTTGTTCCGCCAGAAAAATAAGTTCCCTTCACTATATGACTGTGTATATCAGTTATATTTATTTCATTAGTATGATCTGCTCCTATAAGCTTGACACCTGTTGCTCCTCTGGCAGTAGAGGCCATTCCTGAAAGCACTATTCTTGAGCTATAAGAATTAACTTTTTTATTCTCATCTAGTGCTTTTAAAACTTTATTTAAACCATTTATTTGATATTTTATATCAAAATTATCCTGAAAGGAAGGGTGATGAATTTGCAAATGAGATAATTGAGATTTTATAGCGCTATTAATCCTTTGATTATTTAGAGCAGACATCATGGAAGCACTGAACAGACCTGACCATAAACCTAAAACCATCGATGTAATGACAATAAAACTTCTAAGTTTATTTCTCCAGACATTTCTCCAGGCTATTTTAATTATCTGTCTCATTATATTTTCATTGCTTTAATAGGATCTAACTTAAGAATGACGCTTAAAGGATATAAACAAACAATTAATGAAATGAAGAAAATGATAAATCCGTGAGTCAAGGGAATATCATATGTATTCATGAAAGGAATAACTGCTTCAAAACCCATATTTTCCATCATTTGAGCTTGTTCTTCCGGAAATTTTATTGGACTTAAGAATATAATAATAGGTCTGGAAAGAGCTATACCAAGAAACACCCCAACACTTGCTAGTAAAATAGTTTCATAAATCATCGTTTTAATCAATCTAATTTTTTTCATACCAATCGAAATTAAAACACCAAACTCATATTTTCTTTCCTGAGTCATCATTAAAACAGTTCCAAATATTCCAAACGCAACAATCATGTAAAGGATAAAAACCATTACAAGGCCACCGGCACTATCAGCCTTTATAGTTTGTTCAAGTTCAGGTATCATTTCTCTCCAAGTCATTACCTCATAAGCTTCATTATTTAATAAATTTTTGACATTTAAGGCAATGGCATCTTCATCTTTATTCTCCTGTTTATTTAAAATAAGGTGAGTAATCATATTTTTTGCTGAAAGAAAATCTTGAGCATTTGAAAGAGTCATAAAAACAGTTATTTTATTAAGCGTTGGATTTTTAAGATCCAATATGCCACTCACTGGATAGGCCCCTACAGCCTGCATCCCATGATACCCTTGGCCTAGCAGAACTAGGGTGTCACCAATTTTTAAGTCAAAGTATTTAGCAACCCCTTTACCAATATTAAGAGATTTGCTTTTCCCTGTAAGTAATTGACCGTCAATCAGTCTTTTTTCCCAATTTGTAAGTGAACTTTCCTTTGAGGGTTCGATTCCGGTGACAAAGACAAATTTTGAAAGATCACTCAATGATGCTAGAGATCCACTTTGTATTCTTTTAAGAGTATTTGAAACACCATCTATACTTTCAATTTCATTAAGAAAATCTTCATTAAGAGAAAATGAATTGTCTACTATTTGTTCATCCCAAAAACCTTTAGAATGAATTTGTATATATCCAGAATATGACCCTACAACATTATTAATCATGTTATCATACATTCCTAACTGCAAGGCTCTTAATATTATACAAAGAAAAACAGCAATAAAAATTGCAGAGATTGTTATTAGGCTTCTTTTTTTATTCCTCCATATATTTCGCCAAGCAAGTTTAACAAGCATAATTTATTTAAGTCTAGATATATATTGCGTTTTAAAGTAATTCTCAGGTATTACTATATTAAATTTCCAAACATTGTAATTAATAACTGTTTTTTGACCCTCATTTTCCAATGGTATGAATTCAAGTTTTGATGGAAGTTTTTTGTTCCCAAAAGTCTTTATCTCAGAACCTGTCATTAGGTTAACTAACTCCTCATCTTCATCGTAGAATTCAGTCCTCAATTGCATATAATCTTTTTTATCAACCCAAATAATTAATTTACCCCAAACTACAGTCGCTTCTTCCTTGGGAATTAGTTCTAGTTTCCAGCAAGGGAGGTTTTCAATATTTTCTTCAGCTAATATTTTATGACTATAGTCAGTTACTGTAGATGATTGCTTTACCAGATCGTCAGTCGTAAAGTCAGTGCCCATCCAACTCTGGGTCATCATTGAAGGAGGGAATTTTACAGTTCTTTCTAAAGAGGGGAGATAGTTCCAAATTTCATTATTCCTTTTAAGAAAAACAGTTCCTTTTTCTTTTGCAGGACTTGTGACTAGGGTTGAGGAAAAATCTGACCCAATTGACCAGTTTTTTAGGATCATTTTTTTTTCCCATTTGGGACGAACTATTGTAATCACTAACTCAGAATAGGAGGAGGAGCCTCTTAACTTATTATCAGCTTTTTCAATAATCTCTGAAGCAGTTTGAGAATATAAACCGGATAACATAAATAAAATTAAAAAAGTAATTAAATATATATTCTTCATTTTTTTTAAATTTAAAATATTACCCTCCAACTCTTTTTAATTTATAACCCATGCCTGATAGTATGCTTATAATTTTTTCTCTGTAATTTCCTTGAATAATTATTTCATTGTCTTTCACAGTTCCACCAACACTAAGTTTTTTTTTAAGTTCTTTTGCAAGTCCTTTTATTTCATGACTATTTCCTTTATAGCCCTTTATTATAGTCGCTACTTTACCAGCTCTTCCTTTTTTGCTAAAATGGCACTCTAAGTTTTGTGTAATTTTTTTAGGTTTAGTTTTATTAGAAGTGAATTTAGGAGCTGCTAAACTGTTAAACTTCGTTTTATCTAAATCCTTAAAGCTGTTAAGTTTTGTAAACTCTTTCATAAAAACCTGATAAAATTAAAAAAATACAAGATACCTTTTTAAATTTATTACTTGTATGGATTTTGAAAGAGCAAAAATATCTAAAAAAAAACTAATAGACCTGTATAAAGCAATGCTTCTCCCTAGAATGATAGAGGAGAAGATGATAGTTTTATTAAAGCAAGGGAAGGTGTCTAAATGGTTTAGTGGCATTGGTCAAGAAGCAATTTCAGTTGGAGTTACTAAAGCACTTAATGAAGACGAGTACATTCTCCCCTTACATCGAAACCTAGGAGTTTTTACAGCTCGAAACGTCCCTTTGTATAATTTGTTCTGTCAGTGGCAAGGAAAACTTGATGGATTTACAAAAGGTAGAGACAGAAGCTTTCATTTTGGAACAAAAGAAAATCATATAATAGGGATGATTTCACACTTAGGCCCTCAGATGGGAATGGCGTGCGGTATTTCTTTAGGTCATTTATTGAAAAAAGAAAAGAAATTATGTGTAGTTATGAGTGGTGATGGCGGGACAAGCGAAGGAGATTTTCACGAAGCTCTAAATGTTGCTTCAGTATGGAAATTGCCTATAATTTTTTGTATTGAAAACAATGGTTATGGGATTTCAACACCTGTAAAAGAACAATACGCTGTTGAAAATCTAGTGGAAAGAGGTATTGGCTATGGTATAGAATCATTTATGATAGAGGGAAACAACGTCCTTGAGGTCTATAAAAATGTTTCAAACATAGCAAAGGATATAAGAAGTGATCCTCGCCCCATCATTATAGAATTTAAAACCTTCAGAATGAGAGGGCATGAAGAATCAAGCGGTCAGGAGTATGTTTCGCAGCAAGAATTAGAGACTTGGTCTAAAAAAGATCCTGTTATTCAATTTGAAAACTACCTTCTAAAGGAAAAAGTAATTCATAAAGACAAGAATAAGGAATTTAGCAGTGAATATTCAAAATTGATCGATGATGAATGGGCTAAAAGTGAGTCAAAAGAAGAGGTAAATTTTAATGAAAGTAATGAATTAAGTGACGTATTCAAAGATATTGATTTACAAGCATATAAAGATTCAAATAAATCTTCTAACATAAGATTTGTAGATGCTATATCTCAAGCTATACATCTTAGTATGAAGGAAGATCGAGATTTAATCATTATGGGGCAAGATATAGCAGAGTATGGCGGGGTCTTTAAGGTAACAAAAGGAATGTCTTCTGTTTTTGGAAAAGAAAGAGTCCGTAATACTCCTCTTTGTGAATCTGTTATTCTATCTGCTTCAATGGGGTTGTCTATTTTAAATATTCCTTCAATTGTTGAGATGCAGTTTAGTGATTTTGTTTCTAGCGGGTTTACAGCAATAGTAAATTTAATTTCTAAATCATATTATAGGTGGGGACAGAATGCTTCAATCGTTATAAGAATGCCCTGTGGTGGTGGAGTAGGTGCGGGACCATTTCACTCACAAACCAATGAATCATGGTTCACTACGGTTCCTGGCTTAAAAGTTGTTTACCCGTCATTTCCAAAAGAAGCCAAGGGGCTTTTAATCAATTCAATAAAGGACCCTAATCCTGTTTTATTTTTTGAACACAAAAAATTATACCGGACTATAAGTGAAGATGTCCCATCTGAGCCCTACATTACTCCATTTGGTAAAGCGATATTAAGAGTAGAAGGTGATGATATGTGCATAATAAGCTATGGTTTGGGAATTCACTGGGCTTTGGAAGAAGTAAAAAAATTTCCTCAGGCTAAAATAGCAGTTTTGGACATAAATACTTTAGTTCCTTTAGACTATGATTCAATTTTTGATCTAGTAAAAAAAACAGGTAAGGTTTTATTGTTGCAAGAGGATAGTAGGCTTGGAGGTTTCATGGGTGAAATTGCAGCAGAAATATCAGAAAAATGTTTTGAGCACCTAGATGCACCTATTTTTAGATTAGCCTCGCTAAATACACCTATTCCATTTACGGATAATCTCGAAGAAGGGTATTTTCCAAAAAGAAAACTTAATAAAAAAATAAAGACTCTTTTAGAATACTAGTTATCCCTCTTTTCAAAATCCTCACTTTTTTTGTCGTTTATTCTCTTGTAAATAAGGTAACCAATTACTGATATAGCAAGAAATAAGAATATTTTTGGTAACGTAAAGATCCAATAAAGTAATTCCATTCTACTTTAGTTTCACTGCAGTGCCGTAGGCCAATATTTCCGAAGCTCCTTGCATAACAACCGAAGTCGTAAATCTAACATTCAATACGGCGTCAGCTCCCATTCTAACTGCATCTTCTTCCATTCTTTTTAGAGCTTCCTCGCGCGAATCAGCTTGCAGCTTTGTATATTCTGAGATTTCTCCTCCTATAAGATTCTTAAAAGAAGCAAAAATATCTCTTCCAACATTTCTTGCCCTAACAGTACTTCCTCTTGCTATTCCACACGTTTCAATTATGGTTTTATTTGGAATTTCAGGTGTTGATACTATTATCATTTTATTATTTAAATAGATTTTTATCCAATTTAGGAAATATTTTCAAAGCATTTTCAAAATAAACCTTCTTTAGAACTGAATCGGGTAGAGCAAGACCGTACATTTTCCAATGGGCATGTCTTTTCCTGTAGTAATCAAAATATTCATCGTCAGTCTCTAAAACACGAAAGTAAGTGTAATATTCAGATGGTTTATAACTGTCTTTTCCGAAGAGAATTCTGTCTTGGTAATCAACAAAAAACTTACGAGCTCTCTTTGGCTGCCTACCAAGCTCAGCTAATACTGCTCCAATTTCAGTTAAAACATTAGGGTAATTATCTAGGTGATTTCCTAAGCGATCTAGATCATTACCCATCCAACCAAGATGAGCATTTATGAAGGTTGTATTAGGGTGCTTCTTAAAAACCGCATGTTGCTCATCTAAAACTTCTTCAAAAGAAGGATTCTTTTTTGGATCTCGATACCTTCTAGGCTTTTGCCTTAATTCAAGCCATCTCTCATTAAACCTATCCTTAGGCATCCAGAAAGAAGCTGGTTCTCCAGAATGAATTAAGACAGGTATGTTATTATCCCCACAGGCTTTCCATACAGGATCTAATCTAGGATCATCAACAGCAATTCTGTTTCCTTTATTGTCTTTACTTGTAAGACCTAATGATTTATATACTTTTAATCCCATAGCCCCATTAGAGGCAGCAGAATCAATAAATTTAGCACTTGATTCCCCGAAAAGAGGATCGTCAATATCTTCAAAATCAATATTAACAAATAAACCAATTCTGTTAGGAGCATTATTCCGAATATTTTCAAGAGATTGATCTAGAAAAATACCTCTAAAACCGCTAAGGTTTATAATAAAAGCCATATTTAAATCATCCATTTCTGAAGTCAATTTATTTAGATCACGCAACGGCATGTCAAAAAAGTGACTGTGCACATCTACAAAAGGATATTTTGCTTTTGTTAATAATTTCTGTGGGACAACAAGTGTAGATTGCGGAGTATACTCTTCGATATCCATTAGATTCTCTTTAGTTTTTAAAAAGTCAATGACAATAAATGAAACCCCGCCTAATAATAAGACAAAAAACAGTGATTTTATGAAATTGATTAAAGAAAAGTTCAAAATTAAATTTTTAGTTTAAGCTTATGTTATAAAAATATGATTAATAGTCAATTACAGATAAAATTTCTGTGTTGTCCCATCTCATTCTAAGGTTCAAAATTGAGTCCAATTCAACGAAATCAATAGTAAATTGTTCTAGTTCATCATTTAAAATATTTACTGGAAGGTTTACAGCCATGATATCCTTGGAATAATCAGGTTCGTTAAAGCCAAAAACACCGGATTCACTATTTATTACAAGTCTCCAGTTGTTTTTGAAAGGGACGACATAAAGTCTATATTTCCCTTTGTTTAAAGGCCTTCCAGCGAATGACACATTTTGATTGATTTCAATTGAAGTAGCAAAGTTTGCACCTAATCTCCAATATTTTCCAAATGGAACAAGGGCTTCTTTGTCAGCTCCTCCAAAAATAAGTCGATTTTTTTTGTAAGGACGAGAATAAGATATTTCTATTTTAATATTTTCATTTTTAAAAAGAACATTTCCTTTTGGACTTTTAGGATTTATAAAAATTCCATATCCAAAATAAAATATTATGATCGTAAAAACAGCTAAAACTATCAGCCCTAATTTTTTTATAATTTTCATTATGTATTTAGTTTTTGACAATATAGCATTTTAAATATTCTTTAACAAAGTGTATAATTAAATATATATTCTATTTAACATAATATTAATTATAGAAAAAATGAATAAAATCTTATTTATTTTTAAGGCGAGATATAAATGAGTGATTAAATACTTATTTATGTAGTCAAACATTATATTTCTTAATTAGATTATCGAGGTCAATTAACTTACTTTCAAATTTAGTCAGGATAACTTTACTCATTACTCCCTCAAGAATTAATAAAAGAGTTTCAGCCTCTGATCTTGGATCTTCATATTTCATTAATTCAAATACATCTTCAACTTTTTTCTTTATAGGCTCAAAAATACTTTTAACTTCTAACCCAACTTCCCATTTTAATTTATTAAGAAGCTTGCAGTACGTTATATTCTCTTTACTTGTATTAAACGGGATACTTATGATGTTCTTTAGCAACACCTTTGGATGCTTCAAGTCATTTAATGGATCAAATATCTTGCTAATATTTTTCTCACACTCACCCAGGACACCTTCTAGTAATCCTTCTTTATTTTTAAAATGTCTAAAAATAAGCCCCTCAGAAACCTTAGCTTTTTTTGCAATTTGATTAGTAGCCGTTCCTTTATAACCATTATCTGAAAACATCTCTAATGCCACGTCTATTATCTTTTTCTTCCTTTCAGTCATGAGTGATTAATTACTTGCAATTTATGATATATAAATTATATCTTCATCAAAAAAAGGATTTTTTTTTAAAAAAATAATGCTTAAAGCCGGACTAGATATTGAAATTAGAGTTAATTGTTGCCCAAAATTATTGGCATCCCATCTTCCCCACTTCCAATCACAATCACTTTAGCATTTGGTGACTCAGACAATCTAATTGTTGCTTCTATTCCTTTCTCTTTTAAAATTTTATCTGTAAGAGATGCGCTAAGAATTCTATTAGCTCTTGCCTTACCTTCCGCATCAATTCTTTGCCTTTCAGCTTCTTGTTTAGCTTTTTCAAGTCTAAATTCATATTCTAATGCTTCTTGCTCTTGACTGAGTTTTCTTTCAATAGCAGCTTTTATAGAGCCAGGAAGAGTTACATCTCTAACAAGGACTGCGTTAATCTGTATATGTTGGTCTTCTACAGCTTTTACAGTTTCCTCAAAAATTTCGTTTTGTATTGCATCTCTTTTCGTTGAATAAAGCTGTTCAGGGGTATAACGCCCAACTACACTTCTTGCAACTGCTCTAATCTGAGGGATCAATACAATATTTACATAATTCTCACCTTTTGTTTTGTGTAAATATCCAAGTTCATCATATTTTGGTTGATAAAGGACGGAAACATCAAGAGAGATGTCCAGACCATTTGAAGAAAGAACTGACATATTCCCCTCAAAAAATTCTTGTTGTTTTACGTTATAAACATAAACTGTATTCCATGGCGCTATTATGTGAAATCCCTCACTAAGAGGAGGTTCATCAACAACAACACCATTTCCAAAGGTCCTAAATAAAACACCTGCCTCACCATAACCAATATTAATAGAGGCTTTTGATATAAAAATTATAAGTATAAAGGCCAATAAAATTATTGGCAATCCAATTTTAGGTAATTTTTGCATAATAAATTAATTTAAGTTAACATTCCACCATCTACTTGTATTACTTGACCTGTGATATATTCAGACATGTCTGAAGCAAGAAATATACAAGCATTTGCAACATCCTCTGGTTTTCCAATTCTTTTCAGAGGGATATTATTTTTCCAATTTTCAATTATATTTTCTGATAAATTATCAGTCATCTCAGTTTCAATAAATCCTGGAGCAATGACATTTACTCTAATGTTTCTAGATCCAAGTTCCAAAGCTAAGGATTTACTGAAGCCAATAATTCCAGCTTTTGATGCGGCATAATTTGACTGACCAGGATTACCTTTTAAACCAACAATTGAGCCAATGTTTATTATAGACCCTTTCCTTTGTTTAAGAAATAGACGTTGAACAGAACTTGACATATTAAAAACAGATTTCAAATTAGTATTTATAACATTATCAAAATCATCTTCTGACATTCTCATTAGGAGATTATCCTTTGTTATTCCAGCATTATTAACAAGAACATCAATTGATTCAAAGTCTCTAACAACATCTTCTATCAATTTATTAGAATCAATGAGATTAGAAGCATCACTTTTGTATGATTTTGATTTTACACTAAGCTTAGTTAATTCTTTTTCAAGCTCTTTAGCTTCTTCGGAGGAACTTCTGTAAGTAAAAGCAACATTACATCCACTTTCAGCAAAAGCCAATGCTATTCCTCTACCTATACCTCTGCTGGCTCCAGTAATTAAAGCTATTTTATTATTTAATAATTTAGACATTTTTCAATACTTCTGCTACTTTTTTTCCTATTTCAGCTGGTGAATCAACTATATGAATACCACAGGAATTCATAATTTTTTTCTTAGCTTGGGCAGTATCATCTTTCCCTCCAACTATAGCTCCAGCATGACCCATTGTTCGCCCTTTAGGAGCTGTTTCTCCAGCTATAAAAGCTATAACAGGTTTTGAATTACCTTCTTCTTTGAGCCATCTTGCTGCTTCTGCTTCTAATTGACCGCCAATTTCACCTATTATTACAATACAGTTTGTATCTGGATCAGAAATAAATAATTTTAAAGCATCACAGGTAGTAGTTCCAATAATAGGATCACCTCCTATTCCTAGAGCTGTGCTAATTCCTAATCCTTCAGAGACCACTTGATCAGCGGCTTCATAAGTTAGAGTTCCAGATTTTGATATAATACCAACATTTCCTTTTTTAAAAATAAATCCAGGCATTATTCCAACCTTTGCTTCATCAGGAGTAATTACACCTGGGCAATTAGGTCCAACTAATATTGCGTTCATTTTTTTAACATAATTATTAGCTTTAATCATATCAGCTATAGGAATACCTTCTGTGATTGCTACAATAACTTTGATCCCAGCTTTAGCAGCCTCCATTATTGCATCACCTGCAAAAGCTGGAGGAACAAATATTATCGATGTATTAGCTTTTGCTACTGAAACAGCTTCTTTAACTGAATTAAACACCGGTTTATCTAGATGTTTTTGCCCCCCTTTTCCAGGCGTGACTCCTCCAACAACATTAGTTCCATACTCTATCATTTGAGAGGCATGAAAAGTTCCTTCACTTCCTGTGAAGCCTTGAACAATTATTCTAGAATCTTTATTTACAAGTATGCTCATACTTAAATTTTATTATGTAAAAATATCTAAAAATTAATTACTAATCTTTTAATTGACGTCTATTCTTTTATTCTTTCCAGGTAAATTCCTTTAGAGGTATCTATTTTAATTTTATCACCTTCATTTATAAATAGCGGCACATTAATTTTTGCCCCAGTTTCTAATGTTGCAGGCTTATTAGAATTAGTTGCAGTATTGCCTTTAATGCCAGGTTCGGTATGAATAACTTCTAATATTACATTTTGAGGAATATCAACAGTAAGAGGTGTTCCATTTTCTGTATTAATAGATATATTAACTACCTCCCCTTCTTTAAGAAAGCTTGGCGATTCAATTAAATTCGAGTTGATGCTAAATTGATTGTAATCTTTTGTATTCATAAAATAAAAATCCTCTTTTTCATTATATAAAAACTGAAATTTAGAGGTTTCTACTCTTACTTCTTCAATCTTATGTCCTGCAGAAAATGTATTTTCAATTACTTTGCCATTAGTTACACTTTTAAGCTTAGTTCTTACAAATGCAGGCCCCTTACCTGGCTTAACATGAAGAAATTCGACAATTTTATAGATGTCGTTATTGTATTTAATGCATAGTCCTTTTCTAATATCTGAAGTATTTGCCATTTCAATTTTTTTGGAAATATCCTTTCATTATTCCTCTTTTTGAATTTTTGACGAACTGAAGTATTTCGTCTCTTTCAGGAGAAGCAACCATCTCAGCTTCAATAATATCAGCTGCTTGAGTATTGTTATATTTTTTTTGATATAAAATCCGATATATATTTTGGATTTCAGTAATTTTTTCAGAAGTAAACCCCCTTCTTCTTAATCCAACTGAATTTATTCCAACATATGATAGAGGTTCTCTGGCAGCTTTTACATAAGGAGGAACGTCTTTTCTTACTAAAGATCCCCCAGCCACAAATGAATAATCACCAATTGTACAAAATTGATGAACAGCAACTAATCCTGCTAATATTACGTGATCACCAGTCGTGATATGCCCAGCCAATGTACTATTGTTAGAGAAAACACAGTGGTTTCCTACAAAACAATCGTGAGCTATATGTGAATAGGCCATTATTAAACAATTATCTCCAATACTGGTTTTAAGTCTATCTGAAGTACCTCTGTTAATAGTTACACATTCTCTTATTGTTGTATTATTTCCTATTTCAGCTGTAGTTTCCTCGCCTTTAAATTTTAAATCTTGTGGAATTGCGGCAATAACTGAGCCAGGAAAAATATTACAATTTTTTCCAATTCTTGCCCCTTCCATAATAGTTACATTAGAACCTATCCAAGTACCCTCTCCTATTTTAACATTATTATCAATTGATGTGAATGGTTCAATAACTACATTATTTGCAATTTTTGCACTTGGATGTATATATGCTAAGGGCTGTCTCATTTATTCTCTTTTCTTATCATTTGGGCCATAAACTCACCTTCCGTAATAAGGTTATCATTACAATAAATTTGACCAAGCATCTGACAAATTCCTCTCCTTATAGGAGCTATTAATTCAAGCTTAAAAATTAAAGTATCACCAGGAACAACAATTCTTTTAAATTTCACTTTATCAATTTTCATAAAAAAAGTCAGGTAATTTTGTGGATCAGAAACTGTATTCAGAAGCAAAACACCTCCAGTTTGAGCCAATGCTTCTATCTGAAGCACACCAGGCATAATAGGTGTCCCCGGGAAATGTCCTTCAAAAAAAGGCTCATTCATAGTTACATTCTTTAAACCAATTACATGGGTTTCAGAAAGTTCAAAAATTTTATCAACAAGAAGAAATGGAGGTCTATGAGGCAGAGTACTCATTATTTGATTTACATCCATTAAAGGCTTTGAGTTAAGATCAAATTTAGGAAGATTTTTACGCTTTTCATTTTTTATAATTTGAGCAACTTTTTTTGAAAAATCTGTATTAACTCGGTGGCCAGGTTTATTTGCAATAACTTTTCCTTGCAATGGGGTTCCTATTAGGGCTAGGTCACCAATTACATCAAGTAACTTGTGTCTGGCAGCTTCATTTGAAAAATGCAAGCTTAAATTATCTAAAATTCCATTTGGTTTAACAGAAATTTTTTCTTTTCCAAAAGCCTCTTTTAATCTATCCATATTACTTTCAGATAAAGGTTTGTCAACATAAACTATTGCATTATTCAAATCACCACCTTTAATCAGACCATTTTCTAATAAAGTTTCAAGTTCATGAAGAAAACTAAAAGTTCTTGATGGGGCAATTTCAGATTTAAATTGTGAAATATTTTCCAGTGTTGCATTTTGTGTGCCAAGAATTTTCGTACCAAAATCAACCATAGTGGTTACCTGGTAGTTTTTAGATGGCATTATAGTAATTTCGCTTCCACTTTCTTCGCATCTGTATGAAATAAGTTCTGTTACAACATATTCATCTCTTTTCTCATCTTGTTCTATAACACCTGCTTTTTGAATTGCTTCAGTAAAAAATCTAGAAGAACCATCCATAATTGGAGATTCAGGGGCATTCATTGAGATAAAACAATTATCTATTTGCATACCTACTAAAGCTGCAAGAACATGCTCAGAGGTTTGTATTTTAACCCCATCTTTTTCTAATGTTGTACCCCTATCGGTAGTTTTCACATATTTAACATCTGCTGGGATTTCGAAAGAAGGCTCTATATCTGTTCTTAAGAAAACAAAACCAGTATTAACTGGAGCAGGTTTAAAAGTTAGCTTGACTTTTTTACCAGTATGAAGACCAACTCCATTAAGAGAAATTTCTTTTTCTAGAGTCCTTTGAGGAACAGTTTTTGTTATCATTTTTTATTTTTCTTTTCAATAGAGTCAATTTTTTTTACGATTTCTGGAAGATTTTTAAAATGGACATACGATTTATTGTAAGAATTATATGAAAAGGCAGGGGTTCCTTGAATCACAGCATTATTTTCAACATCACTAATTATACCCGACTGACCTTGGATTTTA
>Ga0111541_10000290_pt1 | contig 16138 bp, 15 predicted proteins | sample Knorr_S7_td_DCM__FD_83039 | JGI IMG/M metagenome (GOLD analysis project Ga0111541, IMG submission 83039) | Marine microbial communities from Southern Atlantic Ocean transect - Knorr_S7_td_DCM_ad_131m_LV_B (version 2) (version 2) | ecosystem: Environmental > Aquatic > Marine > Oceanic | place...
ATCCACTGATGAAAAGATTTACTTATTGGCCACAATTATTTTTAGGTATTACATTTAATTACGGTCTTATTTTAGCTTGGATTTCAATAAAAAATGATATTTCTCTGATTCCCATTATATTCTATTTGGGAGCCATATTTTGGACACTGGGTTACGACACAATATATGGGTATCAAGATATAAAGGATGATGAAATAATAGGAGTTAAATCAACTTCGATAAAATTTAAAAATAACCCTAAGAAATTTATTACATTTTGTTATTTAACTTTTATCGCAACGTTAATTTTAATTGGTTTACTAATGAAATTTAATTTATTCTATTTTTTATTTTTAATTTTTCCCACGGTACATTTAATTTTTTTTCAAATATATAACCTAAATGTGAATGATCCGTTGAATTGTTTAAACAAATTTAAAAGTAATAATTTTTTGGGAATAGTGATTTTTATTAACTTGTTAGTTGGAAAAATATTTTAATATGTCAAATTTTGAAATTTTAAAAAGATTATATCAAGATTATACAAAAAAATTTTTATATAATATATTTCTTGCTGTTTTTTTTTCAATTTTAGTTGCTGGAAGTACTTCCGCAACAGCATGGTTATTGGATCCAGCTATAGAAAAAATATTTATAAATAAAGATCAAACTTTAATATTAGTTATTCCAATTTTAATAATTGCAGCATTTTCTACTAAAGGAATATCACTTTATATGGCGAAAGTTTTGATGATTAAAGTTGCAGAAGAAGTAAAAAAAAAATTACAAATTGATATGCTATCATCTTTTATTAAAGCTGATACAGAACTTATTGAAAATAAGCATTCAGGCAAATATATTTCTAATTTAAATTTTGATGTTAATCAAATTACAGGGATGCTTAGTAATTCCTTTTTAAGTTTTTTTAAAGACGGATTAACTCTTATTGGTCTTTTAACAGTTATGTTTATTCAAAATTGGAGACTATCAATAATTGCGATAATTATGATTCCAATTGCATCTATAACTTCAAAAAGACTCGGAAAAAGAATAAGCAAAGTAACAACGGAAGCCCAAGAAAAATCGGGTGACTTAAATAAATATTTAATTGATCTATTTAAAAATCATAAAATAATTAAAATTTTTCAAAGAGAAAATTATGAAAATATAAGATCAGAAAAATTTGTTAACGACTTAAAAGAAAAATCAATAAAAATTGCAACTGTATTTATAAGGGCAACCCCTATAATGGAAATTTTAACTGGAATAATGATTGCTATATTAATTTTTTACTCTGGAAAATTAATTATGAATGGACAATTAAGTATAAATAATTTTTTCTCATTTCTGGCAGCCATGATGCTAGCTTACCAACCTGTAAAATCATTGGCTACGATTAATGTTGGGATAGGTCAAGGATTGTCTGCTGCTAGAAGGTTAATACCAATAATTGATACGCAAAATAAAATATTAATAAACGAAAATAAAAAAAATCTACAACTAAAAGAAGGGTCAATTTTTTTAAACAAAGTAAATTTTAGTTATAATTCTAATAAAGATAATATTGTATTAAATGATATTAACTTAGAAATAAAAGGTGGAAAAATGACTGCTTTAGTGGGTCACAGCGGATCAGGAAAATCAACTTTACTTAATTTAATACCAAGAATTTACGATCCAATTTCAGGAGAAATTCTTATGGATAATCAAAACATAAAAAATATAAATCTTTCATCATTAAGAAATGAAATCTCTATTGTTGATCAAAATACTACTCTTTTTGATGATACTGTTTTCAATAACATAAAATATGCAAAACCAAGTGCATCAGAAGATGAAATTTTTCATGCTGCCGAAATGTCAATGTCCATTGAATTCATAAATAACTTAGAAAATAAATTTAAAACAATTATTGGAGAGAATGGAGTTAAGCTGTCTGGCGGTGAAAGACAAAGATTATCAATTGCAAGAGCATTTTTAAAAAATAGCAAAATAATACTTCTAGACGAAGCAACATCATCTCTTGACTCTGAGACTGAAGAAAAAATTCAAAAAGCACTTGGTAAATTAACCTCAAATAAAACAACAGTTGTTATTGCACACAGACTATCAACAATATTAAACTCAGATACAATATATGTATTAGATAAAGGATTTGTGATTGCTACTGGAAAACATGAAGATCTACTTAAATCCTCAATTATTTATAAAAACTTTTATAATAAACAGATTAAAAATAATTAATGTTTTTTATTTATAATGCTCTAGGTTTAATTTTTATATTATTTTCTCCATTAATATTTTTTGTAAGAATATTTTTAGGAAAAGAAGATCCAAAAAGATTTTTAGAAAAGTTTTGTATATATTCCAATAAATTAAAAATAAAAAAAACAGTATGGTTTCATGGTGCAAGTGTTGGCGAAGTATTAAGTGTATTACCAATAATTAAATCATTAGAAAAAAATAAAAAAATAAAAAAAATATTGTTGACTTCATCAACAACTAGTTCTGCGTTAATATTTAAAAAATATAATTTCAAAAAAACAATCCATCTATATTTTCCTATAGATACTAACTATTTTACTTATAAATTTATCAAATATTGGAATCCACAAGTTGCAATATTTATTGATTCTGAAATATGGCCCAACATGATAAAAAATTTATATCTTCAGAAGATACCAATAGTCCTTTTAAATGGAAGAATTACAGAAAAAAGTTTTAGTAGATGGAAAAAATTTCAAAATTTCTCAAAAAAAATCTTTGGCAAAATCTCTATCGCTTTGCCTCAGAATGCCGAAACCTCAAATTATTTAAAAATATTAGGTGTTAAAAAAATAAAAATTGCTGGAAATATAAAATATTTTGGGCAAAAAAATAATATTTCAAAGAAAAATATAGGAAATTTTTTTAAAAAAAGACTAATTTTTTGTGCTGCTAGCACACATTATAATGAAGAGTTATTAATTGGGAAAATACATAAAAAAATAAAATTAAAATATAAGAATTTTTTAACTATTATGGTACCAAGGCATATTAATAGATCAATTTCTATAGTTAATGATCTAGAAAATATTGGTTTAAAAATTGTAACAAGATCTTCTAACAAAAAAATTACTAAAGATACTGATATATATCTAGTTGATACTTATGGAGAAGCATTAAATTTTTATAAGTTGTCAAAAATAACATTTGTGGGCGGTTCATTGATATCTCATGGCGGTCAAAATCCGCTGGAACCTGCAAGAACAGGGAACTTCATTTTACATGGTCCAAATACACAAAATTTTCATGAAGTTTATAATATGCTATCAAGGCTTAAGATTTCAACAAAAGTAAATAACGCTAATCAAATTGAGAAAATTGTTATTAAAAATATCAAATTTAAACAACCTTTAAATGTAATTCAAAAATTAAATTTGAAAGGTAATACTATTCTTAAAAAAAATCTTAATGAAATTAATAAATATATAAAATGAATTTAAAAAAACCTTTTTTTTGGGATGAAATAAATTTATTGGCAATTTTTCTATATCCTTTAAGTTTGATAACATATTTTGTAAATATACTAAAAAAAATTTCTAATAAAAAAAAATTTGATATTAAATCAATTTGCATTGGTAACATATACGTTGGGGGTACTGGAAAAACACCCCTAACGATTAAAATTAATAATATTTTAAAAAAAAAATATAAAACTGTATTTATCAAAAAAGAATATACTAATCAAATAGATGAGCAAAATCTTTTAAAGTTCAATGGCAATTTAATTTGTTCAAATAACAGGTTTAATGCAATATCAGCTGCTGAAAGAAAAAATTATGATTTAGTAATTTTGGATGATGGGCTTCAGGATAAAAGCATTAATTATGATATTTCAATTGCTTGCTTCAATAGTACTGATTGTATTGGGAATGGTTTATTAATTCCCTCGGGACCTTTGAGAGAAAATATTTCTGAAATAAAAAATTATGATGCAGTTTTTCTAAATGGTGAGAAAAAAAATAAAAAATTTTCTAATTATTTAAAAAGTTTTAATAATAATTTATATATATTTAATGCTAAATATGTGCCTTTAAATTTAAAATCATTTAGTATCTATAAAAATTATCTACTTTTTTGTGGTATAGGAAATCCATTGGAGTTTGAAAGAACTTTAAAAAAATATAAATTTAAAATCAAAGAGAAATTTATATTTCCAGATCACTATAAGTTTTCAAAATCTGAAATTGATAATTTTAAAAATATAGCTAAACTTAAAAAGTTAGATATAATTACAACCGAAAAAGACTATTTAAGACTAAATAATAAAGATAAAAAAAATATTAAGTTTTTAAAAGTAGAACTAAAAGTTCAAAATGAACCCGATTTAATAAAGTTTTTAAATAAAAGTTTATGAAAAAATTAATTTATTTTTTTGAGTTTATATTTATTTACATCTTTTTCATTTTTTTTAAAATTTTAGGTTATAGATCCTCTTCAAACGTAGGATTTATTATTGGAAAAATTTTTGGTCCTATTTTTAGATCAAAAAAACTAATTATAAATAATCTTAAAAAGTCAAATATAAATCTTAAGCAAACTCATTTAAAAGTTGCCAATAATGTATTGGGAAACTATGGAAGAATATTTGCTGAATATCCATTTTTAAAAAAATTTAGAACTAATGAGCTCAACAAATTTATTGATATAGATGGGAAAGAATATTTAGAAAAAATTAAATCTGAAAAAAAAAGTGTAGTTTTCGTATCAGGTCATTTTAATAATTTTGAATTGATGGCTATGCAAATTGAAAAAATAGGAATTGACTTATCTGCAATTTATCGTCCACTAAATAATGTTTTTCTTAATAAAGTTATGGAAAAAATTAGAATTAATTATATTTGTAAAAATCAAATTAAAAAAGGTAGATCAGGAACAAGAAAAATTATTGAAAATTTGAAAAGAGGGTCTTCAATTGCCCTAATGATTGATCAAAGGGTAAGAGAAGGTTCAAAAGTAAAGTTTTTTGGAAGTTTAGCAACAACTACAACTATACCAGCTCAACTTATAAAAAAATACAAATGTGAACTTGTTCCTATTTATATTGAAAGAAAAAATAAATATTATTTTAAAATGTATGTTTCAAAACCGATAAAGATTAAATCTAACAAAACGACTGGGGATATAACATTGTTTTTAAATTCTGTTTTAGAAAAAATGATTTTAAAAAATCCAGAACAATGGATTTGGACTCATGATAGATGGAAAGATTAATTTATTTTTTTTTTAAATTTTCTCTTTTAATTGAAGCTTCAACATAGGAATAATAAGGCTCTTGATCCTCAACGTTCCAATAAGTTAAATTTTCTAAAGGTATTTTTTTTCCAGAAATTGCACATATTACATGATCGCCATGCTCCAACATTTCAAAATTGTTTGGCAAATATTTTAATTTAGCTAACTTGTTTTGCATATATAAGATATATAAATAACTATATGAAAATTGCAATTATAGGAAGTGGCGGAAGAGAACATGCTTTAGCTTTTCAATTAAAAAAATCAAAAAAAATTACAAAACTTTATTGCATACCTGGAAATGCCGGTACAAATTTGATTTCGGAAAATGTTAATTTAAATATAGATAATTTTCGTGAAGTTTGTAATTTCATTAGAAAAGAAAATATAGAATTAGTTATTATTGGGCCTGAAAAACCACTAGTAAATGGTATTGTTGATTATCTTAAAAAAAAAAATATTAAAGTTTTTGGTCCTAATAAAAAAGTATCTCAGCTTGAAGGTTCAAAAATTTTTACAAAAAAAATTTGTAAAAAATATAAAATTCCAACTGCAAAGTTTGGAATTTTTAAAAATAAACAAGACACTCTTCAATTTATAAAAAATAAAAAAATGCCTCTAGTGATTAAATCTGATGGTCTAGCTGCTGGAAAAGGTGTTTATATATGTAAAAATCTAAAATATGCAAGAAAAGCAATTACTGAAATCTTTGGAGGGAAGTTTGGTAAAGCTAATCAAATATTGGTTGAAGAGTTTTTAGGTGGTGAAGAAATGAGTTATTTTATCATTTCTGACGGTATAAATTATAAATGCTTTAATACTGCTCAAGATCATAAAAGAGTTGGGGAAAAAGATACTGGAAAAAATACAGGCGGTATGGGAGCCTACTCTCCATCAGGATTGATCAATAAAGTTTTAGAAAAAAAAATAATTAAAAAAATTATAAAACCAACACTTATTGCCATTAAAGAAATGAAACAACACTACAAAGGATTTTTATATGCTGGACTAATGATAAAAAATAATGAACCTTATTTAATTGAATATAATGTTAGAATGGGTGACCCTGAATGCCAAACTATTTTACCTCTCTTGAAAACAGATCTATTAGATTTAATTATTGCTTGTTGTAATAGTAAGCTATTGAACAAAAAAGTTGAGTGGTATAAAAAAAAGAGTCTATGTGTCGTTTTATGCTCTAACGGCTATCCAGAAAATTATAAAAAAAATATTGAAATTCCAAAATTAAATAAATTAAAAATTAAAAAAAATAATTATTTATTCCATGCAGGCACAAAAGAAATAGAAAATAAGGTTTATGCTATTGGAGGCAGAGTTTTAAATTTTGTTTCTATTTCAGACGATTTTTTAAAATCAAGAAATGAAATTATTAATCAATTAAAAAAATTAAATTGGAATAGAGGTTTTTATAGATCTGATATTGGATATAAAGTTATAAAAAAATGAGAATTATTGGAGGAAACTTAAAAGGCAAAAAAATTCTTTCAACAAACGATAAAAAGACTAGACCTTTAAAAGACTTGGTAAGAGAATCAATTTTCAACATATTAAAACACTCAAAAAATGAATATGTTAATCTAGAGGGTGCTATTATTCTTGATTTATTTTCTGGGACCGGTTCTTTCGGTATAGAATGTTTATCTAGAGGTTCAAAAAAAGCAATTTTTGTTGAAAATTATAATAATACGATAAATATTTTAAAAAAAAATTTAGAAAATTTAAAATTAATTAAATTTTCAAAAATCATTGAGGAAGACTCTTATTTTTTATCCAAATCCCAACTTAATTTTGGTAGGTTTGATTTAATATATTTAGATCCACCTTTTCAAGACACAAAAATCAATCAAATTATAAAAAATATAAAAAAAATGGAAATTACTTCTCAGTCTACTGTAGTTGTAATACACAGAAATAAAAAAATAATTGAAAAAATTTCTAAAGATTTTATCGTGACCAGAGAAGAGAAATATGGACTATCAAAAATTTTATTTGGTAAAATTTTTTAGATTAATATTTTTTTTGTCTCATCTTTAATCAACTCTACAGAAGGCTGATCAAAAGGATTTACTTTTAACAATTTTCCTAAAAGTATTGTTTCTAATATAAAAAAACAAAATAATTCACCAAGCGTTTCTTCGTTTCTATTTACTATTTCAAAACTTCTAAAAGGAATTCGGCTTCTTCTAAATACATTTTCAGTTGCCTTTTTTTGTGAATTTAAGACCTTATATAAATTTTTATTTTTGATAATTGGATATTTATCAAATAATTTTGAATTATAAAAATTTGGAGAATTTTTATCTTTTACATTAAAAAATGTATAAAAATTATTCTTAGGGCCATCAAGATATAGCTGAAGCAAGCTATGATTATCTTTTGGCATTGTAGAAATTACAGGTAAAATTCCGTTGCCTTTTTTTCCTAAACTTTCAGCAGTAAGTTGTTGATACCATTTAAATAAATTTTCTGATTTTTCATCATAATTTAGAATAATCGAATTTCTTTTTCCTTTTTTTATGAAATTATAAATTAATAATACGTTATTAATTAATGATTTAATAAAAATTTTATTTTTAATTAAATAATTAAATCTTTTAAATTTTTTCTCATTTAATCCCATTAGTTCTGCTGGTAGCATACCCACTTCAGACAATACAGAATATCTTCCACCAATATAATTTTTATGTTCAAATATTTCTGCTTTTAATTTTTTTGCAAGGAGAAATAAAAAATTGTTTTTTTTTTCACATATAAATATATTTTTATTTTTATTTTGTTTTTGAAGTAATAGATTTAAATTAGATATAGTTTCAAGTGTATTTCCTGATTTTGATATGACTAAATTTATATTTTTTTTATTATTTTTATTAATTTTTCTTGATTGTAAATTATTAAAAAAAAAAAATTTTTTTTTTACTTTATGTTTTAAAAAATCATAAATAGCTTCAGCACCTAAAGTTGATCCCCCCATTCCAACTAAGTTAATATTTGAATATTTTTTCAATGATTTAATTTCTTTTTTTTGATAGCTGTATTTATATTGTTTTGTAAAAGAATTTAATAATGGATAGTTTTTTAATAATTCTGCATAGTTAAGCAATTTTTTAAAAGTTTTCTCTAATTTAATATTTTTTTTTCCAGAAAAATTTTCAAATTTTATATTTTTAGTTAACATTAAGTTATTGAATTTTTTTAAGTATAGAGCTTTCTATATCTGATGAATTATTACTATTTTCATTATCTTGATTGTTTTCATTCTGAATTTTTAATAAACTCTTAATTTCATTGTTATCGCTTTTAGTTTCTGAAATTTCTTGATTTCCAGGTGTTGGAAGTTCGTTCATGTCTGGAGGCATTTCTAATGGATTTTTTTTCTCAACTAGAAATTCATCACTTTGTTTTGATCTTTTTTTTCCTTGAAGAGCTTCACCAACACTTCCACAAGAATACAAAAATAATGAAAATAAAATTGTAATTAAAATTGTTAAATTATTTTTTTTCATTTTGTTTTTTATAATTCAAAAATTCTCCTAAAATAAGACAAATTATTCCAATTGTTATAAATATATCCGCAACATTGAAAATAAACCAGTGATATCCGTTATAATTTAAATCTATAAAATCAGGAACTGCACCATAATAATATCTATCAAAAAGATTTCCAAGTGAACCACCTAATATTAATGATAAAAAGTAAGAATTTATATTTTTTTCTCTTAAAATTAAATAAACAATTATTAAATTTATAAGCAAAATAAATAAAGTTATGCCATTATAAATGTAAGTTTGGTCAAATGAAAACAAGCCAAATCCAATTCCTTTATTCCAAACTAAAAACAAACTAAAGAATGAATTTATATAAATGTCAACTTTTCCGGTATCATCTAATATATTTAGAATTGTTGATTTGCTTATTCTATCTAGGACAAAAACAATTAATACAAGTACAATATAAATAAATATTTTTTTACTTTTATCATTAATCATCAATTTGTCAGGTGACCATGTTTTTCACAACTAGTTTTACTAATTTTCCAGCATACAGGACACTTATTACCAGCAGCTTTTGAGCTAATAACCTGAATATCCTTTTCTAAATTACTATCACTTAAGATTGAAGCAGAAGATGTTATACAAATTTCAGAAAAATCATGTTTCTGAGCTATACCAAACATCTCTTTATCTTTAATTTTTATTTCAATATTTGCTTCTAGACTTGAGCCTATTATTTTTTCAGATCTTTGGGTTTCTATGCTTACATTTGCTTCATCTCTAATTTTTTTAATTTTTTCCCAGTTTGAATTTAGCTCTTCATTTTTCCAATTTTCTGGGATTTTGATAAAGTTTTTTAGGTGAATACTATTTTCCTCTCCTTTATTAATTAGTTTGTAAATTTCTTCAGTTGTAAAAGATAGTATTGGCGCAAACCATTTTAACAAACAATTAAGTATGATATTTAATACTAAGATACAGTCTGATCTTTTTTTTGAGTTTATTGGGTCACAATAAAGAAGATCTTTTCTAATATCAAAATAAAAAGCAGACAACTCAACAGTACAAAAATTTAATAGCTCTTTATATAAATTATGAAAATTATAAGAATTAAAATAATTACAAAAATTTTTGTTAATTAAATAAATTCTGTGCAACATATACTTTTCAAGATCAGGTAAATCTTTAATATTTACATCCTCAAAATTTTTCTCAACGTAATTATCATTAATATTTCCTAGTAAGTATCTAAAAGTGTTTCTAATTTTTCGATAAGATTCTGCATGCTGATCTAAAATTGAATAATCAATTCTCAAATCTTCTGCATAATTTGAAGATGCTACCCAAATTCTTAAAATATCAGCTCCATATTTCTTTAAAATATCTTCAGGTAAAATAACATTTCCAGTAGATTTTGACATTTTAAGACCTTTGCCATCAACTACAAAACCATGAGATAAAATACTCTCAAAAGGAGCCTTACCTCTTGTTCCACATGACTCTAATAATGAGGAATGAAACCAGCCTCTATGTTGATCTGATCCTTCTAAATACATTGATGCAGGCCATTTTAAGTCCTCTCTCTTTTCTAATACGTACGAATGAGTAGAGCCACTATCAAACCATACTTCAACGATATCACTCATTTTTTCATAATCTTCGGAATTATATTTTTTTCCTAAAAACTTTTGATCATCATCAGAAAACCAACAGTCTGAACCTTCTTTTTCAAAAATTTCAGCAATATTTTCAAAAACTTCATCGTCAATTAATGCTTTTCCGTTTTTCTTAGATAAGAAAATTGGTAAAGGAACTCCCCATACTCTTTGTCTAGAAACACACCAGTCTGGTCTAGTTTCAATCATCGATTTAATTCTTTCTTTAGCCTTGCTTGGATAAAAAGTAGTCTCATCAATAGCTTTTAGTGATTTTGTTCTTAGACCGTGACTTTCCATAGATATAAACCATTGAGCTGTGGCCCTATGAACCAAAGGGGCTTTTGATCTCCATGAATGCGGGTAAGAATGAGTTAGTTTTCCACTAGCAAGAAGTTTTTTTTGGTTTTTCAAGTTTTCTATAACTATAGGATTAGCTTTAAAAATATGTGTGCCTTCAAATTTAATTATATTTTTTGTATACCTTCCATCATCATCGACTGTTTCTAGTGCTTTAATATTATTTTTTAAACATAAATTAAAATCATCGGGACCATGACTTGGTGCGCAGTGAACGATTCCAGAACCTTGTTCAGTTGTAACAAATCTTGCTTCAAGCATTGGAATATCATAATTATAACCAATATCTAAAAATGGATGAGAGCAAATAGTTCCTTCAAATTCTTTACCTGAAAATTCTTTCTCAATATCAAAGTTTTTAATTTCACATTCTTTGATCAAAGATTCTGAAAGATCTTTTGCTATTATAATTTTTTTATTTTTAAAATCACCCTCATCATTAATTTTTATAACTAAATAAATTAAACTTGAATTATAAGCTAAAGCTTTATTTGCAGGTATGGTCCATGGAGTAGTAGTCCATATAATTACATTTGAGCCTTCTATTTCTTTTAAATTTGTTTTCTTAATTGGAAAAGCAGAATATATTGTATCCGACACATGGTCCATATACTCTACCTCAGCATCTGCTAATGCTGTTTTTTCAACTGTAGACCATAATACAGGCTTATAACCTCTGTATAAACTCCCCTCTTTAAGAAATTTTCCTAACTCTCTCACAATTTGAGCTTCAGCATCGAAACTCATAGTAGAGTAATAGTTTTTCCAGTCTCCTATTACGCCTAGTCTTGTAAATTGATCTTTGTGAACATTAATCCATTTGTTAGCAAAGTCTCTACATTCTTTTCTAAATTCAACAATCGGAACATCATTTTTATTTTTTTTATTTTTTTTATACTGTTCTTCAATTTTCCACTCAATAGGCAACCCATGACAATCCCATCCTGGAACATAAACTGAATCCTTACCATCCATTTGATGAAATTTGGTAATAATATCTTTTAATATTTTATTTAAAGCTGTTCCCATATGAATATTTCCATTTGCATATGGTGGTCCATCATGTAAAATAAACTTCTCTTTTCCCTTACTTTGTTTTCTAAGTTTTTCATATAGATTTATTTGTTTCCAATATTCTATAATTCCTGGTTCCTTGTTTGGTAGATTAGCTTTCATTGAAAAAGCTGTTTTTGGAAGATTTATATGTTCTTTGCTCATTTTATTTTTTTTGCATTTAACAGATCTTTTTTTATCTGATTTCTAAGATCATCAACTCCATTGAATTTTTTTTCTCCTCTAATAAATTTTAAAAATTCTACTGATAGTTTTTTATTATAAAGATTTCCAGAAAAATTAAATAAATTTACCTCTAATAATATTTTTTTTTGATTAAATGTTGGTCTATAGCCTAAATTTGCAATTCCTTTATAATTTTTTCTTCTATTATAGGTGTTGATCCTAACGGCATAAACACCTGGCTTTGCAATTATATAGTTTTTAATATCTATATTACATGTTGGAAATCCAATTTTCTTTCCCATCTTTCTTCCTTTTTCTACAATCCCTTCAATTGTCCATTTTCTTTTTAAAAGTGTGTTTGCTATTTCTAAATTTCCTCTTTGTAATAATTTTCTTATTAGGGTAGAGGAAATAATTCTATTATTTTTTTTAAGTGGTTTAGGATTTATTAATTTATATCTATAATCAACTTGGTATTTTTTAAGAAGCTTTACATCTCCTTCTCTTCTGTAACCAAATTTAAAATTATTGCTTACAAAAATATATTTTGGTTTTAAGTTTTTGTATAAAATATTCTTGATAAAACTATCACAATTAATCTTAGAAAACTTTTTATTAAAATTTTTATTAATTATAAAATCAATATTAAACTCTTGAAAATATTCTACTTTCTGATTAAAACTTGAAATTCTATAATTTTTAATTTTTTTATTAAAGAACATTTTTGGAATTGGGTTAAAAGTTAATACACCTAATTCCAAATTATATTTTTCTTTAAATGATTGAGCTTCTTTAAATAATTTTTGATGTCCTATGTGTAAACCGTCAAAATTTCCTATTAACAAAATAGAATTTTTATGAATTTCATTTATTTTAAAATTTTTATAAATTTTAATTTTTTTTACCATTTTAATATTTTTTGAGTATAATCGACTGTAACATTATATTTTTGAAAAATTTCATTTGAATCCATTTGGTTTAATTCATTTTTATGAATACCATCAGTTATAAGCAAGGAATCAAAGTTTTGAATATTTGCTCCCTTTATATCTGTATTTAAATTGTCCCCAATGCATAAAACTTTTTTATTTTTTATATTTGTTGATAAATTATAAACTGGAGGATAAGGTTTTCCAAAATAAATAACTTTTCCATTTATTTCCTCAAATAATTTTGCAATAGTGCCAGCGCAATATTCTCTTGTATCTCCCTTGTCTACAACTAAATCAGGATTTGTACATACCATTTCTTTTAAAATATTATCTGACAAAAGATTTTTATAAAAATCTAAATTAACATTTAAATATGATTTCCTATCATGCATTTCCAATAAACCTGTGCATAATATGTAATTTGCATCTTGAATATTCGAAACTTTGTTATGTTTGAATTTTTCAAATAGATCATAATCGCGAAGTGAGCCAATATGATAAAATTTTTTTTTTTTGAGATCGCTAATTAAATATTTAAGAGCGGCTTCACCAGAGGTAAAAACATTTTCAAAAAATTTATTTAATCCTAATGTTTTTAAAAAATTAATTACTGGATCATTAGGTCTTGGAGCATTTGTTAAAAGAATAACCTCTTTGCCATTCTTTGTTAAGTTTTCTATAACTTCAATTGAATTATCGAACAATTTTATCCCATTATGTACAACTCCCCATAAATCAATAAAAAATAAATCATAGTTTTTTGCTATTAACTGAAGGCCTGATTTATCTAAGTTTTTAGTCATATTTCACATATAGCTCAAAAATTACATTAATTCTTTGGTTTTTTAGACTTTATATATTCTTTGAAGATCTTGAAATAATTAAGGTAGGTCTCTATATGATAGCTTATTTAAAGGAGTTTATATATGAAGTTTAAACCGTTACACGATAGAGTTTTAATCGAAGTATTAGACAGTAGTGAAAAAACTGCTGGTGGCATTATTATTCCAGATACAGCTCAAGAAAAACCTCAAGAAGGTAAAGTTGTTGCTGTAGGTGGAGGAGCAAAAACTGAAGATGGTAAAATCATCCCTATGGATGTTAAAGTTGGTGACAAAGTTCTTTTTGGCAAATGGTCAGGAACTGAGGTCAAAATTGATGGAAAGGAATACAGCATAATGAAAGAGTCGGATATTATGGGTATTTCTTCTGGAAAATAATAATTAATTAAGGAGAGTTAGTAATGGCAAAAATAGTAAAGTTTGACTCTGATGCAAGAGCATCAATGTTAAAAGGAGTCGATATACTTGCAAATACAGTAAAGGTTACTCTTGGACCAAAAGGAAGAAATGTTGTTATAGACAAATCTTATGGTGCTCCAAGAACTACAAAAGATGGTGTTTCTGTTGCAAAAGAAATAGATCTTGAAGACAAATTTGAGAATATGGGAGCTCAAATGGTTAAAGAAGTTGCAAGTAAAACAAATGATGAAGCAGGAGATGGTACTACCACAGCAACAATTCTTGCTCAAGCAATTGTAAAAGAAGGATGTAAATATGTTACAGCAGGTATGAATCCTATGGATGTTAAAAGAGGAATTGATGCTGCAGTAGAACATGTTAAAGAAAAATTAATTTCTTCAGCAAAAAAAGTAAAAGATAGTGATGAAATAGCACAAGTAGGAACTATTTCTTCAAATGGTGATAGGGAAATTGGTAATATGATTTCTAAAGCAATGCAAAAAGTCGGTAATGAAGGAGTTATAACTGTAGAAGAGGCAAAAAGTATTGAGACTGAATTAGATGTAGTAGAAGGTATGCAGTTTGACAGAGGATATCTTTCTCCTTACTTTGTTACTAATGCAGAAAAAATGACGACTGAATTAGAAAATCCTTTAATTCTTTTGCATGAAAAAAAATTAACTAACTTGCAACCAATGGTACCATTGTTAGAAGCTGTAGTGCAAGCTGGAAGGCCTCTTATGATAATTTCTGAGGATGTTGAAGGAGAGGCATTAGCAACTCTAGTTGTTAATAAACTTAGAGGTGGTTTAAAAGTAGTTGCAGTAAAGGCCCCTGGATTTGGTGATAGAAGAAAAGCTATGTTAGAAGATATTGCAATCTTAACTGGGGGACAAGTTATATCTGAAGATTTAGGTATTAAATTGGAAAATGTTAAAATTACTGACCTTGGATCAGCTAAAAGAGTGAAGGTTGATAAAGAGAATAGCACAATTGTAAGTGGTTCAGGAAAAAAATCTGATATTGAAGCAAGATGTGCACAAATAAAACAACAAGTAGAGGAAACAACTTCAGACTATGATAGAGAAAAACTACAAGAAAGATTAGCAAAACTAGCTGGGGGAGTAGCTGTTATTAAAGTTGGTGGAGCCACAGAAGTTGAAGTTAAAGAAAAAAAAGATAGAGTTGAAGATGCTTTAAATGCTACTAGAGCCGCTGTAGAAGAGGGTATTGTAGTTGGTGGAGGTTGTGCTCTTCTTTATGCCTCTCAAGATCTTGACAAAGTTAAAGTCAAAGGATCCGACCAAAAAGCAGGTGTTGAAATTGTTAAAAGTGCTTTAGAAGCACCAATTAGACAAATCACTACTAATGCTGGTGTAGATGGATCCGTTATTGTTGGTAAACTTTTAGAAGGTAATAAACATTCTCAAGGATATGATGCTCAAACTGAACAATATGTTGACATGTTCAAAGAAGGTATAATTGACCCAGTAAAAGTTGTTAGAACAGCATTACAAGACGCTGCTTCTATTTCGGGTCTTTTGGTTACTACAGAGGCCATGGTTGCAGATAAACCTGAAGAAAAAGATGCTGCTGGTGGTGGAATGCCCCCTGGTGGAATGGGAGGAATGGGCGGTATGGGCGGTATGGGAATGTAAGTCCTTTTCCTACCTAGTTACCTAGAAAAATTTAAAACCCTCAAAACAAAAGTTTTGGGGGTTTTTTTTTATTCTGTCCTATCATGGTGGACGAAGACTTAATTTTACAAATCTATGTATCCTTTTTCTAATAAACCACATAAGAAGATTCTATTAAATACACAAAGTTGTAAATATCACTTTTTAAGAGAAAATTTTTTTAACTAAGAATAATCCAAAAGCTACGGCAGGACCTACTCCAAATGCAAATAATAATGTTCCAAAACCTACTGTTCCACCCAAAT